>JABAHP010004231.1_pt2 | contig 13599 bp, 13 predicted proteins | sample 7062081 | NCBI WGS metagenome assembly JABAHP01 (sample SAMN14534357, study PRJNA622989) | marine sediment metagenome | biome: marine biome [ENVO:00000428]; feature: marine pelagic biome [ENVO:01000023]; material: deep marine sediment [ENVO:00002113] | place: India: Gulf of Kutch | collected... | reverse complement strand
AAACACAGCCTCGAAGAAATTGGAGGGCATTTGGGCGGCAGGGACCATACGACCGTAATGCACGCCTGCAGCAAGATAGGTGAGGCTGAGAAAAACGACTCACAAATGCAGGCATTGCTGGTCGAACTGAAAAAAAGAATCACAAAAATCCCAAGAGACTAAATCCGTCTGATATGGTCTGTCGAAACTTCAGATGAATCGAATATCAGCTTTCCTGGAATACTGTAATTAAAAAAAGGTGGGAGGATTACAAAAAAATTCTGAAAATTGAGTTAAGTGTGACAAATAGAAAGATTTGAATAACTTGCAGCTTTTGAATCTTTTATCAAATCTATTTTCTTTTTCTTAGTCTCTTCGTTTTCTCAATAGAACTAATGCGCCTAAGCCAAGCATAAGTATCGTGGCCGGTTCAGGTACAAAGGTACCGTAGGCGCTCAGGTCAAACGGGTCACCAGTCTTTACGAACTTTATAGCGCCGTATCCAAATATGTGGTCTTCGAGAATATCACCGGTAGACAGATCATAAAAATCAGTATCTACGTATGGACCGGCACCGGGATCAATAAGTATACCGAATGTAAGGGTTTCGAGAGAATCGATCCATACAGATGTTATGTCGGTGGATATAATGCTTATATCGTAATAGCCAAAACCGTCGGCCTTAAGGTTGTCCATATCAAGAGTAAGATCCCAATCACTTACAAGACCGGCCGATACCGCGACAAGCTCAAGGCTCGATATGGGCGCACTGGTATTGAAGTAGATCTCGGTAATCTTAAAAGCAAAGTCTCCGGAATTCTCCGGGGTATGGTTTGATACTTCAACTGTTAGTGCCCATTGCCCACCATCGTGAACAGACATATTAATGCTTGCATCAAGCCAACTTGCCGGAATGTTGGGCTCTGAGCTGTGAGTACTGAGCGGAATAACCACACCCTGTACTGAGTTTGAAAGATTAGCGATTAGTACAAATACGACAGCCGACATGAAAACACGAGTTTTCATAGACTCCTCCTTTGTTTCATACACTCTACTCTCCATAAATATGAACGGCTTATCTTACGCAAGATAAGTAGTTGAACCGTTATTTATATAGTTATACGTAAATCTATTCTATGGGGATTTTTGTAAAAAAGTCAATAAAAAAATTGAAAAATCTTAAAAAAATTCCATTTTTTTTCATTTTTTTTCAAAAATCTTGATTTTTTGAGAAAAATATCGCCGTTTCTGAAATTTATGGTTTTAGTATCAAACCAGGTTTTTTTAATGATAAAGGCGGTTTTGTGGCCTTCATTTTTGGGGATTGTAACAGGGCTGAAAACGTCAACTGAAATGAAAATAGGTCGATTATTTTAGCGATTTGGCTATTTCAATTTGCTTCAATCCACAGAAAGTAATGCCGGTTTTAATGTAAGAGGATTGGATAGCACTCTTGCGTAGTGCTTATTGTAAGCAAGTAAAGAACCATCATTTGAAATTGGTGAAACTTGTGTTGTTGTGGTATTCGAGCTTTACCTGTCCGCATTTGGATGATATTTTTTCCATCTGTTTTTCAATGATGGTATTTATTAAAACAGGAACAATAAAAAAGGCTGTGAGTTATCTCACAGCCCTGGAATCTTTATATATTATAGCGGTAAAAATTATCTTTTACGTATTCTTAATAAAGCCAATGCACCAAGACCGAGCATCATTATTGTGGCCGGCTCAGGAACCTGGCTGTAGAGCATGAAGACTTCGTGCAGACCGGCAGAACCATTGGAACCACCCTGGACGGTTACACCTGCGCGGACCCATACTTCTTTCAATTGTGTAGGATTGCCGTCGGGTCCACAAAGGAGACTGCTATCCAAAAGAAAAGCACCATAATCATCAGCTTCCGAAGATGCACCCAAAGAAGCAACACATCTGCCCATGAAATCAGCATCAAACATGTTTTCAGTAGCCTGGACAAGGCCCGTACCGGCGGCACTGGCTGTTGCAAGCCACAATGTAGCATCGGTAATATAATATGGATCATAACCGGGAAGGATAGAGACCTTGAAATTTATGCCGGCGTTAATAAGGTCGTCGGAGCCTGCATTCCAGGCAAGACGAAATCTCAAACCATAATCGCCAGTTGCATCGTTCTGGCCACCCTGTACCAATACCGTAACAGCGCTCGGTGTAGGCGGACCTCCAGATGCAATACCAGTGACTTCGAAGCCTGAGAATAATTTATCACCTACTTCGAGACCTGCGGTAGGTATAGAACTGACTGATACAAAATCTCCCGTTAAGGGAACCCATGCTGCTTGTGCAGAACTTGCAACTAAAATGCTGATTGAAATGATTGAGAAAAATAGTGCTGACTTCATCGTGTTCCTCCGGTTTCTTTTCATGATGTCACCCATTCCTTAATATTTATAAAAACAATGTCTCATTGTCAAATACGAGGGCTACAGAGTGTATACACACTTCTGCACCCTCTCCGATAATACTAATTTTACAGTGGGTACAGTGTAGAAGTCAACAAAAAAAGTGGATTTTTTTCATTTTTTTACATTTTTTTCAGAAAAAGGGGAATATATCACAAAAAACTGCTTTTTAAGAGAGAAAAGCATAATTAGCTTGGATTGTGGTTAACAAAGGGAAAAAATTAAAAATTTCTTATTTTTTTGTTAAAAAACCGGATTTTTTTCATTTTTTCGAACTTTCCGGGATTGGCAGGCCAAGCTCGGTAAGGACCTTTTTCATGTCCTCCCAAACCCTAAGGCGGTTTTCTTTTGAATAATTACGCAAAAGGTAGGCGGTATGGTATGTTGCCATAAGTTTAATAGGGGGTCTGCCGAGACCGGCAAAATATTCGTGGAATTGTCCTCGCATCTGTCCAATTGACTTGTTGGTGTTTAACAGAGTCCTTGCGGCATGAGCACCAAGAGCTACTATAATCTCAGGATTTATTATCTCAATCTGTCTTTGAAGGTATGGCAGACAGCTTATTATTTCATCGGCGGTAGGATCGCGATTCTCCGGCGGGCGACACTTCAAGATATTGCCAATAAAGACATCGTTGCGTTTTAGTCCACAGGCTATGATTATTTTATCCAGCAGTTTCCCGGCTCTTCCCACAAAAGGTCGGCCCTGTGCATCTTCGTCGGCACCCGGTGCTTCTCCAATAAACATTATACGGGCGTTAGGATTACCCTCACCCGGAACGGCATTGGTTCTCGATGATTCCAGGCTGCATTTACGACATTGGCGAACTTCTTCGCCAACCTTTTCAAGGTCAACGGACGAATTAACGATTAATTCTTTGGATTCTGCCTGCTCATGCATGACTTTGTTTCCCTTTATTAAAAAGCCACCTGTAAAAAACTCATCCAACTGAAGATGCTGGTGAGTAACTTTGTTAATATCCACGTCTTTACCCATAAAAAAATTGTAATGGCATTGTTAATGTTACGCAATAAAAAAGGGCGCTTGAATTGGTAAGCGCCCTTTGAAGTTTATAGAATGAATATTGTTTACACTAAGCCATGGTCAAGCATTGTATCAGCGACCTTTACGAAACCCGCAATGTTTGCACCCATAGCCAGATTGCCCGGCTGACCATACTCTTCCGCTGCTTCGTAACATTGCTTGTGGATTGCGATCATAATATTGTGCAGCCTCTCATCGACTTCTTCACGCGTCCAGGAGAGACGAAGCGAGTTCTGCGACATCTCAAGACCGGAAGTAGCAACGCCTCCGGCGTTTGCGGCCTTGGCGGGGCCATAGAGAATTTTGTTGGTGATGTACTGATGAATTGCCTCCGGTGTACTCGGCATGTTGGCTCCCTCGCCAACGAGAGTGCAGCCGTTTTCGAGAAGTGTTTTTGCATCGTCTCCGTCAATCTCGTTCTGAGTTGCGCTCGGGAAGGCACAGTCGCACTTGATTCCCCAGGGGCGTTTGCCTTCGAGATATTCGACGCCGAATTTATCGGCATATTCCTTGATCCGTCCGCGTTTTATGTTCTTTAAGTCAAGAACATAGGCGAGCTTTTCAGGATTAATCCCGTCAGGATCATGAATTGTACCGTTGGAATCGGAGAGACTGACAGCCTTTGCGCCAAGCTGATTGAGTTTTTCTACGGTGTACTGAGCGACGTTACCGGAGCCAGAGACGGTACAGATCTTACCCTCGAAGCTCTCGCCACGGGTCTTTAGCATTTCTTCAGCGAAGTAAACACAGCCGTATCCGGTCGCTTCAGGACGAATCAGTGATCCGCCCCAGTTCAAAGCTTTTCCTGTGAGAACGCCGGTGAATTCATTGCAGAGACGCTTGTATTGGCCGAACATAAAGCCGATTTCACGACCGCCGACGCCGATATCACCTGCCGGAACGTCAGTATCGGGACCGATATGACGGAAAAGCTCGCTCATAAAGCTCTGGCAAAAACGCATGACTTCATTATCGCTTTTACCCTTGGGATCAAAGTCTGAGCCACCTTTGCCTCCGCCCATTGGAAGGGTAGTAAGGGCGTTTTTGAAGATCTGCTCGAATCCGAGGAATTTCAGGATACTTGCACTGACGGTCGGATGGAATCTAAGGCCACCCTTGTATGGGCCGAGTGCGCTATTGAATTCAAAACGAAAACCACGGTTGACATGAAAATTGCCCTTGTCGTCCTGCCATGGGACACGGAACATAATCTGCCTTTCCGGCTCGACAACCCTTTCAAGAATCTTTGAATCGACATATTCAGGATGCTTTTCAAGTACCGGGCCCAGACAATCCAGGACTTCTTTTACCGCCTGTTGGAATTCTGCTTCACCGGGATTACGAGACAAAACTTGATCATAAACGCCTTGTATAACAGTATTTGCTTCCACTTGAACGACCTCCATTAAGTTTTTTAATTTATGTTTTTAGTGACAATTATAGTAAGTTACGCTAATATAATGAGTGTATTATTATCTTGGAAAAGCCAGAAAGTTAATTAATATACTACTCTTTTATAATGTATTACAAGGCATTAAAGGTAATATAAGCTATCAGGATAGCTAATAATGCAATTAGAGACGCTCAAGATATTCTGCGATTTAGCTGAATTGCAGAGTTTTTCGAAGACCGCTGACAAGCATTTTTTAAGTCAATCTGCGGTTTCACAGCAACTTGCACAGTTGGAATTGACATACAAGTGCCAGCTAATTAACCGTAAAAAGAGGCCCATCGAACTCACAAAAGAGGGCCGGTTATTTTACACAGCTGCTATGGATATACTTGAAAGATATGAACAGCTCAGGAGTGAGTTGAATGCTTTGAAATCGTCAGCCGAAGGCAGAATAAATGTTGCTGCAATTTATAGTATTGGTATGCATACTCTGCCGGACTATATTAAGAAGATTATGGCCAAGTATCCAAATGTTAATGTGCATATTGAATACTTAAGCGCAAGCAGAATTTATGAAATGGTTTTAGCTGGTGATATTGACGTGGGCCTTGTGGCTGTTCCCAAAAGAGATAAAAGACTTGATGTGTATGACTTTGAGGATGAGCCGCTGGTTTTGGCATGCAGTCCTAAACATCCCTTATCTCAGGAAACGAAGGTTGATATTCATAAATTGAAGTTTGAGCGATTCATCGGTTTTGGGAAAGACGTCCCAACGCGGTCATGGATAGACAATATTTTCGAGCGATATAATATTGTCGTGCGACCGGTGATGGAATTTGATAACATAGAAACCGTCAAACGAGCAGTTGAATTAAACTCAGGAATAAGCATATTACCTCAGACGGCTATGCTTCAAGAAATTAAAGCAGGGACAATAAAAGCTATTGGCTTTTCGAATGAGGATTTTGTCAGGCCGACAGGTATAATCGTTCGCAAAGGTAAAATTTTAGGCCAGACAGGACGAGACTTTATCGAATTGCTCTGCAAAAAAGCGTGAAGCGCGCTGCGAAATAGCGGTTGTGTTTCACGAGATACGAAATATGTCAATTAAAGCTGTAATATTTGACCTTGACGGCACAATAACCCAACCTTACTTTGATTTTGATATTATTCGTGAAGAAATGGGACTTGATAGAAATTCCGGGCCGGTCCTCGAGTCGATGGAGAAAATGTCGCCACAACAGCGCCGAGAAGCTGAAAAAATTCTACATTTTCACGAAGAGCGGGCTGTGACGGAGTCAAGGCTTAATCCCGCTGCAAAACAGACACTTTCAGCGCTTCGTAAAGCCGGTATTCACATCGGAATTTTAACGCGTAACAAGCGGAGTAATGCCTTGGCTATCGCTCGAAAGCATGGCTTGAAATTTGATGCCATCGTTGATAGAGAGGACGGGCCTGTCAAGCCGGACGCTTTCGGCGTTTTAAAGATATGTCAGCAATTCGGCGTAAAGCCTCTGGAAGCTCTGGTTGTGGGCGATTATCTTTTCGATATACTCTCTGCGAAAGCCGCCGGTGCTGTTGCGGTGCTGCTGGCCAATCACGACAGGGCTCGTGAATTTGTCAAACATGCGGATTTTACTATTGAAAACATAGCCCAGATACTTCAAATTATCGAAGAAAAGAATAATCTGTAATAAAAAGAGTGAAAGATGAAAATGGATACAAAGATAATAACAAAAGTCGTGTTTATCATATTAACGGCAGTTTCTGCTTGTTGGGCCGGTTGCTCTACAACAAAACCTTGCGATATTCACGGCAAAAAGCAAGTTGATGAGGTTGAAGTGGTCTTAAAGCAATTAAATATGAAGACCAAACAGCTTAAATCCTACCAGGCACAAGTGGAATATAAATTCATACAGCCGGCATTTGAATCGACATCACTAAGGAAAGGTGAATTATTTTACAAGGTGTCAGGTAAGAAATCGAAGCTGCGGGTAAATTTCAGTACCTTGAAACAGGATGATGAAAAAGAGCAGAAATACCGAGAGGAGTTTATCTTCGATGGCATCTGGCTGGCGCACATAAATTATCAAATCAAACAGGTCAGAATGCATCAATTAGCCGAGCCAAACAAACCGGTTGGAGCATTTGAACTTGCCGCCAGAAACTTGCCAATTGTAGGATTCGCCGGAATTGAAGATTTGAGAAAACAGTTTGAAATTATATTGGTTGATCAAAAGGAAGATAACAGGAATGATTTTATTCAATTACATTTGATTGTTAAGCCGGATTCGAAGTATAAAGATAAATATACGGCCATTGATTTTTGGATCGACAAAAAAATATACCTGCCGGCAAGAGTTGTTGCCATCTCTACTGAGGAGGATATTTATCATATAAAACTGATTAATCCAAAGGTCAATAAAAAGCTCAGCAACGATATTTTTGATGTCGAAATCCCCAAAGGCTTCGGCAAAGAAATCATTCCTCTTAAGGAAAAGGATAAATCGAAGATGTAGTAAATAGCAGCTAAAAGCCACACGAGAAAAGGTTTGAATTATGGGATTTGATTGGTGTTAATATTTTAGCTAAAGAATGTCAGAAACAATGAATTTGTAGACATATTGTTTAAGTTTTAGAAGTTAGAAAGGTTTCAAAATGGCGAAAGGGATAGTTGTTTATTATTCGAGAACAGGCAATACGAAAGAGATGGCGGAGATTATAGCTCAGGCGATGAATGACGAGGATTTGCAGACGGACTGCAAACCGGTCGACAAGGTTAAAGCCGATGATTTGCTGAGCTACGATGCGATAGTCTTAGGTTCGCCGACATACTACGGCAATATGGCTGCCCCTATCAAGGAGCTGATTGATGAGGCAGTAACCTTTCACGGTAAGCTCGACGGCAAGATCGGGGCGGCCTTTTCAAGCTCGGCAAATATCGGAGGGGGCAACGAGACTACAATTATGGGCATAATAGAGGCAATGCTGATTGCAGGAATGGTCGTCCACGGTGACCCTAAGGGCGACCACTATGGGCCGGTTTCTATTGGGAAGCCCGATGACAGGGTCAGGCAGCAGTGTGAGCGAAGAGGCCGTAGAATCGCAGAATTAACCAAAAAAATGTTGGTTTAAAGACAAAAAAGAGATAGTCGAGACGACACGAAGTGACTGTGGAAAGAAAACCTGATTATTTCGCGCAAGTGTTTATATGACAAGAGGATAAGTCAATAGTACTCTTATGGAGTTGAGCTTTTTCCCTTTTTGGCAGAAATAAAAAGTGTCGTTTTTTTTGCAAAAATAGCATTTTTCTTTGACAAAGCCATTGATGGCAGTTAACTTTTGTGCAATTCTAAGCCAGTATTAGCAATATTAACGCGCAAAGTGGAGGATAACTTTGATGCAAGAATATGAAGATCTGAAAGTATTAATCGCAGAAATCGAAGCTGACATCAACAAAGCCGAGGGTGGAAATAAGGCAGCAGGGACGCGAGTTCGCAAGCAGATGCAGAAGGTAAAGCAGGCTGCTCAGGTTGTTCGCAATCGCATCCTTGAGATCAGATCAACACAATAAGTTATCACAGTATTTGTAAACGCTGTTTTCGTTATGCGTGATGCCGCTATCTGCGCAGGACAGGCTTTTATACTGCTGTGCAAGCGGAAACATATTATAATTGCGCAGAGTTTTTCTCTTTTGAGGGCTGTAGATGCCACCCCCATTATTATTTGATTTATCGCAAATCGACCTGACAAAGGACCCAATCTTTGACAGGGAAGCGATTGGCAAGCTAAATCCTCAACGATTCGAGATGCAGCAGCTTGACGGCATCCTATGGTACGATAAGGAAAAACTGATGGTTTTGGGCTATAAGGATGTAACAGAGGATGAATTCTGGATTCGCGGTCACATTCCGGGGCGGCCATTGATGCCGGCTGTGATAATGGTTGAGGCGGCAGCTCAGCTTTCCAGTTTTATCGTAAAACATATTTATCAAATGGAGGATTTTATCGGCTTTGCCGGTATAGAAGAGGCTAAGTTCCGTTCTATAGTTGAACCGGGAACAAGATTATATCTGCTCGGCCACGTCACGAAATTCAAGCGCAGAAAGTACACCTGCAGCGTCCAGGGTGTTGTTGGTGATACGATGGTGTTTGAAGTTGTAGTATCCGGTTTGAGCCTTTAATCAAGGTTAGATGGACTCACAGTATCGCTCATTCTATTTGAATACTGAGATTATAGCCGAATATAGACCGAAAAAAACCACCACTTCCACTTTCTAATGGCCCCAGGGAGATTAAATGCTATAGTTCGTCAGTAGCACGACCTATACTGAGGTCAAGAAAAAATCAAAGTCTATCCAAGGCGGTTGAAACGCTTGTAGGGTTGTTGGACAATTAGGCCGCATCTGGTTGACCAATAGTGTCGGTCCTTGTATATGGGCCATTACTATTTCGCACGCCACCGCAATCAATTGTATACCATCTTAATTTATATTAGCCTTCGGCGCTTGATCCTGCCAATACCATCAACAACATTATCTATACAGCCGATCGATGCACTCCTGCTATCGATTTCTCTTCATCATCATTATCTCCCGATTTTCTTTTCAAATCGCGTTTTACTTATCCATAAGAAGTTCCTCATTCGTGAAATTTGAAACAGCCGTTCTGGTACAACCTGATTCCACCATTGTAGATCCGGATACCTCCTACTGTAGCTGTTCCTGAAGTACCCCTGATCGAGAAAAGCCGGGTATTGAGGGAACTTGACCCCACAAACCGGATATAGTCGCCCGTAGTACTTGTGCACTTCGCCGTAATAAGTGGAAGAAACTGAAGGTACTGACCGGCCTCAAACGTGGCACTGCTGCCCGTAGCATACCGGTCAAAATAGCGGTATGGAAATGACTGTCTTGAGTATGTACCCGATAATGAAGTCCCCAGGGCTTGGGCCGGAAAGATACTTTCGAGCATCTTTTCCTTGAGGTAATCACCTAAATGCAACGCATCCAGAGTATACCAGGTATTGCAGCCGTTTGGGTCACCACATATCCGGCCCCAACCATAATTCATATGGTATTGCCGGACGACCGGGCTGCCGATTTCCTGCCACCCGTCACCCACAATGGAGTGGCCTTCGACACGGTATTGCACCGGCCGATTTGCGTTGAGTTGGGCTTTCATGCGATTGAACCAATCCCCGGCATCGTAATTGTCTCTATCTTTCCAATCACAGTTGGTTGAGTAGCGGAAATGATCTTCGAACGCATCATCCACTTCATACCATTGGGTCGATGACCCATCACAGTCATAATGCATATCCTGCGCCACCCCTACTTCGTGGCACAACTCAGCTACCGCGTTGACTTGTGCCATAGGTGAGGACGTCGTAAGCCTGTTGGGCATGTTAAGCCAGTCATAGGTGTCATTGTAGGGGCTTTCTACCCCGTATGGTGGCCAGCACCAGTAATGCATAATCTGAGAGCTAGCCGTAGCTCCACAACCAACTACCGCATTCTGATTATAAAACCCAAAATCGGGCCAGCTACAACCCTCATTGGGGCAATCATTATTATAAGGTGGCCCTTGATGCCATGGCGAAGAAAGCAATACTTGACCTTCCTGGTAATCCGTTTCTATCGTCTCAGATTCGAGCCCTTCTTTGAAGCTTTTGATATTGCCGCTCAATTCAGCCCAGACCGGCCGGTAGTCGATCTCAAGAATTCTGCTTACCTCTTCGGTTCGGGCTGACGTAATCGGACCAACCTGTCTTTCTATCTCATCGAGGATTCGCTCCATCTTACCTTTTACCAGGTCAGCAATGCCTTCTTCACATTCCGGAGCCAGATCGGAGGTCGAAGAATATGTTTTAATAGGAGCCAGTTCTTTGCGAAGGGAGATTATAATGTGGCCCTTCGGCTTCACCCGACAGAAATAACCAATCACCCGCCGGCCACGTTTGAATTCCTGGATTCCTTCTACCTCTGCGGTTTCGGAACCGCCCCAGTTTCCCTTTTTCTGTATGATAAGAGTGATCCAGTTCCTTGCCGCGGTCAGCGCCTCGTCCATAGTCACCATCTCGGCACGGACGGGTATTGTCAGTCCTACAAGTACGAGCGAGGCAATCAGAATTGTATTTCTTAATTTTTCCATGTTCATTACCTCCTTTTTATTGCAGGGTTACAAGCACCAATATTTGTCCTTTTTGACCTTTTTCCAGGCTTTCCATTGCCTTGCCTAAGATGGTGCCTTGCGCACGAGCATAATCTGTGGATTTCATGGCATAGCCGGGAGTGGCGGACGTGGTCAGTAAATCACCCGGTTCCACACCCGCTTCTGTGGCATCGACATTGCAATAGACCCGGCCTGCTAAGGCAACATCGTAATCGAACCCGCCTGCTCCCAGACGTACACCAGAGCCGATTCCTTTGGCCCCGGCAACAATACCGGCAACCTTGCTATCGTAAGCCTTAACACTTATTGCAAGTTTGCCCGGATTGTCAGCGTCAATGATGAGCACCGTACCTGCATCAATCTTTGTGGACTCGGATACGTCAAAACCTTCCGCATAGTCAAGTCCTTCTCCCAGTTCCAGAATGTCTGTGCCGTCGGAGCTCTCGATCAGAATATTCCCGCCTCGGACAGTCAGTTTTCGTGCCGGAGCCGTCGTCCCGATACCAACATTGCCGGTGCTTTGTTGGGCAAACAAAACACTGGAATAGGCGTTGTTACGCAGGCTCAAACCGCCCGCGGCTGATTCATTGAAAAGGTGCCATTTAACAGTGCTGCCTTCGTATAAACGAAACCCGGTGTCTTGACCTGAATCGCTCTCCAGGTACATAAACGAGTCTGGAAAACCGAAACCTTCCAGATGCAGCCCACCCACAGGATTCATAGTCCCGATGCCGAGTTTGCCGTTATTTGTAAGTGTCATTCTTACTGAAGCGCCCGTGAGCCAATCAAAGTGGCCCGAAGTTTTGTTATTAAGAAATCGCCACTTACCCCGGTGAGTGGCGCTGGTCGAACCGTATACAAGAATTCCCGCATCGCTTGAAGTGCTCGTCCCAAAAAAAAGACGCTCAATGCCGGAATTATCTTTGTTATGTATTGTTACTTGTACACTACCTGTTGTATCATCCTCTACATGAAGTTTGGAAGATGGGCTCGTTGTCCCGATGCCGACATTACCGGCGAACTTTGCCGAAGAGCTGGTACTGGACGGATCTAAATAGTAGCTGGTATTATTTCGGTCGTAGTACCTTGAGGCGGTGATGCTGCCGGAAACGTCCAACTTTTGTGTCGGACTCATCGTCCCGATGCCGAGATAGCCGCTGTTGTTAAGCGTCATTTTTACTGAGGCACCCGTGAGCCAGTCGAAATGACCGGATGTTTTATTATTAAGAAATCTCCATTTACCGGGAGTAGAGGCATGGGTCGAACCGTATACAAGTATTCCTGCATCACTTGCGGTGCTCGTGCCAAAAAACAGACGCTCGGAGCCGGAATTATCTTTATTATGTATCGTTATTTGTACATCGTCGGTAGTGTCATCCTCTATATGAAGTTTGGAAGATGGACTCATTGTTCCGATGCCCACCCTTCCCGATGGAAATGAATACATATTATTTCCCGAAACCATCCAGTCGCTGTCAACGCCGGCATTTTCAGCATAGACCGCATACGGAGTCGGGGTTAATTGCTGTCGCGGGCTTAGAGTAACATAGTCACCGGTATCGGTGCTGTTGGCTTCCCTGACCGCAATTTCCAGCCAGTGAGCGCCGTCACCGTTAAACTCAACGCCGTCAAGGCCGAGCCGGACTGTGAAATAGCCGTCGATTACATCAACGTCCTGCGCGCCTGTAACTGTCAGTGGGTTTGAATCGCCTTCTTCGTTGTAGGCCGAAAACCGCAGGTCATAAAGTCCATCCGCGACGCTGCTGTCGTTCAGAAGCCGGCCCTGGTAGGTAAGAGTTGGCGGCAAAACAACTATCAGCCGGGGGCTGCTTAAGCCGGTGACAACATCCTCGACCGAAGACCCATCCAGATTTGCACATAGGATCTTACCGATGCTATTGTCCGCCCAGTACATTTTTCCATTCACAATATCCAGTGCTATGCCATAAGGGTAAACCAAACCGGTGATAAGGTCCTCGACTCCCGAACCGTCAAGGTTTGAACGCTGGATTTTGTCTGCTGTCCCTGCGTCCACCCAATATATCTTGCCCCCGACTATATCGACGGCGACATCATGCGGAGTGCTCAAGCCCGTAACCACGTCCTCAATCCCCGAGCCATCCAGGTTTGCACGCCGGATCCTGTAGGGCCCGGAATCTGTCCAGTACATCTTGCCCCCGGCAAGATCAAGGTCCATGCCGCGGGGATTGCTCAGGCCCGTAATCACGTCCTGGACATTTGAGCCGTCAAGATTCGCACGCTGGATCTTGTCAGCCCCCCAGTCCGTCCAGTACATCTTGCCCGCGGCTATATCAAGACATATGTCATAGGGGGTGCTCAAGCCGCCAACGAGGGTCTGTGAGCCCGAGCCGTCAAGGTTTGTACGATAGATTTTGTCGGTTCCCATGGCCGTCCAGTACATCTTGCCTCCGGCTATATCGATCGCTATACCGGTGGGAATCGAGCTGGAAACCAGGTCCTCCACCGCTGAGCCGTCCAGATTGGCCCGTTGGTTCTTGTTGGCTGTGGCATCCGTCCAGTACATCTTGCGCTGCCCCTTGCTGATGCCC
>JABAHP010005136.1_pt1 | contig 13616 bp, 13 predicted proteins | sample 7062081 | NCBI WGS metagenome assembly JABAHP01 (sample SAMN14534357, study PRJNA622989) | marine sediment metagenome | biome: marine biome [ENVO:00000428]; feature: marine pelagic biome [ENVO:01000023]; material: deep marine sediment [ENVO:00002113] | place: India: Gulf of Kutch | collected... | reverse complement strand
TTTGTTATGATAAAAATATTCAAAATACCACGATATTTTATCGATATACATATAAAATAAGGAAATTCACACATTTAAATATATGTGGACTTTTTCAACAATTTTTCAACATTCAGAAGCAGTAAATCTGGTAATTTATAGATTATTTGAAGGAATTAGTTCAAATTATTAGCTGTATCCCTAAGAGAATAAATAGATTTAAAGTTATCAAAAATTCAAGCTTAGAATTTAATACTAATTTTTATACAAAAATATCGATTTTTATCGGTTTTTTCTAATTTCTTCTGCCATTTTCACTATTTCTATAAGTTGAGTGTTCACATCATGGGTTCGAACTATATGAGCACCATTAAAGACTGCTATTGCAGTTGCTGACAGAGTACCATTCAATCTTTCTTCTGGATTGGGGATATTTAATGTTGTACCAATAAAGGATTTTCTTGAAATGGCTACTAATATTGCTTTATTCAAATTTTTAAGTTTTTGAAGATTCCCTATTATCTTTAAGTCATAGATATGGGTTTTTTCTTCAATCCAATGACCTATTCCTGGGTCTAAGATAATTTTATTTTCATTAAAACCTTTCTTCTTTAGATATTCAAAAGTATTTTTAAACTCATCAATAATTTCATCAATAGTACATAGATCTCCAGGAACTTTTTTGGAAGCCATTATAATGATTGGAAGATCCTTTTTAATCACAAAATCTGCTAAAGATTGATCAGTTTTTAGAGAACTCACATCATTAATTATAATCTTTTTGTCTGCTTGAGAAGCTATCTCAAAAGCAGCTTCAGCAACTTTTCGATATTGCGTGTCAACAGATATAATAATATTATTTGGAATAATTTCACAAACATTCTCTATAGCAATCTGCATTCGATTTATTTCTTCTTCAATGGTAATTTTTTCAGACCAAGGAGCAGTAGAACGTCCACCAAGATCTAGAATCCGAGCCCCGTTTTTTATCATCTCAGAAGCAGCATCTCTGATCTTTCCTGGTTTAACATAAATAGATCCTTTATAAAATGATTCAGGGCTCAAATTTATGACTCCCATTATCACAGTGGGAAAATCATCACCTATTTCTAGAAAATCATATAGTTTTGTATAAATTTTATTCATAGGTTATCTAATAAATGAAAAAAATGTTTTAAATTTATATTTAGGTTGATAGATTGCTATCGAACATTTCTCTTCTTTAAACCAAAAATTAGGATAAGACTAACTCCTAATAATACTGGAAAACTAGAAATTAAAACTATCGAGAGAAAGTCACTAATATTATTGGGAAACCCAGCATCATAGATATGGACATAATCTTGAAGTTTTGAAGTAATCTCAAAACATGCCCCTCTCGCTTCATCAGATCCTTGATTTATTAGGGTTATTATAGCATAAGGAACTGTAACGGCATCATCATAGATGCCGTATGCTTTTGCATGAAATCCATAAATATCTCCTTCCGTACCACCCCACCCACTCCAGTCTACTAATCCTGCTTTACCATCCATCCAACCAGCTTGCATTTGATGCATTAGTTGTATAGTTGTTTCTTCCAAGATGCGAACTCCCCTTGAACTACCATTATGTAAATGAATTAACAGAAATCTAGCTAAATCATAAACATTAGATCGAATTGCTCCAGAAGAATAGGCCAAATAATTATAATGAGGAAAAGCTTGGTTCCCGGTAGAACTTGGATCTATTTCAAATTCGTATATCCAAGGTCTTGCTAACTGGTAATCAGCAAAATTTGTGAAATTATAAGCCGTACAATGCATTTCTAAAGGATTAAAAATATTTTCTTGGACATATTCCCAAATAGGTTTACCTGTAACTAATTCTAAAATGTATCCTAACACATTATAACCCATATTTGAGTAATATCGCGTTGTTCCAGGTTGATAAGGAGTCCACACTTCTGGAATATAAAGAGAACCGTTAGGTGTGAGATGCTCCTCTATCCAATAAGGATGGGGTAACCAATCATAGGGATTTTCCATTCCTATTCTTCTTAAACCATCTTCTGCCATGCCGTTATCATACATATATGTATCCTTACTTATTCCTGAATAATGTGTGAGTAACATTTCGATGGTGATTGGTGTGCTATTGTAATTGGGATGTCTTAATGAGAATGGTAAATAGAGATTAACATCATCATCTAACTGGATCAATCCCTGTTCATAAATCTGGAAAATTGCTGTTGCTGTAAAGGTTTTTGTAACAGAACCTGTCATGTATATTGTCTGAGGATCATTGTCTAGTCCAAATCCTTTTGCCCAAAGAATGGAGTCATTTCTCACGACAGCAGTAGCAACGGAGGGGATGTAATACTGTAACATTTTATCATGAATATAGTCGTCTATTCGAGGATTGAATGGACGGACACTTACAGTTTGAGTCGTGTAAGCTATAGTAAAGCAAGGGCATATAACTACTAATGATGATAGAATTAGTAGAATAGTTAAATTAAATCTCTTATTATACACTTTTTATCACCTTGTAAAACTAAATTTATTTTATATTTTTGTAGAATGAGATCTCTTCTACAAGAAAGGCTAACCATTAAAATTTATTTAAGGATTCTATAGTCCATTTTTTATATTCCTAAAAATAGGATAATTGATTTATAATAAGTATAATTCTATTATGTGCTATGGAATTATTTTCAATTCGACTTCCTCTCATCGAAAAGCATGATCCATTATTAAAGATTATCATTCAAAATATAAAGGATCACGGAAAATCCCTATTAGAAGGAGATATTATTGTTATTGCAGAGAAAGTTGTTGCTACATCGCAAGGTAGAGTTATTAATTTAAATGATATCGAAGAAGTTTCAGAAGAGGCAAGAGAATTAGGGACGAAGTATGATATGGACATGAGATATGTAGAATTGATATTACAGGAAGCTTCCATGATTCTAGGAGGTATGACGCATGTTATACTAGCAAAAGTCAATGATTTTCTTATAGCTAATGCAGGTATTGATCAATCTAATGCGGGTGCTGGAAATGTAGTACTCTTACCAAGTAACCTAAAAGAAGTTGTCTGGAATTACTGGGAAAAACTGAGATTAGCGTTTGGAATAAATAATTTTGGAGTGATTATTGCGGATTCAAGAGTCCAACCATTAAGGAAAGGAACGATTGGAATAGCTATAGCTACTGCAGGATTTGAACCTATTGAAGATCTTCGTGGTCAACCAGATCTTTTTAATAGGCCCATGGAAATAACCATGAGAGCTGTAGCAGACGACCTTGCGAGTGCTGCTCAATTTCTTTTAAGTGAAGCTGATCAACAAACACCAGTTGTAATAATAAGAGGTAGTAATGTTGAATTCACAGATAATCCTCAATTAACTACTGAAATGGCTCCAGAAGAGTGTCTTTATATGAATATTTTCTCAAAATATCTTCTTAATAAACAAGATGAAGATTAGTCATTTACTTCACAAATAAAAATCTGAAGTCTTGAATCAGAAGTGCATGGAGTTTGGTCAAAATTGCCATATTTTTCTTTAATTTTAAATCCATTATATTTGAGTAGACCATCCAATTCCTGCGGGAAAAACATCCGTAATTTCAGGTCACCACTTAATGGTTTATTTGAAATTGAATATGATAATCTGCATAAAAGGAGTTGATTAATTTTATCATATTTGGTATTCTGTTTAACGATTACTACCCCCCGCCCATCTGGGTCTTGATATTCTGAGTTGGGGTAAGTTTTCGATGGATCTCTAACTAAAATATTGAAGTCAGGATTAAATGCATCAAAAATAAATCCTCCATTAGGTTTAAGATGCTTTTTTACACTGGATAAACACTTTTCAACACTTTCTAAATCTAATAAATGATTAAATGCACACCCAGGTATAATAATGAGATTAAATTTTTCATTTAAATCAAAATCTCTCATATCTGATTCAATCCATTTTATATTTACACCAATTTTTTTTGATTTTCTTTTTGCTTCTTTTAACATAGTATCTAAAAGATCTAACCCTGTTATTGATAAACCTTTTTGTGCTATAGGAATCGTCACCCGTCCCGTTCCACAGGCTAATTCGAGGATAGGTTCTCCAAATTCCTTCGCTTTCTTGATGTAAAATGGGATAGGATTAAATCTTCCCCTACTTTCAACTTTTGCATCATAATGACGTCCATCGAGATATTCGAGAAGATCTGTTTTATTTTTCATTTCAAGAAGCCAACATTAAGAATTTCTTCTTCTTTTATTATTTAAAATTACATCTAATTATTTAATAATTCAGTCAAATTTTTTAGAATTCAATAACTAACTATGACATATTATTTTTGAACTAACTATTTAATAAGAAAATGAAAGAATCAACATATACTACAATTGAAGAATCTCTCAAGAGGGGATCTACACAGGTTAATCTAAGAGGATGGGTATATAGAGAAAGAAAATCGAATAAATTTGTATTTATAGTTCTTAGAGATGAATCAGATATAATACAATGTGTAATCTCAAAAGAAAAGAACCCAGAGGTATTTGAGGCTGCTGAGAAGTTGACAATAGAATCTTCAGTGAAAATATCTGGAACCCTTAAAGAAGATGATAGAGCTCCAACAGGGTATGAAGTCTCAGTGACTGATTTAGTAATTGTACAAATTGCGGAACCATTTCCAATTACTGAGCATCAATCCCCTGAACTTCTGTATGATAATAGACACCTATGGATAAGATCAAGGAAGTTAAATGCAGTATTAAAAATACGTCATACAATTGTAGGAGCAATTCATGAATTCTTTAGAAGTCATGGTTATTATGAATTTGATGCACCAATTTTCCAGCCAAGCCAATCTGAAGGCGGTGCTACTTTATTTGAGGTTAAATACTTTGATGATATTACATATCTCTCGCAAACATGGCAATTGTATGCTGAAGCGGGTATTTTTTCTTTAGGAAAAATCTATAATATGGGCCCAACATTTAGAGCAGAAAAATCAAAAACTTCAAGGCATTTAGCAGAATTTTGGATGGCGGAAATGGAAGCTGCTTGGATGCAACTTGATGAGGTTACTGAAGTCGCAAAAGATGAAATTAGGTTCATTGTGAAAAAAGTATTAAAGAATAATAAGAAAGAGTTAGAAATTTTGGAGAGAGATATTAGTCTTTTAGAGCATTATGCCGAAGCAGAATATCCTACTATTAAATATTCTGAAGCTTTGGAAATTCTTAATTCTAAATATAAAATGAATGTTCCATGGGGAAAGGATTTAAGAACTCTTGAAGAAGCGAAAATAGCAGATCATTTTAAGGTTCCAGTTGTTGTTACGCATTATCCTACAGAAATTATGGGTTTTTATAAACCACCAAGTGATGAAAATCCTAAGGAAGCATTATGTTTTGACATGTTAGCTCCAGAAGGGTATTGTGAAATTGTTGGTGGGTCAGAAAGAAGCTTATTGGTGGATGATATGATGAAAAGACTAGAAGCGGACGGAGAAGATCCAAAAAATTATGATTGGTATTTTGAATTAAGAAAATATGGCAGTGTTCCTCATTCCGGTTATGGAGTTGGTGTTGAAAGAGTCATTATGTGGCTTTGTGGAATAGATAACATTAAAGATGCAATTCCATTTCCAAGAACTATGCTCAGGAAAGCACCTTGAGGAAGAAATCAATATTTTTAAGGTTTTTATTCTTAATATTTCGATAAATATACGATAATTTTAGTGAAATTTTTTAGAAGTCAAGCTTTTAATTGAACAAATTTATAATTTTACTCGGTTTTTATGAAGCTCTATGAATTTATGGCCTATGAACTAATTGAAAAAATTAGAAATAAGGAAATTTCTATTTTAGAATTGATAGAAACATGTTATGAAAGAATAGAAGAAACCGAGAATATATTACATTCTTTTGTCAACTTATCCAAAGAGAAAGCATTATTGAAGGCTAAGAAGCTTGATAATTCGCTAAAGAATGATAAAAAAATAGGACGTCTCTATGGAACTCCATTTGCAAACAAAGATCTCATTTGTGTTAGAGATTTTCCAACAACTTGTGGTTCAAAAATATTATATAATTATCGTCCACCTTATAACGCATTTGTAATTGAACGTTTAGTTGAACAAGAGGGGGCAATCCATATAGGAAATACAAATATGGATGAATTTGCAATGGGAAGTTCTACAGAAAATAGCTGTTATGGTCCTACTTATAATCCATGGGATATTTCAAGAGTTCCTGGAGGATCAAGTGGAGGGTCTGCTACCAGTATCGCATCAGGACAAACAATATTATCGTTGGGAAGTGATACTGGAGGAAGCATTCGATGTCCCGCTGCTTTTTGTGGAACTGTTGGATTAAAGCCTTCATATGGAAGAGTTTCAAGATATGGTTTGATTGCATTCGCCAATTCTTTAGATCAGATAGGTCCAATTACAAAATGCGTTTACGATGCAGCATTAATGCTTGAAGTAATATCAGGTAAACACATTCTTGATTCTACTTCAGTAGATATTAAAGTTGATAATTATACTAAAGAATTAGAAAATCCAATAGATAAAAAGGTATTAGGTGTTCCAAAAGAATTTTTTGGGGAGGGCGTAGATAAGGAAGTAGAGAACGCGGTAAGAAGGGCTATAGATAAATTAATAAACATAGGCGCAAAAATTATAGAAATTTCAATCCCACATCTAGAATACACTGTAGCAACATATTATTTATTATGTATGAGTGAAGCAAGCTCAAATTTAGCAAGATATGATGGTTTAAGATATGGAAATATGAGTGATAATCTTTCTGGTGATGTCTATGATGTTTTTAGTAGAACTAGAGCTGAAAGATTTGGTCCAGAAGTACGGAGAAGGATTATTTTAGGAACTTATGCCTTATCAGCAGGGTATTACGATATGTTTTATATAAAAGCTCTTAAAGTTCGATCATTAATAAAGAATGATTTTGTTGAGGCTTTTAAAAAGTGTGATTCTATTGTTTGCCCAACAATGCCTTCCACAGCATTTCAAATCGGTGAATTTATCGATGATCCATTACAGATGTATAAAGCAGATATTTTGACTTGTCCTATTAATCTAGCGGGCATTCCTGCATTGTCGATTCCTTGTGGTTTTGACAGCAATAATTTACCTATAGGATTTCAAATCATAGGAAATTATTTTGATGAGAAGGGAATCCTAAATATTGGTTATCAATTAGAACAAGATCTGAATATTTATCGAAAAATTGCTCCAGTTACAAGTAGAGGTAAATGATTTGAGTAGTGAAAATAATAACGTGATAATTGGATTAGAAGTTCATATTCAATTATCTAATCTTAAAACCAAACTTTTTTGTAGCTGCAGTAATGATTATCGAGGTGCCGAACCAAATTCTTATGTATGTCCCATCTGCATAGGTTTACCAGGGACACTTCCGGTTATTAATAAAAAAGCAGTAGAATTTGCCACCAGATTAGCAATTGCTTTAAATTGTGATATTAACAATCACTTTTGGTTTTTTAGAAAGAACTACTTTTATCCAGATATGTCAAAGAATTTTCAGATTAGTCAGTACAATAAATCTGGAGGAAGAGCCTTTGCTGATAATGGAAAAATTACTATCAAACTGAATTCTCATAAAAAAGATATAAATCTTAATCGAATTCATTTAGAAGAAGACCCAGCAAGATTAGTTCATAAAGGAAGTATAGCAACTTCACCTTATACTCTTGTAGATTATAATAGATCAGGAGTTTGTTTAATAGAAATTGTTACTGAACCAGTATTAAAGTCTCCTGAGGAAGCTAGAGAATTTCTTAGGCAGTTGAAATCAATTGTCCAGTACTCAGGAATATCTAATCTTGATCTTGAAGGATCTGTAAGGGTAGATGCGAATATATCGATTAAAGGACATGAACGTAGTGAAGTAAAAAATATTAATAGTTTTAAGGAAGTTGAACGCGCTTTAAGACATGAAATTGTGCGACAAAAGAATTTAATCAAACGAGGGAAAGACTTAATCCAAGAAACTAGGCATTGGGATGATAAAAGAAGAATAACAATTTCTATGAGAACAAAAGAATTTGAAGCAGATTATCGCTATTTTCCAGAACAGGATTTAGTTCCAATAGAAATTGGTAGTGAGTATATTGAGAACGTTAAAGATGAACTACCTGAAATGCCGAATGAGAGAGCTTTAAGGCTTCGGAGAGATTATAATTTATCTGAATTTGATTCTGATAATCTAGTTTTAGATAAAGATATTGCTGATTTTTATGAAGATGGAGTAAATTCTGACGCATCCTTCGGTCCGAATGAATATAAACAATACTGTAATTGGTTAATGAATGATATTTTAAGGTGGTTAAACGAGCATGATAAGAATTTGAAAGATACAAAACTTCACTCTCATCAAATAGTGGATTTGATTAATTTTGTGAATGAAGGAAAAATTACAACCAAGATTGCTAAAAGTATAATAGACGATATGATGGCGGGTTATTCTATTCAAGAGATTCTTGACACAAAAGGTAAAAAAAGAATTTCGGATAAAGAATTACTTGCCCAACTAAGTGATGAGGTTATTAGAGAGAATCCTAAGATTGTGAATGATTGTCAAAACAATCCAAAAGCAATAGAAGCTTTAATAGGGCGAGTTATGGGTAAAACAAGAGGACAAGCGGACCCACATATAGCCAGAAAAATAATAATTAAACTTTTAAAAGAAATTGGAATAATTTAGCTTAAGAATAATTCTATTAGAAAGAAAATTATTTTTGATTAATCTAACGTAGGTTCTTATTCTATAAATCCACTCAGTTTTAACCCGTTGATCATCATTCCAACTATGACTATAAAAGCCTTCTCGTTCCAAAATTTTGAATTTGGTATTAAGGTTTTACAATATTTACTTGTTATAAAGTCAATTGATGGGTTTTCATTATACCATTCAATTAAGAAATTCTTAACTTTTAAGTAAAGATCTTCCATTTCATCTAGAATTTGTTCAAAATGGTTATCTTTCCATACCCCAAAATGTGATATCGAGATTGAGCTTAATTCGTTCCTCATATTTCGTATTTTATTGAAAGTTTTAAGGAGTTCTGCCTCATGAAAATCAGGTGGCATAAGAGGAACAAAAAAAGCATCTTGGTCTAGTCTATTTACTGTTGCACATCCAGCGAATAGATTTTTATTTGTTTTGTCAAATAACCCAATTGAATCCATAGTATGTCCAAAGAGGTTAAGAACTTCTAGTTCTAACCCATTTATATCGATTATATCCCCTTCTTTCAAGGGTGTAACCATTTCTTCAAAAGGATATACCTCTTCAAATCCTTCAAAACCTTCAATCATATTTTCTGGATGTTTTAAATTTTCTATGGCGTTTTCTGAGGCTAAAACTTCCATATCTGAATCTTTCATTAAATTATATAATTTTGAGATACCTTGAGCATGATCCCAATGAGAATGTGTTAAAACAATTTTATCAATTGGATAAAGGCTTAAATCTTTCAATTTTTTAATTGTTTTACGAGATTTTAATGTTTCTCCGACGTCTATCATCAAACGCATACCATTATTCTCGACAATATAAGTTGCAAGAAATTTTGGCAATCCCATTGTCATTGCATCAATAAGATAATAATTATCGTCATATTTACCTTCAGAATTTATAATTACTATTTTGTACACCTATAGAACTTGTTATTTAATTTAGTATTTACATTAAATCTAAAAGTCAAAAAAAAGAATAAAAAAATTAAATCATTGACTCTAGTGCTGTACTAGCAGCATCTAATTTTAAGTTAATTATACCTAATTTTGCTTCTCGAGTAGTTATAATAGTTAAAATATTTCCTTTAATTTCACTAAAAAGTATTTTTCCTTTCTCAGATTCAATAATGGCACTGAAAAATTGACCTTGTTCTAATTCTTTAGTTGCTCTCTGACTAGCCTTTAGAATTAATGTGACCATTGCCGCTACGGCCTCAGGGTCTACCCATCCTGGTAAAGCGCTTCCTTTTATCAAACCAAATTTCTCAATAAGAGCTGCTCCATGCACTCCTTTAATCGCTTTAAGACTATCTAGAATATCTGTTATTTTTTCACTCATCTAACTCAATTTACATTTATGTTATTGAGAATATTAATTCTTTAATTATTATGTAAGTTTTAATTATATTTAAGTATAAGAATCTTGCTTAAAAAAGCTATTTTTTGTTAAACTATCAATATAATAACAACAATAAGGAATGAAAAATTTAATGGAAGACATAATATTTCGACATTATAAACCCGGAGATGAAAGACAACTAGCTGATCTATTTAATCATGCATTCAAAAGAAGTGTTGTCATAAGAACACCTACGAATTGGCGTTGGAGATATGTTAAATCCCCTAAATTTGAACCGGAAATGTGTCAAATTGCGGAAGATATTAAAAAAAAAAAGATCGTAGGTGCAATCCTTGTTAATTTATTAGAAATGAGACCTTTTAATCAAAAAAACTATTTAATAGGCGATATTAATGATGTATCTACGCATCCTGATTATATTAACAGAGGAATTGCTACTAAATTAATGAAAAATTCTATTGAGTACATGAAAAAAAAAGGATGTGATTTTTCTATATTAAGTACAGGATTAAAAGGTATTGCGCGAAGTAAAATTTACAAAAAATATGGTTATTTTGATATTGAAAAACATTGCTACTTTATACAAATTCCAAATAGCTTATCACTTATAAGAAGTTTCTTTGGAATTGCTTTTTTTTATCCCGCCTTTTTTATCATATCTTATCTACCTCGTTTTTTAAGTCGATTAAGAATGAAATTTAAGAAGTTTCTTAGGGATTTTTCATATGAAATTAATCATAATAAAAAACATATTGATTATATGGACGCCGTTAATAAAATTAGCCCGAAAAATTATGAAGGATATTCAGGTTATGATCATTCCAAGTTTAACTGGGCTCGTAAAGAAGTTCCTTCAAAACATAATGAACCTACTTATATCATTATAAGAAAAGCTGGTAGAATTATTGGGGGTGCAGTCATTACACATCAAAAAATTCGAGCTTGGAAATATAAGTTAAAACTACGGATAGGCATACTTCATGAAATATTTCTTGATGAAGATGTTTTTAATAACCCATATGACATATCTCTTGGATATATGTTCTTAATTGATAAAATTATAAGAGCAGCAAGTCATAGATATTTGGGAGTTTTATTATATACATCCAGCTTGAATGCGAAGTATTTAAACCAAGCATTCAAAGGAATGAGTTTTTTTAAGATTCAAAATGATGTTATAATGATAAAAGAGTTAAAGGAAAATTTAAAATTCCCAAAACTAAGAAAGCCGCTTTATATTCCCTCTTATTTAGCTTTAGGCGTGGTCTAAAAGACAAAAATATTAATATTAAAAATTATTTAGCCGGAGTAAACAAATAAAAAAATGAATGATAACTTTCTTAAGTTATCTGATTTTTATTATCTCAATTTACCTAAATTTTGTGAGAGTTTAAAAAGTTGTCAGAAATAGTAAAATATCAGAACGTCATAAGAGGAATGATGGTTACTGCAGTCATAATTTTTGGATTTTATTTAATAACCTCAATTATATCATTTGGGGTAGGATTTTTTATTTTACCGGGTTTATTCCTTTTTGCTGATATACAATTTGCGATAGGAACTGTTATTGGTGTATTTTATTTTTTAAAAAGAAGACGACAAAATCAATCTATCTTACTGTATAGTATATTAGTAGGTATTATTGGAGGAATTATTGCCGCATTCTTGATTGCGGGATATCAAGCGATTATTCTTATTGTGAGTGCTTCTCTTGGATTTTTAGTTAATGTTTCTGATTTTATTGGATATATATTATATGGCCTCATTTCTGGTGTATTTATTGGCTTCCTGATTGGAGTGATTATTGCTGTTTACTATATGTATCGAGAAGTTAAAGATGAAAGCCCTCAAAAGAAGGAAGAAGATGAGTTCTTTAAGGATTTAATTGAAGAAGAATAAATATTAACACATTTACTCTTTTTCGTTTCTAAATAGTATTTAGAATTAATGGGAATGTTTTCCTGTTGGAAAAGATATTTTACTCAATAATTGGACTCTATAAGACATTAATTTCTAGTTTATCTCATTCTAATTAGATTAATAATAAATTATAGAGGTAAGAAAATGAGTAAATCAATTATATGGCAATATAATGACTTCATTCAATCAAGAAAGGAAAAATTATCAAATATGTTAATTAGTGAAATAATTTTTCTAAAGAAAAAGTTCAAAGAAGCCAAAAATAAAGATGAATTAGATTCACTTAGAACCGCACTAGATAAATTAGAATATCTCTTAAATATGTTGAAGGACAATAGTTCTGATATGCCTGAAGAGGATTTTGATAGAATTGTTATGCTAATTTATCAAATTTTTAAGGATATTGCCGAAAGTCTTGAGTGAGAAAGTAAAGGAAAAAAGGTAAAAATTATTCTTATACTCCCAAAACTAATATAGTTGTATTTACAGTTCAATTCCTATACTATATCTCTTGAATTCTTTTTAAGATATTATTTAAATAGATTAAAAAAAAAAAGAAAATAAATTACAATTTAATTAAAAGCCCAACTGCATCCATTAGAGTTTCTTTTCTGGGCAGACCTTTCATTAATTCGCTTTTGACTCTTTCAGCAAGAATTTCAGGAGTCCATCGGTTTCCACCATTGTCGATCATATTGACAGCATGCCATCCCTGGTATACCCAACACTTATCGCCAGCAATTCGAAAGACCTCTCCTGATATTTTTCTTGCTTTATCTGATGCTAAAAATACTACCATTGGAGCAAAATTCGCAGGATTAAAAACATCAAATCCAGATTCATCAGTTTTACTCATCACATCAGCCATTTTAGGTGTGGCATCAGTTGTTAGTCGTGTTCGAGCAATAGGTACTAAACAATTGACGGTTGCATATTTTTTTAACTCCATTGACGCAATAACGGTAAAAGCAGCAATTCCTGCTTTAGCAGCGCCATAATTTGATTGCCCCATATTCCCAAGTAAACCTGCATCAGAGGCAGTATTGATAATTGTTCCAAAATTTTTTAATTTTGGATCTGCCTTACCTTGTTCTCTAAAATAAGCAGAAGCATGACGAGTCATGTTAAAAGTACCTTTTAGATGTACAGCTAGAACATCATCAAATTCTTTTTCTGACATGTTAAAAAGCATTCGATCTCGGAGAATTCCCGCATTATTTACTACAATATCTAATTTTCCAAATTCAGAAACTGCTTGATCAATCATTTTCTTAGCGCTATCAAAATCGGTAACAGAATCATAGTTTCCAACAGCTTTAACTCCCAATTTTTTACATTCTTCAGCCACTTCATCAGCTATCTTGGTAGGTGCACCGCTACCATCAAATCCAGCGCCTAAATCGTTAATAACTAAATTACATCCTTCTCTGGCTAATGCTAAGGCTTCTTCACGCCCTAAACCTCTACCAGCGCCAGTTATTATTGCTACTTTACCATCTAACATTCCCATAATATTTTTCCCTCTTTTTAATTATTTTTATATTTCAGTTCTAAATTTTATGTGCTAAATAATATGT
>JABAHP010012686.1_pt1 | contig 13617 bp, 14 predicted proteins | sample 7062081 | NCBI WGS metagenome assembly JABAHP01 (sample SAMN14534357, study PRJNA622989) | marine sediment metagenome | biome: marine biome [ENVO:00000428]; feature: marine pelagic biome [ENVO:01000023]; material: deep marine sediment [ENVO:00002113] | place: India: Gulf of Kutch | collected... | reverse complement strand
CAAGTTGACCGCCTTTCGCGCGACACCGTGGATCGGAGGTATGAGATAGCCCAGAGCCTTAACCTCCACGCAGCAACCGCGATTCTCCGCCAGCCACTGCAGTACCTGAAGCATCTCTTTGCTGTCATATGGCCTAAGACCATAAATATTAGCAAAGCGAGAACGTAACGGGCCATCCAAGGCTCCTTGTCGAGTCGTCGCACCAATGATGGTGAACTTAGGTAAAACGATCTCCAGAACCTGCTTCGCGTCCCCCTCGCCAATGGAAAGGTTGATCTTCTGGTCCTCCATCACCGTGAGCAGATGCTCACGAGCAGCGAAGGGCAGAGCGTGCAGCTCGTCCAGGAAGAGGATGTCCTCAGCCCGCATTGTGCTCAGCACCACCGTAAGGTCTTGGGCCTTCTCGATGGCTGCGCAGTTGACGTGCGTGGCATCACAACCCATCTCAGTGGGAAGTACCGAAATACCGAGTGTCGTCTTTCCGAGCCCTGCGGGCCCTGTGAACAGAATGTGGCCGAGCGGCTTCTCCTGTCGGAGAGCCGATTTCACTACGATCTTCAGATTCTCGATCGTCTCAGCCTGCCCATGAAAACTCTCGAAGTCTTCAGGTCTCACGCTTTGTCTCCAGTAGTTCCAGAACCGTGCAGTTGTTCTCTCCACGCTCCTGTTCGTAATCGCATTTGAAATAAGCCGGAGCATCGTCGACAATGATACCTGTGTCGATCAACGAATCGATGAGAGGCTTGGCCCCTCCCACGAGGTTGGCGTAGTCCAGCTCTCGGTTCCTTCCAGCGTAAATACGGCGGAGGCTCCAGCGAGACCACGGCAAACAAACGCCCCGGTACTTATAGAAGTGATCAACAACCCGCGTCAGCCAGTCCTTCTTGTCGTCGTAGTGAACACGCCAGTGGCTATATGTGGTAGCATTCTGGCTCTCGACAAGACGGGAGAAGGTCGCCTTGAATCCCGGTTCTAGCGGCGGACCTGTATATAAAACGGGGACGCCCTTCTTAGAGCGCCCCCGCTTAGGTCTACAGCAACTTTGTACGCGCCGCTTGAGCTGCGAGAGGCTAGAAGCCTCGATTTCTTTTCCACAGCGGGGGCACCGGGTCTTCAATCCGCGCTGAGGATTGCCAGCGCCCGTTCCCATACTGCCGAACACGAGTAGAGGGTGGATACGAAGGACGCAGGTGGTTGAGGTACTTCCCGCATCGTCCCTATGTCATAGAAGAGAACTCTTTCCTCGAAGGGAACCACCAAGTGGGAGCCGTTGACGATTGCCACCGAATCCTGCCTGAGGTCCTCGTCGGACCGTTTCTTCAGGCCGTTGAGGGCCTTGAGAATGACGGGCCACGACACCTGACCAAGAGACATCATGACCCCAACGGTTGCGATGACCAGATCGCGAACCTTAGGGGCGTCGGGTTCCTCGGCCACGCTCTCCAGAATACCCCGGAACTCCGCCTCGCTGGTGGTCAGGTTGATCCCGATCAACAGCTTGAGGACTACGTCTGGTTCTGTAACTGCCTCAGCGGCCATAGAAGGCTCCTTCAGACGGGACGGCAGACTTTGAAGTCCTGCTCGTACGCGATGACCGGACTTTGCCGGTCACCCGGATCCTTGAAGACGGGGCGAGGACCGCCGACGATCTCCAAGCCGTAGCCCGGGGCGTTGTCCTTGATCCACCCGTTCATGAAGTCCTGCTTGATCTGGATGCTACGAATGTAGTGCAGCACGCCGCTCTGCTTGTCAGGACTCTCGACCTTGATGCGAACGGTGGCTGTGAACTTGTCTTCGCGTCCCAAAGAGGGGGCATGGACTTCGAAGGGATACTGCTCTGCCATTGTGATCTCCTGGCACGGATACTAACTGAGAGTGGTTGATTATGCAAGAACCTTTATTTTGTCAATCGGCAGCGTCTGCCATGAAGGAATAACCCTTGGGGAGCCTCCAATCCTTGGAGTCCTTAGAGGCCAGTCCAGCAAAACGCTGCGTAACAACATTCCCGCGCGGATCTACGACCGTGAGGTTCCGATACAGCAGCTCAGAGCTGATGTGTTCCTTTACCTCTTCCAGTCGAGTCATCTCCTCAGCCTGGAAAGCTGCGATATACTCGACGATGTTTTGGCCGTAGTGCCACTGGAACTCCGGGAACGTAAAGAGTCCTCGCGGTGTTTCTACAAAGCGAATGTTCGCGGTGGTGATGATAACCCTGTGCGCCCACACACCCTCCGAGGCGCTCCGACTGATCTCTGCTTCGTAAACCGTCACGAAGTCTTCCATATGCCAGACATTGTCGGGGTTGACGAGGCCAGCCCACCGGGAAGCGTGCTGACAATAGAGAGTCCACGAACTGCCCCGAAGCTCCTTACAGGCTCGGCGCAGACGCATCTTCTCGTCCTTCGGGATGTTGAGGGCCAACTCGCCGATGAAACCGGGCTCGCCCGGATCCTTAGCAAAAAGCGCCTCTACGAACTCATCATCAATCTCTTCAGGCAGCCCGTAAGGGGGCGGCCCTGAAATAGTGATCTCACCCTCTTTGTCGAGAGTCAAAGATCCCATTTTAATCCTCTGTTTCGTCATCTTTCTCCAAGCCCGCTCCATAAGAGCCAGCAGGGTCGCGTTTTTGCGGAGTCTGACCGTACGTCAGCGTAAAGCGAGCTTCCTCCAAGTGCTTTGTCCTGGAGTGCTCTAACTTATTCAACAGCCCGAGTGTGTCCTCCATCAAATAGGAGAGTCTCGCAATCTCTGCAGCCACCTCCTCGTCTGACATCTCCGTAAGTGTCAGAGAGCGAAGGCCGTTCAGTAGCTGAAAGCGAGACGTAACGATTACCGGGTGCCGCGTACGGTACAGACGGGAAAGAATACGGAGAACAATGCGGATTGACTCCTGAACCCGATTTAGTTCAGGGCGCAGTTCTGAGGGAGCCTTACTAACGTAGTTACGGCGTACCTCACCGTCGTCGTACATGATGAGAATCTTCTTCACCTTTCGACGACGACGTGGCTTAGCCATTTACAGCTCCTCCGGTCCAGGCATCGGCATCCAGTCCTGATTCTGACTGTCATCCACGATGACGGACACCACAGAGGCTAGCTCTACCTGCACTTGCCGTCCCTTCACAACGCCGAAAACGTCGCCAGAACGCACGAGATTTGACAATGATTCCATTCCATCCGCATCGTCATCGAAGTCAAAGATCTTCGGGTTGGTGTGATCAATAAGAGCAAACGCCCACAGCCTATCCTTAGGCCTTTCCGGCTCTCCCAGCGTAAAGCTCACATGGCTGCCAAAGCTGCAGCCAGAGGAGATGCCCTTATATTTCACACGCGCTCTGAGACCCGGCATCAGCTCCCCTTAGGCAGCTGGCGAACGCCAAGTCTCAGCGGATTGAGCGCGAGACCCGGCTCGCGCGTTACCATGACTCTTCGTCGCGTCGTAAGGCACTCGGGCAGCATGAGGTACATGGGGACTCCTACACGGACATCACTATCCATGAAGGGGTCAGTCGTACGCATGGGCTGAATGTGCAGACGCCACTGAAGGTTGTTCTTTCGATCGTTGAACTCGTAGCTCTCGATGTATTCCTTGAATGCACGAGCGTCGTTCTGATCGATACCCTGTACCGTGTAGAACCATGGGTTTTTGGAGATGTCAACGCCCTCTAGCTCGGCGATGGGCTTCTCCGCACGGTGGGTGAGCACCGGTACAGCAGCGTGTTTGTACCAGCTATAGAGTTCGAAGAGACTACGATCCATCCCGATCATGCAGTAAGCGCAGGCAGGAAAATACCATGCGTGATCACTGTCGAGATTCTTGGGGGAGGGGTTTACCTCCTCCTTGTGGATCGATTTTATCTCGCTGAGATCCTCGTGTCCCCGTGGTACGCTGTGTTCCCTGGCTAGGATTTCCTGCGCTTCGGCAGCCTCTTTAGGGTTCTCCAACGCTGGCGGTTTCGCCGTCCAATCGGGGCTGTCGGACATAGGTACGCTCTCTCAAGTAGGATGCGACGCATTCGTCGACCGAATGAGTACAGTCCGAACAGTAACAATCGAGGTCAAAAGGGCAAGAGCAATCTCTAGGCTCGGATCCGGGCCGGAAATCGAACCGGCTACGCCGAGCGATGATGAGGCGATTGTGGCTCCTCAACTGCGATCCGAGTTGGTATTCCTCGAAATCAAGGTCGTTCGCTCCACGCCGAGCGGCCTGCAGATAAGCCCAGAACCTGAGCCCCACAAACATGTAGGGGTCCTGGTCATAGGGCATATTACGGCTGAAACCGACCTTGTAGGCTAGATAGGAGAGCCACGCCTCGGGCACTTTCTTCTTGAGGGTATGGCCAGCCGGGTGGCCACCTAGACAGTACAGCTCCATGAACTGACCGTTCCGGTCCTCACGCCAGACACAGGGGGTCAGACGCCTCACCTCGATGGGGACCCACTCATCGCGAGAGGGACGCTCATAGAGCTGAAGAACGCCCAGCCGTAACTCCTTCTGACGTGCAACCAACTGCCGCGCCAGTATGTCGGACCACCTGTCATCCAGGGGGTGACCGACATACTGGAGCAGCGTCTGGAAGATATCATCTACCAGAACATCCGTGTCGAACGCGAAGTGAAGGTTGTGCGCCAGGACGTGACACAACTCCCTCGTTAGGCTGCTATCGTGATGCTTTCGGAACATCCTGACGAAGTCGGCGTGAAGAGCGTCGTACTCCGCCAGAGGCAGGCGAGGGAGTCGTGGCAGTCCCATAGGTCACCTCAGTTCAGTTCACGCTGGATGTTGGTGATCAACTCCTGGAGAGGCCCGGCGATGCTCTCGGCCGAAGCCTTGAGCGCCCGCAGCTGGGCCTTGTAGTTCTCCTCGGCACGATCGCTGTCGAAGCCGATCTGCTGGCTCTCGCGCATGACGATGAAGGCATCGGGAATACCCATGTTCGCCCGCGTGAGAGCCTTGTCGATGGTCTTGATGACCTTGGCGGGGCTGGCGATGGTGCGTTCCCGCGCCGCCGGAGCACCCGTCGCCGGGGCAGCGGCCTCGCCCTCCTCGGTGGCCTCAGCAGCATCCGTAGGGGCACCCTCCACGATCTCGCCAGCTTCCTCACCCTCCTCCTCGGTGGGCTCGGCATCAGCAGCCTCGCGCTCAGTGCGAGCCTCCTCGGCAGCCTCGGCGCTGGCCTCCCCGATACGGCGCTGGTTGATGCTCTGGACCAACTCGTCGAGATCGCGAGTGCTCACGATTCGACCGTCCTGGATCATCGCGCGCTCGACCTCCTCCCGCACCTCGGGGCTCAGGGAGAACAGGCGCTTGGCGTGGCTCACGGTGAAGCCGCGACCCGCCAGCTCTTCGAGATTGGCGAACTCGGGGTAGGCGTCGAAAACGTTCTTCGCCCAGTAGAGGAACCGGCGCGGATCCCGCACCTCGGCGAGAACGCCGTTCTCCGTCAGATCAGCAGCGAGCTTCTCCACCGTCGCATCGCCATAGCGATTGCTGTCCAGCCCCGCGACGAACTCGGAAAAGAGCTGGCCGATCTTGTGATAGCGCTTGAGGTTCTGCTTCTCGATCGAGGCACACGAGTCCTTGATCTTGGTGAGCAGCGTCTGGTAGCGCCGCTCGGCGGTTGTCAGTTCTCCTGACATGACATTGTCTCCAGATACGAGAGTTCCCCGAACGCTTCATTAAAAAATGAGGAGAACGGAGTGATATTGATGCGGTGATCACGAAGTGCAACATGCACGTGCGTGCGTTCGGATTGGTTGAGGTTTGTGGCAACCATGCGACCTAAGCCGTGTGCTTTGAACACCATACAAAGCTCCCCAGAATCCCCGTCCTGAAACAGGTCGATCCAGGACTGAACGATAGGGCTCTTGGAGGGTCTTGTGAAGATCTGTTCAAAGTTGTAACTAAAACACCGGATCACCTCTACACGAGTAATCCAGGCATGCGAGTTGAACCACTCGCAGTTGAATCCAGGGCCTAGGTCTTTTTGGAGTTTACGGACAAGGGGTGAAGAAGCGCCAAGCTGACGAAGTATCAGTGCTAGAGTCGAGCGCTCGAAATCCAGCATCTTCTCATCGTCAGACTTGGCGCTAAATGCGCTACGGATGTCTTCCGTGCTCATTCACCCAACTTCCCAGCCTCAAAGTCGATGTCAGCGTCGTGAACAGACGGGAAGTCGCGGATAGATAAGAACTTCGCGATTCGGGCGCGCACCTCGGGGTTCTCCTCAACGGCGCGACCGAACTCGTGAAACGAGGCCTTCTCAAGCCCCAACTCCTTGCACTTGATCCGCTTAGATGACTCCACGAAGTGCAATGCGTCGTCCAAGGCCTTCCTGTCTTGTTCGAACATCTTGGGCTTGAACTTCTTGTTGTACTTCATGGACTGGAGCAACTGACCCAGCGCACCGGGCCAGTCGAACCACATCACCTGACGCTCATTTCCATCCTCGTCCTCGACGTACTGCCAGAGCAGGTGCACCATCAGAGCACGATTGTCAGGACCTACACACGAACGAACGGTGTTGAGCCAGATCTCGTAACCTTGAACAGTGCCCCCATCGGGGAACGGCGCTGACGGATGAGATTCCCAACTCACTGCGGAGCCCTTAGAGGTCGTCAAGTGTGTAGAGCAAGCAAACTGGGCAGCTTTCGCGCCCTTCTCGTGGTAAACCTTGGGACCATACTTGGGCTGCTCGACAGCCATCTTGCGGTGCTGCGTCCAGCTGATCGCGGCCTGCGTCCCCAGGAGGTTGAGAGCCTCCAGGAAGTTCGTGACCTGAGCAGCCGCAACCGGAAAGCCACGCTCTGCAGCGTGACCTTCCTTGCGCAGCGCCTTGTCGGCGTCTTCAGTAGAACGGCCCATGAGTGAGTCGACCGTGATAAACAACGGTTCACGCTCACCCTTGGGCGTTTCCTTGCCCCTCGTTGCCTCAACTGCAGTGGATACCATGTCCTGCCACTCCGAGATGGAGCCGCAGACCTTGAAGATCCGCTCAGCGGGATCGACATCATTCCACCACGTCATCGCGTGCAGCATTTCGGGGTTGGTCTTATTCTCAGTATCCAGATGAATATGAGTACCACCCCCTAGAATGAACCAGTTGCCCAGCTCGATAGCGAGCGTGGACTTGTAGCTCTTCTCTTCTCCGGAAAGCCCGAAGTAGCGCTGCAACGGGATGACGTTGCTTCCGCCGATCAGCCACTGGAAGGCGAGGGAGGGGATCACGAGACCCCACGTGTGGTCCGCGTGATCCCCCTGGAGATAAGCCTTGGTGCTTGTCGCCCTCTTGTTGAGTTGCGTTAAGAGACTATCTGCTAAGGACATAACCCTCTCCTAGAATGTGTTCGCGTGAACACAGAGTTAGGCGGTGGGATCGTCGTCCAGCAGGTTCTCGTAGTCCGCTGCCATGGAAGCCGGATCGGCAGGACCGACGCCATCACCGTCCTCCCCGGCATTGGAAGCCGGAATGTCCGGAGTGGACTCGGTCTGCTCCTCATCCTCGTCGTCACCCAACGGCCCATCGGTGGGCAGATCGGTGTCGATCTGGAGAGCCTCGCTGACGCTCTCGGAACCAGTGTGAGCGCCGGAGTCCTCGACCACCGCAGCAGCCTTGTCGGCTACGGCAGCAGGGACATCGACTTCGACAGGAACAGAGGCCGGAGCAGCCGCGCCGAAGAGACGCTCCACGTCGTCGGGGAACGCCACGGCCACGATGTCACGGCCGAAGCACTTCACCGCAGCCTTGACGTGCTCGTCGTAGGTCTTGCGCTTCAGCGCGTCCTCCCACGGAACCCACAGCTTCTTGCAGGTCTCCTCCGGCAGCGGAACCTTGTCGCCCAAGCTGGCCTTGAACAGCTGGATACCGGACCCGCGCTGGGTCTCGGGCTCCAGGATGATCGCACGGCCCTCGGCAGGCGAGAAGACGTCCAGACCATCGGTATGGCACTTGGTGAACAGCTCGTCCAGCGACTCCAGAGCAGTCGTGGTCAGGAACACCGCCTGCTTCGGACGGGGCTTCTCCAGCTTCTTGTCCTGGAACTTGAGAACGACGGCCTGGATGAGGCCCATCGTCTGCGGACGACGAAGCGGAGCGTCACGACCACCCTCGAAGAGGGCGTCGATGTCGTCCTTCAGGTGAGCGGGAAGCTCCTTCTTCTTCTGCAGGGAGCGCAGCCGGATGAACACGCCCGGGAGCACCTGATCCACCTCCTGCTCGATGTCGATATCGGAGGGGTTGGTGAGGCCCGTGAACTTGGCGAGCTTACCGGTGTTGACGACGACGGTCTCCACCCGGAGGTTGGAGAAGTCGAAGCCGGTAGGGGTCTTGGAGTTGACCATCGGGCGGATCTCTCCGCCCACCACTTCCGGGATGATCCGGATGATCGTCACTCCCTTGGCGGTGGAGGGACGACAAGCCTGCAGCATCGTCTCGTGCAAGCAGGCTTGGTGGTAGTTGCGGCCACCGCGATTACGGTCGCCGATCTTGTGAATGACTGCCATTTCTGGCTCCTTTGATCCTGTTGATCATGATGATCGGGTTGATCGATGCGTGCCCCCTACAATAGGGGGCTATGTCGGCCAACCATAATATAGATACCGATCTCATGTCCAGCACAACTTTCCATACTATATGCTGAGTGAGTCAATACAAACCCACTACGCAGCTATCCGCTCGTAGAACTCCTCAGCAGTATGGGAAGCCTTGTCACTCCAGCGATGAGGCATGATATCGATGTCCAGGCGGAGACGCTTGTCCGTGTTCGGCAGCGTGTTCTTGGTGGACATGCAGAGTTCGATGATCTTCAACGCCTTAGCGACATGCTCGTTCTTCACCTCAAACAGGAAAGCGTCATGGATGGGCAGGAGAACCTGCATATCCACTCCCTTCCTATTCTCCCTCAAGTAACCCAACAGGCGATAGAGCTGAACACCGGCCTGAGCCAAGAGGTCAGCTACAGCGCCCTGGATCGGGCTGTTCTTCGCCTCACGACGAATAGCCGCCTGATCCATCTCGGACAGCTTGGAAGCACCCTGGAAGTACCGGCAACGCCCAAAGGCGTTCTCGATGAACTCCTGCTTCACAGCCCTCTCGGAGTTGCTCTTCAGCCACTCCCAGGCCACGTTGAAGCGCTTGGCCAAGTTGTCGATGATCATCTGGGTATCCCCGATGGAGACGGGGCTAGCGACGACCTTGTTGATCTCGCGAGCAAGGGCCACAGCGCCTCGGCCATACATGATGCCGAAGTTCACCGTCTTGGCCGCCACGCGAAGAGCAGGGTAGACCTTCTTGATGTTCTCTGCCCAGTCGTCGTAGGGTTTCCGGGTGCCTGCCTCCAGCTCCTCGATGACCAACGGAAGGTCAGCCAGTTCAGGGAGTTGGAAGGACAACGCCGCCATCTCCGAGTGGAGATCGCGCCCACTGTCCACGACACGCATGAGGTCCGGATCACCCGAACAATAAGCCCAGATGCACAGCTCCGCCGTCTTGAAGTCAGCTTCAATCAGGCAGTAGCCGGGGCGAGCAATGAAACACGAGGCAAACTTGGGAACGTTGATCTGGTCCTTCGGGAGGATCTTGTCATCCCCCTCGTAGTCTTCAGCGCACCGCTCCTTGTACTTACCAATGGTGATGCCGAACTTGTGCTCGACGAGCGCCTCAAAGGCTGCCGCTTCTTGCTTCTTGGGCTTAGTTTGGAGGTTTGCTTTGCTAGATGTATATCGGCCCGTTTGGGTCAACTGAGATAGATGAGTACGAACCCTCCCGTCTCTATGAATATTGTTGTGGAAGCCCTTGCCGTCCTTCACCCTCCCGTACTCGTTCAGCTCCTGAGGAGCCAAGTACGTCGACAAGAACTTACCAATCACTGAAAGATGCTTGAGCCAGCGTAGCTCGGGAACGTCTGGATTGGCGTTACTGAGCAGCTCCAAGGCCTCGGCCTTAGTGGACGGAGAGTTGTAGCGCTCCTCACCCGCCTGCTCAATCTCGCCCCAATCGCGCGGATATTTGTCGGTGTTGAACACCGGCTTGAGTCCGAAGGTTTTGACACCCTCGGGCACGACCTTCTTGTCCCTGTACCTCGTGGTGCTGAACAAGATGGCCTTCTTCTGATCCGGCGACGCGGGATTGAAGCTCGGCCAGTTGACTGCCTTCCTGAACTTCTCCAGGATCTCGTCGTAGACCGGCTTGTAAGCGTCGTAGAGCGCCATTCTCTGTCGCTCGTCAATCAGGATACCCTGACGCTCAACGTCCAGGAGATGCAACGACGTGGGTGCTACGTGCTTCCAGTAGAGCTTGTGGAGCTTAGCCCGCTCGTTCAGCTCCCTCTCGATGTAGGGTACGATCTCCCAGGTCGCATCAGCGTCAGCGAGACCGTAGGGCACAAGGATGTCCGGAGGGACGTCCCTATACCCGTATTGGAGGCGCGACTTGCCGTTGTGTTCGCCAAGCCACTCATCCAGCTCCTGCCAATATGCTCCGAACTCGGGCACGTACTTGCGTACGAAATGCTCCAGATTCTGCTCCTCATCCCCGTATAGGAGATGGTGAGCCAGCATCGTGCAGAAGCCGTCCTCAATCCGTTCATCGATCGGGAAGCCGTTGCGAGCGAACTGCTCGACGTCAACGCGCAGGTTCTGCGCGTCGAGGCGCCAACGTCGGTCCAAGAACAACTCTTGGAGGAGAGCCCAACACTTCTTCTCGTCTGCCTCGGACATGGTCCGAACGCCATATTCCGGCTCGGGCTCGACGTACCTGTTCTTGGGCCTCCTCATCCCATCCCGCTTACGTGGTTTGCCTGTGAAGTAGACCTCCCAGTACGGGTCACGCGGCTTGTGGGTGCGGAACAGCACGCAGGCTGCTCTACCCCCTCCCCACGCTAACTGTACGCTGATGGTATACGTCTCCTCCTCACGAGCTACGTCATTGCCGTACTCAGTGTCGAAGGCGATGCGTACCGGCTCATCTCGGCGGATGTCAGCACAGAGCTTCTTCACGCCAGCCAAATCCGTGATCACGCGGTAGTCGGTCTTGCGCCGTTTGACGCTGTACTCGCCCGTCACGATCTCTTGAGCTTTCCGAAGCTCACTCCGGAACACGCTGATGTTTGCGTGATCGCCCACGAATGCCAGATGACTCACCGTGGGGACCATCGGACACTCAAAGTCGCCGTCCTTGTACTTCAAGACGGCCCCCCGATAAGTGTCCAACTTCGCGTTACGCCCATAGAAGGCTTTGAGGGCCTTCGCACCACAGACGATGATCGCCTTGGGGCGGATTTGCTGGATGTCCTTCTTCAAGTAGTGAAGGCAGGACTTCATGTGAGCGGCACTGTAGTTGCGCATCGTACGCGGTAGCGTGAAACGCGACACATACGTGACGATGGTACTCTTGGGATCTATGCCTGCCCGTTCTAACTCTGCACGGAGAAAGCGACCTCCCTCAGTGCTCGGGCTCAAGGCCATCCGACCACTCAGGTCGTGATGGCTTGGGGAGGGCAGGACCACCAAGTATGGCATCCTCTTCCAGCCCAGCCTGCGGCGAGCTAGAGCCCTCCCCTCTTTCGAGGAAGCGTGATAAAGATCATCACCGGTATCCCCGAGCCAACAACACGGCATGTGCCAGACATTCCCGATATCCCTCTCCGGAAGCGTGAATCCATCATTACAGACCAGCTCCGTGAGGTAATCAGTGTCCGACCCAGGATAGGCACTCTCGAAATGCTCCAAGTGCGCCGGATCCAGTGCCGCGTCAGGAAGGATTAACTTAGGCATAGCTACCTCAACGCCTTCAAGAGTTGGTGCATCCTCCGGAGACCCAGATCAGCAGCGTCAGGAACCTTTACTCCCTCCTCGTTGTTGTTCTTACGAGTCGCGAGGTCCAGCAGCTCCTTAGGCCAGCGAATCATGCGGACATCCCTGAGGAACTCCCCAAGTGTCTCTTGTAGCTCTTTAGCGAACACGCGACCATTACCGCCAGGACGATTGTCCGGGACGAAGGTATCCGGATCCGTAGCGATGATGGCCGTACTCCACCGCTCCGAAAACTCCTGAGCTTTGATCCGGTTCAGATTGTTGCCGAAGATACCGATTCCCGTAGGTCCGCACGCAATAGCGGCAGGAATACCCTCGGCTACAACCGGAGTCTCAATCGGTGGTACTCGATAACCGTTGTAGAAGACCGCGAGGAACCCTGGCGGCAGATACCACCTGGGCTTACGGTCATCGTAGACGGTCCGAGCTTGCCACGCGATGAGTTTGCCCTCGATATTGTGAATCGGAAATACTACCCGATCCGCAACGGGAGGATATAACTCGTCCTCCTCACCTGCGAAAGCAGCACCGTAGTGCTTGCTGAGATACTCGATCGGAAGATTGTACTGGCGCTTCACGAACTTGATCGCGATATGCTCAGGGCTGAGGGTATGCAGCGGCTGCAAACCCACCGGCAGGCGAATGGCGTAGTTCTGACGCCGCACCCCCGAAGTCTGCTCGGGAAGTGTCACCTCCAACAGGCCCTGCTTGGCCAACTCATAATCCTCCAGCAGCTGCTCCCAATACTTCGATTCCTCCAGATCACAATGCTCGTTGTAGCAGTGATAGAGATGGGTGCACCTCTTGGTCTCGTACCACCGCTTCGTCAGCAGCATGTACGATACCGAAAGACGCTTCCGATCATCATCACAGCAAGGGCACGAGACATTGTAATGCTCGCCTCGCTCAACCACCTGATCCTTCTTACCAGGAACAGTGCGAACGACACGTTTTACCTCCGGGTTGGTCACCCGAACGTCACCGAAGTTCTTCTGGAGAGCCGCGTAGAGCGCGGGGTTCAATACCATGCTCTCTCCTACTCGGTGGGCACAGTGTCCCTACCCTGGACAACTCGGCGGTTAACGAACTTGTTACCTCGAATCTCGTATCGCTCACTCAGATCGAAGAACGTCGAGATCTCACCGCGAAGCTGCATGACTGCGCGATCTCCACCTGTGGCTTCGTCGCGCATCTTGGCGTAAATGAGAATGGAATAACCGGTGCGAGGATCCTGCGGGTTGATAACCAACACGTACTTCATGGGTTCGGTGAACCCACGACAGTCCGCAGCACAATACTCGTTATTGTGGTTGAACGGGCCCCGGTTGACGTAATCTCCCTTCATCTGTTGGCTGATGCACACGTTCGTAACCGTTGTCTGTGCAAGACGATTCATGAAGTAACTAATCGTCTTCAGCTCTTGCTCCTTCGTGCGCCCACTTTCAGCCACCCTCGCGTCAGCGATGATGCCCGCCCAGTCCACGTAAGTATAGACCGGTTGCATTCCCCGAGTGCTCAGGTGGTGGTGCTCGCTCTGGATCAAGTCAAGGTTCCCCGGGTCGTTCACGATGTCCAAGACGTGCAGATGCTTGTCCAACATCGCCAACTTCTTGGTGGCCAAGTGCTTATCTATGCCGCTCTTCTCAACTGCGTGGTTGAGTCTACTGTTGAAGGTAGTCCCCTCACCATTCAGAATCAACTCGTAGTCAATACCCAGAGCGCAGCCTGCGACTTTAGAGCGCATCGAAAGGTTCAGAGGCTCCTCAGCGAGTACCAACAGGATGTGGTTGCCGCGAATAGCCTGA
>JABAHP010000254.1_pt5 | contig 13617 bp, 16 predicted proteins | sample 7062081 | NCBI WGS metagenome assembly JABAHP01 (sample SAMN14534357, study PRJNA622989) | marine sediment metagenome | biome: marine biome [ENVO:00000428]; feature: marine pelagic biome [ENVO:01000023]; material: deep marine sediment [ENVO:00002113] | place: India: Gulf of Kutch | collected... | reverse complement strand
TTTGCGGTATCCCCGTCATATCGATAATTCACTATGGCGGCGCTGTCCGCGCTGGATATCTGCCGGATCGGTTCTTTGCCGACCAATGCGGCGATATTTTCCTCTGGCAGATCATAAAAGAGCCCTTGGGATAAATCTAAACCCACGAGTAATGCGGGTATGATTACGATAATGAGAAATGTGCAGACTATAACGCGCCAGGGGTGCATGGCATGCTCCTTTTCTATGTGACTCACTGACAGCCAATTGGCAGGTATGTTAATATAAATATATCTGATCACCATTTTCCGTCAAGACAATTCAAGCTCCCGGTCAAAAATGGTAATGTGCAGAGAAATGTGTAAATAGGAGGTGTCCACAATATTGTCAGGCAACCTTTTGAATAAGCAGTTAATGGTGCATTCGATCTGTATGATCCCATTTCGTCTCGCCATAGATAAGTATTATATAGTGTCTTATACCATAGATCACATATACGAATAATACTCCGGATAATCCTCGGGCGGATATCTAAGAAGTGTCTTCTTGTAAGCGTCCAGTAAAACCTGGTATTCAGGCAATTCCAAATCCAATTCCCCGACTCCGGCACGATGCAGCATGACACCGCCTGAATGGATTATCGCACGAATCCGCAGATCGTCCTCGTTGAATCCAAAATCCTCCATATATTCGGGACAGATATGGCCGTACTCCGGACAGCTCCTGCTGTCATCTTTAATCAGAGGCATTCCCTCGATGTCTCGCTCAAGGTCCTGATCATACTCGTAAGGGCAATGCCCCTCTTTATCACATGGAAACATTTCTTTACTGCAATATAATTAAAGTATCAAATCTTCTTCTTATCCAAAACCTCATGCGCCCTGCCATCCGCTCCCACCTCGCGGCGACCGGTCATCTCCTCGATATCAATCAGGATAATACCGCACCGGAGGGCGCTTTTTATGTCATCATTTTCTAACATCTGCCAGTCCAGGCGATTGTTAAAATATTTGCGATAGCGTTTGATCCAGGTCAGGCGGTCCTGCGCCGATTCTACAAATTTCGCCTTGCCGTAAGCTATTACCGAATGATAGCGGTAATGACAGCGTTTTTCGGCGTGATACTTTACCTTATCCGGATGCCTGTTGACCGCGAAGCAGACATTCGGATTTTTTCTAATTAAATCGAGCTTCTTTCCGGTCATGGAGCAATGCAATACAATCCGGCCGTCCAGATAAGCATAATTGATCGGCACAATATACGGCTCGCCATTATCTGACATTGCCAGATGGCCGACCTCTTCCTCGGCCAGAAGCTGCTTCATCCAACCAAGCTCAGTAACTTTTTCCGCCATCTAGGTATCCCCCTGAAATACAAGGCCGGATTTGAGCCCGGCCTTTAATATTTATACGTTCAAGCCTTTTAAAATCTGTGGAATTTCGCTGAAAGTTTTTGCGGGGTAGGCCCCGGCCTCCTCCAGTATGCGCAGCTTGCTTCGGGCAGTTCCCATGGTGCCTTCCACGATTGCGCCGGCATGGCCCATGCGTTTACCGGCCGGTGCAAATACTCCGCCGATCATGGCAACAACCGGAGTTTTCAGCTTCTTGATGACAGGTGCGGCGCGCTCCTCGTAGACCCCGCCGATCTCTCCGCACATCACAACCGCCCTGGTTTTGGGATCCCCGTCAAACATCTTCAGGATTTCGTCAAAGGTCGAACCAAGAACCGGATCGCCGCCCAGACCAACACAGGTGGTCTCGCCATAGCCTGAGCGCGTGAGAGTATCGGCAACATAATAAGTCAATGATCCAGAACGGGAGACGGTGCCCACACGTCCGGGCTTGAAGGCTATGTCGGGCATGATGCCCAGGTTGGCCTCGCCGGGAGTGATAATACCCGCGGTATTTCCGCCCAATACGGTCGTTCCGTATTTTTGGGCCTCCTGGCGGATTTCCATCATATCGAAGATGGGGATATGTTCCGGGATCACTACCACGAACTTTATTCCGGCCCAGATAGCTTCGATTGCGGCTTCCTTGACAAACGGCGCGGGAAGAAAGATCACCGAGGTATCGGCCTCAGTGGCATCAATACATTCATCAACTGTATCGAATACCGGCACACCCTCGACCTCCTGGCCGCCCTTGCCGGGAGAAGTTCCGCCTACGATCCGGGTGCCATATTCCAGCATGCGTTTGGTATGAAACTGTCCGGCCGAGCCGGTGATGCCCTGCACCAGAATCTTCGAATCCTTGTCAACCAGAATAGCCATTACTCCGCCTCCTTTGCCAGTTCAACCGCGCGTTTGGAAATTTCCTCGATTGGAGTTTCGATGCCGTGAATTTCAATCTTTTCAAAGACTTCCGGAGTCTCCTCTTTGGCTTCCTCGAAAAGACGCACACCCTCCTGCCACATATTCCCGGTCATCCTGACCACCATCGGCTTGGAGAGTCCGTGCTCTCTCAGGAATTGGATTACACCTTTGGCAAAATCATCACAACGGGATATCCCGCCGAAACGTGCACCGAAGATAGCCTTGACATCGGGATTCTCGTCCAGCAAAATAAGCATGCGCGCCAGACGTTCCGGTGAGGGGCCTCCGCCCGAATCCATGAAATTCGCCGGTTTGCCGCCAAAATAGTGGATGAAGTCGTTGCCCATGATTCCAAATCCGGCGCCACCGGGAAACATGCCGATATCACCGTCAAGATCGAGATAGGGGATGCCCCAATCGCGGGCCTGTTTTTCACGTTCGGTCATCTCGCCTTCTTCATGCCGTTTCTCGATCCCCATCTCTTCCAGCTCCTTATGACGGAAGAGCGCATCATCATCAACAGAAATCCGTGCATCAGCGGCCCATAGCTTGCCATCGGCGGTTTCGATTAGAGGATTGATTTCGGCCAGCTTGCAGTCGTAAGCTTTGAAAGTGTTATACAGGCCGATGATAATCGGCACCGAGGCCTTCAACTTATCTCCCGTAAATCCGAGCTTTTTGCCTATTCCATAAGCCTCGAAACCATACATCTTCTCATCAATATCGAATTTTTCTTTATGTATTTTTTCGGGTGAGGTGCGGGCCACTTCCTCGATGTCAACTCCGCCCGAGGGAGAAGCGATAAAGACGATCTTGTAATTGGCGCGATCAATGGTTACGCCCAGGTAGTACTCTTTAGCAATATCCAGTAAGGGATCGACCAGGATCTGTTTGACGTCATAGCCCTTGATCCTGGCTGCAAAAAGTTCCTCGGCAATCTTGTAGGCTTCATCCGGTGATTCTGCCTTTTTTATGCCGCCGGCTTTTCCCCTTCCACCCGAGAGTATCTGGACTTTCAATACGCCTTTACCACCCAGCTCACGCACGGCCGCAGCCGCATCCTCGGGTGAGGAGGCCAGTATGCCCCGGGTTATAGGTATCTTCTTTTCTGCGAACAGCTTTTTAGCTTCAAATTCAAATAAGCGCATCCTTTTTCCTTTCCGTAGACGCTAATATCAAGCCGTATATATACACTTTCCAGAATTTTTTTCAACCGTTTTGTCAATCTTATTCGAAATCTAATATAAAGAAACCGCCAATACCTTAAAATAGTATTGACGGTCTCTAAGCTCTTGTCTCTTATTATCTTAGTATACCTGAACAGGTTGTATATCCTATTCCGGATTTATTTTTACCAGCTTTACCACGTCCTCGACCCCTGGACCCTCTACGAACATCAGGTAAACGCCATTAGCAAGCTCCTCGCCCCTGACATTACGGCCATCCCAGCTGAAAACAACGTCAGGGCCGCTGACATCTCTCTCTTCATTCCAGACCTGAATCCCATCCAGAGTATGTATGCTGATGCGAGTTCTTCCGGCGCCTTCTATCTTTACATTCACCTGAATATTATTCTGGAACGGGTTGGGGAAAGCGAGAATGGCGGTCTCAAACTCAGGCGGCTCAAAGCCGATCGCTGTTTGAATATCGACTATACCATAACCATAAGCATTGTTGGGATAGGAAATACCGCCAACCTGCCGGGCACTGGAGCGCATTCCCTCGATAATATCGAATGANNGATGTTCCGCTGCTTCGTTTATAGCCGCCAACATAACTGGCCACATAGACATTGGAGCTGTTGGCGCAGACATCAGGCTTGATACGTCCATCGGCAGTCGGGCCCCTTGAGGAAGCATACCAAATCTCGTCATTAATCAGTACTCCGCCGATCGCAAGTACATAATCACCATCAGCGGGAGCTATTATCGAAGTCTCTCCGGGACCTTCATTTCCGGCAGAGACGATGACATTCATGCCTTTGGTGACTGCAAGATCGGAGGCGATTGTTATCAGAGCTGTATTGCCATCCATATCCTCAGGCGTATACCAGAGAATATATCCCAGAGATGATGAGACGATTCGGCAGCCGATAGAATCAGCCCATTCCAGGGCGGCAATAAAATTATCTTCCTCAACTTGAATTTCATCGGTCACAATTTCGGTCTTTGCCAGACAGTAGGTAGCATTATAGGCCGGGCCGATTATCTCACCCGGGGCATAACCACCGATGACGGAGAGGACCGAGGTGCCATGTGAGCGCTGGAGATCGAACTCATCTCTTACATCGGTGTCGTCATTGATGAAATCATAGGTAGCCTCGATGTCCATGCCCAAAAAGGCTGGATGGGATGGGTCAAATCCGGTGTCAAAGACACCTATCAGCACACCCTCCCCGCTGAAGCCGAGGTTATGAACAGCCGGTACACCTATCTGCTGGAGCTGTTCGAATGACTGGCCATAGTCAAGATCATAAGTCTGCTCGATTTTAGGTAATGCCTCACCGGGACTTTGGTATTCGGAAATATCCCGTGAATAAGTCCTTACCGGTCTGATTGAGTCGACGAAATCCAATGATGGAAGATCATCTATCTGGGCCTGATCGGCGCTTACTGATGCGGCATTGAGCCATTTTGTTGTGCGATGAATCTCAATATTCAGAGATTCCAGGCTGTCAAGGTATGGCTTATGAATATTCAGGTCGGTATAATCAAACAGGCGCTGTCTTGACTGAACAACCGCGCGTTTCTGAAGATTCGGCACGGTTGCATCTCTCTGTAATGCATCCAGTCTGGCATCTATTTCCTGTTCTGAAAGCTCTCCTTTATCACTGAAAAAGACCCAGTATTTCTGATGATTCCTGCTCTGCCCTGAGTCCTGCGCAATGAGCAGAGTTCCCGTTAGCGAAAAAAGTAAAACCAGAGAAAGGGTGCTGATAATTATCCTGCTCTTCATATATTCCTCTATCGGCTAAATTTGTATGCTAATTAGAGATGCGGTTCGAGAGGACGCATTTATGGAAACATATTTAATCCAACAAGTGTTCATTTTCGCATATTATAACAGTATTCCGCCACAGCCGATTCAAAAAAGATCGGATAAAATACAGCCGCCCTCTACCGCCGGTTGATAGTCATTTCCCTCAGACCCGGTGCTATATCCAGAATCAAAGCTCTCTCTCGGGGAATTGACGTATCCGCAACCAGATCATCCCCCACCTCAAAATAGCCCAGATCCTCGGTCAGATAAAATGGCAGACGAGAACCGTCACGAATGACTACATTATAAATCTCAGGCATTTCAACCCTGAGCTTGGATTTATTCAGATCGAGGAGTACCGGCTCCCGGGGAACGTTTTCGCCAAACTGCAGAACAACATCATAACAGCGTTCGCAATCCAGATCGAGCGAATTTATATCTAAATCAGCCATCCTGAGATAGCAGTATCCTTTCTCGGATTTCAAGTAAAGGTCGAGGGGGATATTATCGGGCAAATTCAGCTTCCACATGGGGAGTTCATCTTTCTTGAAGATCTTGAGCCATCTGTATTCCTGGTGGTCCAGCCGGAGAGTTTTTCTGCCGTCATCATCCCGAAACGAAAATTGAGGCCTCAGGGCCTCATGGTCATACCTGAATTCTACATCAGGGGAATCATGATCATCCAGAGTAAAATCCCTGTAGGAGAAATCCGCATTCACTTCCAGAATTCCCACTTCCTCGCCGACTGTCTCCTCGATAGTCCCGGATTCGCGTTCCAGACCCTCACCGGTGGTAACCTGTTCCCAGTAGGGCGCCACGGCATAGGCAGCAGCAAGTATTATCAATATTGATGACATATAAGCAAATCCGGCCAGCTTGGTCTTGGAGAAGATCATCTGGATTCCTATTGCGATCAGGAGCACCGGCCATAGGTCCCATAACCGCAAGAAGACATCAGCCGGCAGACGGCCGGTGGTCCATCCCAGTGCGACCAAACCAATGATAATGAAAATCAGACCCCAATTAAGGCTACCCGCATGCATCTTACTGCTCCTTTTTTGAGCCCACGGCTCGGTAAATTAGAAATGCCCCTATTATTATCAATGCGGCCGGCCATATATGCCCGAATGACAGCCATCCCCATATCCGCGTAATCAAGAAGGCGGCCCCAATTATTATCAATGCCAGTCCCGGAAGATATTTCATCATTGCCTCGCTCTCCTCTTTGGAGGGCGGTTCTGCAACCTCATTGGCAGGACGCAGCGGCACTATGATCCAGGCGATGATATAGGCGATTATTCCTGTGCCACCAGCCGGGATCAAAAGCAGGAATATGATACGGACTATTACCGGGTCTATATTGAAGTACTCGCCAAAGCCGCCGCAAACCCCTGCGATTATATTCGATTCCCTTGACCTGTAAAGTTTCTTCATTAAGCCTCCTCGTTCATTACCATGCTATACGGAGGGGATTCCCGTTTGTTACAGAAACATCATTATGGGGAAAGAGTCAAGATAAAAGTACTGCCGGACATCCCTATCCGGCAGTACTCAATAACCATCCTTGCTGAATTCCATTTCAGCACAATCAATCGATAGCATATTATCAAAGCAGTCGGATGTATATTATCATGCAGATAAACAGAGTCAACTAAAACAATAAAAAAAACAAAAATAATGATTGCCGTTATTCTTTTTCCTGTGCTTTTCCGGTCATGGGCACAAAGCGCACTGCAATACCGGTTTTCTTCTTGAGACCCTCCTCGGTCTTTTCATAGAGGGTCAAGTACTGGTAGATACTTCCCACCGGGATCACCAAGCGACCGCCCATGGCAAGCTGATCGATGAGGGGCTGGGGAACATGATCGGGCGCTGCAGTTACGATGATAGCATCATAAGGGGCTGCCTCCTCATAACCCTGGTAACCATCACCGTGCATCACTTTTATATTGTTGTACCCGATTGAATCCAGGATCTCACGCGATCTGTCGGCCAGGGGTTTGACGATTTCGATAGTATAAACTGAATCTGCGATCTCGGCAAGAACCGCGGCCTGATAGCCTGAACCGGTACCAACTTCAAGCACTCTTTCGCCCGGCTGGAGATCGAGAAGCTCTGTCATTAAAGCTACAATATAGGGCTGTGAGATTGTCTGGTTATTACCGATCGGCAGGGGACCATCTTCGTATGCACGGCTGCGGTAGGCTTCGGGAACGAAGAGGTGACGTGGCACGGAACGCATGGCATTTAAAACCGCGCTGTCCTCAATACCGCGGCGATCAATCTGGTTTTCCACCATACGGATGCGTTCTTCATAATATTTATCAATATTTTCTTTGTTATCATTCACAGTATCGGAAGCCTCCTCCTTTGATTTACATGCTGCCGCCAGCAGGGCAAATATAATAACAGAAGATAAAAATATTTTCATATTCAATGGTAAAAAATCTTAATGCATGTGTCAATAGGTAACGGAGATGGAAGCTACTTCTCTCTCATATACAGGCGCAGAGAGTCATTATAAGCTCGGAACTCAGGGTAGGAAATCAATCGGCTCTCAATGGCACGTCTTAGCAACGACTCCGTCCTGTTCATATCCTCTTCCGCTTTGCTGATTTTTACGATTTCCAGAGATTTATCAATTACATCTCTGAACAATGCGGCTTTTATATCGGTATTTGTTTCGACATTATAAGCGTCGATCAAGCTGTCGCCCGCAATGCGCATCTGCTGCAACTCATTCTGTTCAAGAACGGGGCTGGGCATGGCGGATTTGCCCGGGGCTTCCATTAAGCCGGATAAGCCCGGCTTTGTAAATGAATATTCATCCAGGGCCAGATACGGAAAATCATCCAGTTCCAGTTGCTTTTCTGCCAGCTCGCTTCTTAGAACACCCATTTCGGTTTCGAAGATATGCAGACTATCTTCGCCCTCTCGGGGCATGGCTGTGTCCTCGGCCGGGATAACAGCGTCGGCGTGATTCTGATACAAAGTGCTTTGTTTAAGCTCGGAGTCCGGCTGCGGAACCTCAATGGAAAGCGAGTCCGGCATGACCGGAACTGCAATCTCCGGGGAGACTATCTCTCCTTCGGGTTGTGCCAGAGTAATGTCCTGACGGGCCTGTTTATCAACCTTCTCCCCGGGGATAGGCTTCATCGCTTTTTCTTTCTTCTGTTCGACAATGATCTCATCTGTTCCAGCCTCTTTATCAAAGAGCTGCGAGGGTGGAGGAGGAGTTTCATCAATTTCAGCCAGATCCTCGACTTCATCCTCACGTGCCCTGTTTAGATCCAGCTCTTCGGCTGAAAGCGGAACTTCCCTCTCTTCGGCGGCTAATACTGAATCCGCCATCCTGGCAAATTCAGAGCGAGTTTGACCGGTCGGCGGTTGTTCCTCCAAATCCAGGACTGCCGGTTTCTTTTCCATCTCGATGACTTCATCACGGGCGGTATCGAGGATACTGAATCCCCTTATCAGGTGCCAGCTAACCAGAAATGCCATCACAATTACAGTGGCAGAAGCGGCAATTTTCATAAACTTATTGAATGAGAAATGTTTCTCCTTGAATCCCACCCAGGAGCTTTTGTATTCCGGGATCTGCTCGACCCGCTTGTTTATGCGCGATTCAAGGCCTTCCCAGTATCCCTCCGGGAGTTCGGGCAGGGATTCGCCCCTTGCAGTGGAATCCAGAGTCGTATAAGCTGCAAGCTCGTCGGCTCTCTCCGGATTTTCGGCCAGGAATTTCTCGAATTCCCCGGCCTCTTTCTGATCCAGACGGCCGTCGAGATAGAGGTTCAAATATTTCTCGAAGTCTCTTTCAAAATCTTTCATCACAGGTAATCCTTCAACTCTTCTTTGAGCCTGGCACGGGCCCTGAAGAGGCGCGACATCACAGTACCGACTTCAATCCCCAGAGATGAGGCGATTTCCTCATAGCTCATATCCTCATATGTCCTCAATATAAATACGCTTTTGAATTCCTCCGGAAGATTGTCGACCGCCTTCGCGATTTGTTTTCCCAGATCATCGGCAGTCATCTGTTCATGCGGGTTTGACGCCAACTTCTTGTCCTCCAGAATGTCATCGGGAATCGAATCCTCCAGTGATGTTTCACGCTTCTTTCTTTTCAGATAATTTATGGATAAGTTCGACACAATCGCAAAAATCCAGCTTTTGAAACTTTTGCCCTCGATGAACGAGTCCAGCGCCTGATAGGCCTTTACGAAGCTTTCCTGGGCCAGTTCATCGGCCGTATCGTGGTCCCTGACAAACCTGTAAGCAAGATAGTAAACCGGTTTGCTGTAATGCCTTACAAGCTCGCCAAAGGCCTTCTTATCACCTCTTTTCGCCTTTGCGACAAGTTTTTTTTCGTCCAGGTTGACTTTTTTCTGTTCAGCCATCTATACAATACTAAACGCTTAATATTCCTGCGAATCTGTAATTTTTACGACAAGGTTTTCAAGGATGAATTTTTCTCCCTGATCTTCTCCCATCTTCTCATAGCGGGACTGGTATTCCGCCTCAAGAATGTATCTCATGGTCATCGGGAGTTCATCGGCCCCAAATTTTCCTATTTGTTGGCGGCATTTCTGCACAAAATATGGATGCCTGCCTATTCGTGATGCTATCATCTCGTTGCTTTTTAACTCTTTGAGGGAATCGATCATGATCAGATAATTAAAGTGCCCGGTAATCCGGCCCAAGATAGTAGAGAATGATTCACCGCTTTCCAGGAGGCGGCTGAGCCGATTCAGCGCCTTTTCCCTTTCCTTAAGACCCAGGGCTTCGGTCAACTCGAAAATCGAGAAAACCGCTGACCGGGAACCGTAATTGCGAATATCATCCACGGAAATTGTGCTGCCCGGCTCGAAATTGAGTGAGAGTTTATCGACCTCCTCGGAGATTGTACTGTAGGAGAATCCGGCGAAATCGACCAGAAGATCGAGCGCCCGCTGATCGATCTTCAGGCTGTATTTCTGTAACTGCCTGTTCACCCAGAATTTAGCCGAATTCTGTGTCAGGGGAAGGAAACTCACCCAGGTGGTCTTCGAGGTAACATATTTGAAGTACTTCTGGCGCATATCGATTTTGCCCTGATGAAAGAGCACCAGATGATTACCGGGTGGCAGCTGGGGTAACAACTTCAGAAGGATTTTTTTATCATCCGGATTGAATTTGTGGGCATCGCTGACAATCAGAAGCTTGCTGCCCCCGAAAAGAGAATATTCCAGCGCGGTATTAATGAGGTCAGCTGCTTTGCCCGCTTTGGCAGTGATTCTCTCGACATTGGCATCTTCAGGATTATTCTTATAAAGTGAACGTTTCAATGTGCTTAGGAACTCTATCTGGAGGTAATCCTCTTCGCCGTCAATAAAATAGACAGGTGCAATCTGGCCTTTCTCGATCTGAGCTATCACCTGTGAGAATTTTAGTGTTGATTTATGATCTTTCGCCATGGCATTAAGTTAGGCTCAGGGCATATTCAAGTCAATCTTTTATTGAATTAGTTTGCTGCGCAATAAAAAAAGGCAGCCATCGCTGGCTACCTTAGGACAGGGAGGGTATGGTTACGATTAAGCGTTAGATATCCCTATAGCCTGAACGGCAGGGTTGTCTGTGACAGGGATGAGATTAAGGCTGTACGGGATCTTCTTTTGCATCAAGAGAGCCATATTCCGAAAAGGTTCTAAATCTTTTGAGCAGTACATTCTTTTATTAACCTGATTCACGAGTGTAAAGCTGTCGGAGTAAATCTCCAGTGCCTTGTTTTTGAAGAGCTGCGGGTTTATTTCCACGAACTCCAGAAGGGCCAGGAGCGCGGCGTATTCAACCTCTTTGGCGGTGCCTTTGAAGGATGCCCTGAAGACTATTCCATGGTCTGGTATGGTAAATGAAATCAAAGCGTTTTTGCCGTCTTCCGAGACCTTCTCCCTGATGAAACTGGTAAAAAAGCACTCCATATTCCCTCCTTCTCGATATTCCCTTCGTAAACCATACTGCTTAATGAGCAAACAATATGCCATAGCCTGGAAGCCCGATAATCGGCCTAACCTATTGGCTGTTCAAAATTTGCGCAGCCAATTTAAGGCCTTAAAGAGCATGATTTTAGACTTTGATGATCCGCTATTGCGTGGAAATACGAAGAAGAGGATTACCGGCCTTTAATGGGGATTATCATGAAATCGGATTCACACTTTCTGCATAGTATGAATTATACTTTCTCAAATGGATCAAACAGTTTCTTATATTCACCCATTGCGAATCTATCGGTCATACCGGCAATATAATCAGCGATCGTAAGGGCTTTCTCGTCATTTTTCGCCCGCCTGGCATATTTAGGCGGGAGCTGACCCGGGTTCTCGAAATATGCCTCGAACAGTCCGCTCAGTATTCGGCGGGATTTGTCGGTCATCCGAATCAACCGCCAATGACGATACATTTTTTCAAACAGGAACTTCTTGAGCTTGAGATTTCCTGCAGCCAGCTCATCGGAGAACTTGAACAGCTTACCGGGAGCCCTGCGGACATCATCGAGAGTGTGAATTTTATTCTCATCCAGATTCTTCGCGGTAGTATTGAGAAGATCCGAGACCTCGCGGTTGATTAGAAGGCGGATCACATGGTATTGCCGTTTTGAAGGTGACAGATCAGGAAGATCTTTCTCTGACTTATTATAAATCTCGCTGAAAAGCTCGACAGACATCAGCTCATCCAGATTAAGAACTCCCGACCAGAGACCGTCATCGACATCATGGCAGTTGTAAGCGATCTCATCGGCCAGGTCAACAAGCTGAGCCTCCAGGGTGGGATGTTCATTGGGATTGAAATCGTCTATTTCGGCCAGATCGTAGTCGGTTTCATGTTTGACTATTCCCTCACGCACCTCGTAACTCAGGTTCAGACCGGGAAAACCGGGATAGCGGCGTTCGATCAGATCCACTACCCTTAGTGACTGACGGTTGTGATTGAATCCCAGGCCGGCATGTTCCTGCATCAGCGCATCAAGGATATCCTCTCCGGCATGCCCGAATGGTGTATGGCCGAGGTCATGCGCCAAAGCTATCGCCTCGGCGATATCTTCGTTCAGCTTCAGCGCACGCGCTATTGTACGTGAAATCTGGGACACCTCTAATGTATGTGTCAGCCTTGTGCGGTAGTGGTCGCCCTCGTGATTCACAAAGACCTGGGTTTTGTATTCCAATCGACGGAATGCTGCTGAATGGATTATCCGGTCCCGGTCACGCTGAAAGCAGGTGCGGTAAGGATGCTCCATTTCCGGGTGCTGCCGTCCCAGCGATTTTTTGCTATGCGCGGCATAGGGTGCGAGGGTTTCCTCCTCGACACGTTCGATATTTTCGCGAGTGTTCAGCCGTTCGATCATGGCAGGAATTTAATAAAAAAAACTGAAAGACAAAAGGGTTTCTAAAGATTTACCGCTAATCCGAATGAATGTGTTTCGCCCAGATCGCTATGGCGATTGATGGCATAGTCGATCTTAAATTGGTTCAATTTGATTCCGAAGCCGCCGGAGGGCATGGTGGGATTTGTGATCAATCCTAACCTGATAAAGAAAATCTCCTCCAGCATGATCTCCTGCCCGAAATGATAACGCCTTATATCTCCCGCAGCGCTCAATTCGAGATTCAATACCAGATATTCGAGGTTGCGCAGACACAGCCCAAAGCGATATTCCGGGTCGGCTTTATCCTCACTTTCAACAAGACGAGGCCGGTTTATGTTAGAGAGCGCTGAATGAAAGACAAGATCATCTGTATATGCCGCAATTCCCAGCGAAAGTGAATTCATGCTCAGATCATTGAAATCGCCGCCAAATGATAACCGGTAATGATCCCATCTTATCCCCAGAGATATAAATCTATATAATTCCTTTGAAAAGGATATTGAAATACGGTTCTCGACTATGATATCAGGCTGACCGAAATTTGAGTAAGCAAAACCGGTGTGCATGAAGCCAAAATCATGCGCCAAAGAAAGGTTTATCTGATCAAGCTCCGGAAGCCCGTAGAGTATTTGATAATCAAAGGCAACCGATCTCCCTGCCACGAAATGCATCAAGGCCGGATTGACATGTATTACTGAAGCGTTGTTATCTCGCCCGAGACTGGTGTTCCCTAACCCACCCTGCTGAGGACAGACGGAATTGCAAAGGTATCCGGCAAAAAGATTGCCTGTCAAGACCATAAAGAAAATCAGTATTATGACTGCCCTTTTCACTGCTTTACCACCCCGAAGACATACTTTTCCGAATATTCGCATTGCCCTGACAGATGCGCTTGAAGGATATACATGCCAACCTCCAGATACTTGCCGTCGGATGTTCGGCC
>JABAHP010010954.1_pt1 | contig 13631 bp, 10 predicted proteins | sample 7062081 | NCBI WGS metagenome assembly JABAHP01 (sample SAMN14534357, study PRJNA622989) | marine sediment metagenome | biome: marine biome [ENVO:00000428]; feature: marine pelagic biome [ENVO:01000023]; material: deep marine sediment [ENVO:00002113] | place: India: Gulf of Kutch | collected... | reverse complement strand
CTTCGACGACTTCGACGGCTACTCCGCCTCCGACGCCTACCCGCCATTCCCCGGTGAGGACTTCCTGGTCAACGCCCCCGACGGGGTGACCTTCCCCACCGACCTGTCCGGACAGACCGCCGTGATCTCCATCGAGCCCCGGGTGGACAACGACCCGGCGCCCTTCCTGTTCAAGCCCCTGGTGGGCGCGATACCGGAGGACGCCGTCGACCACCTGGAGTACGACCTGGACATGGCGGACCTCCCCACGGGGAGCTTCATGCTGACCCAGCACGAGGCCCCGCCGTCCGACGAGCTCTCGGGCATATGGTTCCTGGACCTCTCCACCGGCTCCCCAGCGGTGGGCCTGGACCTGCCCGACCTCATCGGTACGGACTGGACCTACGAGGGGTGGGTCGTCATCGACGGCGTCCCGGTGACCACCGGAAGGTTCGACACCGGCGACGGCTTCGACGACTTCGACGGCTACTCCGCCTCGGACATGTATCCCCCGTTCCCCGGCGAGGACTTCCTCTTGAACGCCCCGGCGGGTCTCGTGTTCCCCACGGACCTCTCGGGGACCACCGCGGTCATCTCCATCGAGCCTAGGATGGACGACGACCCGGCGCCGTTCATGTTCAAGCCCCTGGCCGGTGACATACCCGCCTCGGCGGAGGACCATGTCGTGTACGACCTTAGTGACCGGACGTCCACCCTCCCCACGGGAACGGTGACCATCGAGGACGTGACCGACGATGACGACGAGGACACGCCCTTCCTCGGCGCCTTCGTTGTGGTCGTCGTCCTGGCGCTGGTCGCCGTCGCGATCCTTGCCCGGCGTTCGGGCCAGTAGGGTCGCTCACACACCGGGGGTCGCGACCGCGGCCCCCGGTTCCCCCCCTTTTTTCACACTCAATCGTGGTCCAGCTTGGCCGCCACCGGCATCCGCCTTCCCACGCCGAAGGCCTTCGGCGTCACCTTGAGCCCGGGGGGCGCCTGTCTGCGCTTGTACTCGTTCCTGTCCACCGCCCTCACCGTCCAGGCCACCACGGCCTCGTCGAAGCCTAGCCTCACGATGTCCTCCATCGAGAACCCCTCGTCCACGTAGTAGCTGAGTATTGGGTCCAGGGTCTCGTATGACGGGAGCGTGTCCGTGTCCTTCTGGTCGGGCCTGAGCTCCGCCGAGGGCGGCTTCTCGATGATCGACACCGGTATCACCTCGCCTCCCGAGTTGATGTGCCTGGCCAGCTCGTATACCATAGTCTTGGGCACGTCGGATATCACGGCGAGCCCACCGGCCATGTCACCGTAAAGGGTGCTGTAGCCCACCGCCGTCTCGCTCTTGTTGCCCGTGGACAGCACCAGGTGGTCCAGCTGGTTCGAGAAGGCCATGAGGATGTTGCCCCGGACCCGGGCCTGGATGTTCTCCAGCGTGACCCCCATCTCCCCCGCCAGCCCCAGGGGCTCCTCCAGCTGGCTGTAGTACGCGTTGCAGATATGCGTTATCGGTATCTCGATGAGCTCTATGCCCAGGTTGGCCGCCAGGTCCTGGGAGTCGGTGACGCTGCCCGGGGAGCTGTAGGGGCCCGGCATGGTGATGCCCATCACGTTCTTGGGGCCCAGGGCCTCCTTGGCCAGGGCGGCGACCACGGCGGAGTCGATGCCCCCAGAGAGGCCGATCACCACCCTGTCGAAGCCGCACTTGCGCACGTAGTCCCGCAGGCCCAGGATGAGGGCGTGGTGGACGCTCTCGATCCTCGGCTGGGGGGAGTACTCCTCCGGCGGGACCCTCTCGTCTATGTAGAAGGTCACCACCTCCTCCTCGAAGGCGGACATAAGCAGGATGGGGTTGCCGTCGTCGTCGAGGCACATGCTCCTACCGTCGAATATCAGCTCGTCGTTGCCCCCCACCTGGTTGACGAATATGAAGGGCACGTTGAACTTCATGGCGTGACGCTGGAAGATGCGGAACCGCACCTCCTCCTTGCCCACGTGGAAGGGGGAGGCGGATATGTTGATCAGGAAGGTGGCACCGGATGCCACCAGCCACCTCTGGGGGTCGACGGGGTAGTGGCGCTCGGGCCAGAGGACCGGGTCCGTCCAAGCGTCCTCGCAGACGGAGATGCCCAGGCTCTCCCCCATGAAGAGCACCGGCTCTATCGAGCGGGCCACGTCGAAGTAGCGGGCCTCGTCGAACACGTCGTAGTTGGGGAGCAGCGACTTGTGCTGGACGTGGAGGAGCTTGCCGTTCTGGACCATCAGGGCCGAGTTGTAGAGCCCCCTCCCGGTGGTCATGCCCGTGCGCTGGGGGGCGCCGAAGATCATCGCCATCCTGCCGAAGTCCTTGGAGAACTTGGTGAACTCCTCCACCGCCCGCTCCACCCGGTCGATGAACCAGTCCCTCTCCAGCAGGTCCCGGGGAGGGTAGCCGGTAAGGCAGAGCTCGGGGAAGACCACCAGGTCGGGGTCGTAGACGTGGCACTCCTCAACGGTGGAGACCATCCTTTCCAGGTTCCCGGCGACGTCGCCCACGACGGGGTTTATCTGTGCCAGCGAGATGCGCAAGGCCCTCGTTCCCCCATGTCAAAGCCCGCGTTGGTGGTCCCTATATCGGGTGGTACATGATAATAAAGGAATTGGTGCCGGGGACGGGACTTGAACCCGCGACCTTCGGATACCTCAGGAGCTCGGTGGCGACATGCGGTGCCGCGACGCGCGCGGCCCCCTATGAGTCCGACGCTCCGCCAGCTGAGCCACCCCGGCTAGGTGTGAACGCCAAGAAAGGTACCGGCCTATTTGAGGCTTTGGGAGCCCTTCAGGACCTGAACTCGTAGATGGCGTCGGCCAGGAGGCCCAGCTCCTCCGGGGTCAGCTCCTCGGGGCGCGCGTTGGCGAACTCCAGGTCCCGGATCTCCGCCTTCCAGGTGTCCTTGTCAACATGGGGCGCCAGCTCCATCCTCGCGGCGCCCAGCGAGTTGTGGAGCATCTTCCTCCTCTGGGAGAACACCACCCGCAGCAGGGTCTCGAAGGTCCCCTCGTCCAGCACCGGGAAGGACCGCTGGGGGATGATCCTGACGATGGCGCTGTCCACCTTGGGCCTGGGGTGGAAGGCCGTGGGAGGCACCACCTCCAGGAGCTCCACGTCCGCCAGGCGGGCCGCGGCCACGGTCATGCGGCCGTAGGCCTTGGTCCTGGGCCTCGCCACCAGCCGGTCGGCGAACTCCCTCTGCAGAAGCAGCACCGCCACCGCGTAGTCGGTCTCCAGGAGCTTGAACAGGAGGGGGCTGGAGATGGAGTACGGGACGTTGGCGACCATCTTGTCGAAGGGGGGCCACTCTGCTCCCAGGGCGTCCTCCTCCCGCAGGTCCACGTTGTCGGGGAGGTCCCGGCGCAGGTACTCCGCCAGCCGGTGGTCGGACTCGTAGGATATCACCTGCCTGGCCCTCGTGGAAAGCTCCCACGTGAGCACGCCCAGGCCCGCCCCCACTTCCAGGACAACGTCACCAGGGGTTAGCCGTGCCAGTCTTATCTGTCGGTCCAGGACCCCCAGGTCCATGAGGAAGTTCTGGCCCCTGGCCTTGTCGGGACGGACCCCCAGCTCGTCCAGCAGTGCCTTGACCCTTCCCCCGCCTCCTCCCAAGGAGGCTCACCTCGCCACGAAGAGGTGGTACTTCTGGTCCGGGTCCGAGAGCTCGTCCTCGATGCGCCTGGAGATGAGGACGTCGGGCTTGTGCAGGGACGAGACCCGCTCCTCCAGGTCCTCGAAGGTCTGGAAGGGGGACTTCTTGCGCTCCTCGATGATGGCCCACATGGTCTTCTTGCCCAGTCCCGGCAGCAGTTCCAGCATGTGGTACCGGGTGGAGATGGCCTGGGCCTCGTTGTAGAACTTGACGAAGCGCTCCTCCTGCTGCCTCACCAGCTCCAGGATTACGTAGGGGAGCTCCGACTGGGCCGACGACGTCAGGTCGCTGTACGATATCCGACGCTTGACGTGCTGGACCTTCTCGCGGAGGTCCATGTCCTTGCCGATGTAGACCCTGTCGCCTATCTGAAGGCTGGCCTCTGGCTTGGGTACCAGCTCAAGGAGCTTGAACTCCGATTCGCCCAGGGCGTAAGCCACCGGCTCCCTCCTGTATCGGAAGGTGTCGGGGTGGCCCTTGGCTAGGTAGTCCAAGATGTGAGCGTGGTCTTCCATGATAACCCTCGGTAGCCTTGGTGGGTAGAGCGCTTTCGAGTTTAAATAAGTTCCCGGCTCTACTTCTTGGTGGTCTTCTCGTGGTCGGCGACCTTCTGGATGATGTCCTTGATCTCGTCGTCCTTGAGGGTGAAGCGCTCCTTGGCGAAGATGGCCTTTACGTCGTCCTCGTGGGTGGGCCAGATCTCCACGATCTTGAAGGCCAGCGACTCGGTGATGCGCTCGTGCTCCATGAGCGCCTTGATCAGCTTCTCGGCCTCCTTTTGGGAGGTGCGCACCGAGTAGGTGGCGTGCTCCAGGGCCAGCTTCTGCTCGTAGTTCAGCTCCCTCGATTCCTGGACGTCCTCCAGGATGTCCTTCACCTTCGGAACGCTCACGAACTCAGAGTCCTTGGCCATGCTCGGTCCCCCCTATGCCACCTTCTTGAGGTGCTCGGGCCTGGCGATAACGGTCTTGGGCTTGTTGCCGTCCTTGACCTCCACGATGTAGCAGTCACCCTGGGTGCCCTTGACCACCCCGGTGAGGCCGTGGAAGCGCTTGTCGGGCATGCCCTTGTGCACCGAGGGATCGATCTTCACCGTGGCCCGCTCCCCCTCCTCGAAGGTCTGGAGCGACATGGTGATCTTCGTAAGACCCCGGGACCTGGGCTTGCGCTGCAGCTTGTAGCGGGTTCCCGCGCGCGTTCCCTTGGACATCTTCGCCATGCTAGTCACCTCTCAGGTCGTCGTGTACCTTAAGTACGTCGAGCTCGACGACGTCACAGGACCTGCCCAGCAGCTCTGACATGGAGGGCTGGGTGCGGCCCCGGTCGCCGTGGATAAGCTCCTTTACATATATACCACTTTCCCCCCTGACCTCCACCTGGGCGGTGCCGCCAGCGAGGTCCACCAGCTCCAGCTTCCTCACCGCCCGGGGCCGCTCCTTGTCGGCCCTGCGGTGGCTCACACGGAGGGGGGTGCGCTGCTTCACGATGGAGCCCGACAGATGCCCCGCAGCGTCCCGCAGCTCCTCCTCGGTCACGTCCCCGTCAACGCGGAACGTGATCAGGTAGGTCTTCTCCCAGGTGGCGTCCTTCAAGGAGACCACCTCGGACTTGTCAGAGTCACGGAGGTCGGACACCTCCACCTTGCCGGCGGCCTGCTCGTTGACGAGCCCCTCCGCCTGCTCCGGGTCCCAGTGCCGTCGCCTGGGGGACCTGATCTCCAGCACGAAGGGGCGGCCCTCCCCCAGCATGCGGGCGTCGATGTCCTCCCGGCCCGCGCCGTGGAAGGCGTGGTCCTCCCCCTGGAGCATCTCCATGAAGGGGGCGGCCACCAGCTGCTCCACCGACGTCTCGTACTGCTGGCCGGTGCCGTTGCATGCGTCGCAGCCCCTGCCCTTGCACTTCCGGCAGGGCCACCGGGTCTGGGGGATGCCCCGCACCAGCTTCCTGTAGCGGCCGTACACGAACACCGAGCGCACCTGGACCTCCACCGAGTTGAACTCGGGGTCCACCAGGAGGGTCACGTCGGGACTGTCGAAGTCCACCTCGCCGTCGGCAGCGGCCTCCACCCGGCGGCCCACCTCCCGGTTCACCTCGGACTTGAAGGCCTCGACCCATACCGAGGGGAAGGTCCTGTAGAGGTCCGCCTCCAGCTGGGTGACCCTGTGGGGGGCCTTGGTGCCCACCAGGAAGGTGTCCCACTCGTAGCCCTCCAGGGCGTGCTGGACCTCCTCTGCCAGGGCGTCGTACTCCGCCACCACGCCCTCGCACATGGAGCACTTGGAGGGTTCCAGGGCCGGGAGGTCGGGGTCGGCCATCGTCCTCATGATCTCTCCCCGCTGGCCGTTGGTTCCGTGGTCCACCTTGCCCAGCTGGCGGCCCAGGCAGGCGTCGCATAGCCTGCGCTTCTCCACCTCGGCCGAGACGGCCCGCATCACCCGCGGGTCGCCCTCCAGGAGCGCCACCAGGTCCTCCATCGGCCCCCCCTATAGCGAGCCTATATAAAAGCTTGCTGGGGACCACTCGAGGGCCATGCCCCATCATCCCCACCTTCACCCCACCCCCCGTACCCCCTCTAAATAGCGCGGACGCCAGGTACCCAGCGTGAGGCTGGACGGTCACGTGCTGGACGTGTTCCCCGACGAGCGGAACGACCTGATGGTGATGTGGGTGCGCACCCCCACCGGCGTGGAGCGGGTGGTGGACACCTACTGGCCCACCTTCTCGGTGGTGGCGCCCCGGGAAGACCTGGTCGCCCTGGGCAGGCGCCTGGAGGCGCTGCCCTCGGTGAGGGCCGCCAGGCTGGAGTGGCGCCGGGCGGGCCTGATGGAGGGGGACGACCCCCGGGACGTGCTCACCGTGGAGGTGGGCCGCTACCGGGAGATGCGGTCCCTGGCGGACATGGTCGACCGCCTGGGGGCCTACCGGGACCACGAGCTCTACAACGTGGACATCCGCCTGTCCCAGCGCTACCTCATAGACCGGGGCATCTTCCCCGTGGCCCGCGTCGTCGTCTCCCGGAGCATCGAGTGCCTGGACCAGCGGCTGGCCATGGAGTACGAGGTCCCCGTGCTGCGGAGGGCGGAGCTGGAGGTGGAGGCGGACCAGGCGGGCCGCGTGCTGCGGGAGACGGACCCCCTGCGCCGCATCGTCATCACGCCCCTCCCCCACGTGGGGGCCGCCCCGGGCGAGTCGCCCGGGGGTTACGGCCGCGAGCCACCCGAGGGCCCATTGGTCATCGAGGCCGAGGCTGGGGAGGAGGCGGCGGTCATGGAGGCGGTCACGGCGGAGCTGGACCGCCTGGACGTGGACGTGGTCGAGACCCGGGACGGGGACTCGGCCCTCATCCCCTACCTGCGGGCCCGGGCCGAGGCCTCGGGCGCCGAGCTGCGCCTTGGCCGGGAGGAGGACCCCCTGGCGGCGGCCAGGAGGGCGCGCAGCTACCACTCGTACGGCCGCATCGTCTACAAGCCGCCATACCAGGCGCTGCGGGGCCGCATCCACGTGGACCGGTCCGCCTCGTTCCTGCACCGGGAGTCGGGCCTTTATGGCCTCATCGACCTTTCCCGCATATCCCAGATGCCCCTCCAGACCCTGTCCCGCCTGTCCCCGGGCACCGCCATCTCGTCGATGCAGATCCACCACGCGCTGACCAACGGCTACCTGGTCCAGTGGCGCAAGAACGTGCCCGAGGCCTTCAAGACCGCCGAGGAGCTGTGCCGCCTGGACCGGGGCGGCATGATACTGGAGCCCCGGGTGGGCGTGTTCGGCGAGGTGGTGGAGATGGACTTCGCCTCCCTGTACCCCAACCTGATAGTCAAGCACAACATCTCCCCGGAGACGCTCAACTGCCCCTGCTGCCGGAGGCCAGAGCGGTTCGTCCCTGGCACCCCGTACCACACCTGCGGCCGGCGGGACGGCCTCATCCCCGCCGTCCTGCGCCCGGTGCTCCAGCGCCGGTTCTACTTCAAGCGCATGCGCTCCCACCGGCCCGACCGACGGGAGGAGTACGAGGAGAAGCAGCTCATCCTCAAGTGGCTGCTGGTCACCTGCTTCGGCTACCTGGGCTACAAGAACGCCCGCTTCGGGCGCATCGAGTGCCACGAGTCCATCACCGCCTCGTCGCGGGAGGTGATGCTGGACGCCAAGGACGTGGCGGAGGTGGCCGGCTACGAGGTGCTCCACGGCATCGTCGACTCCCTCTGGATGAGGGCGGTCTCCCCCGCCGCCTCAGCACCCGAGGCGGTGGCCGAGCGCATCGGCCAGCTCATCGGCATAGACATCGACATCGAGGGCACCTACAAGTGGATAGTCTTCCTCCCCTGCAAGGGCACCGGCGTGGGCGCCCTCAACCGCTACTACGGCGCCATGGAGGACGGCACCCTCAAGGTCAGGGGCATCGAGCTGCGCCGCCGGGACACCCCCGACTTCCTCAGGTGGGCCCAGCAGGACATGCTGGACGTGCTGGTCACCGCCGACGGCCCCCAGGCGTTCGCCGCCCTGGTCCCCGACGCCCTCCGGGTCCTCCGCCGCCGGGCGGACGAGCTGCGGGAGGGCGGCGTACCCCCCGAGGCCCTCCTGTTCACCACCAGCCCCTCGAAGGAGCTGGACGAGTACCAGCAGATGAACACCTCCGCCGCCGCCCTGCGCCAGCTGCGGGAGGAGGGGGTGGAGAGCCAGCCCGGCCGGTCGGTCCAGTACGTGGTCACCGACGGGCCCTCGTCGGACTGGCGCAAGAAGGTGCTCATCCGAGAGCGGCTGGACCTCTATGAGGGCTACGACACCGCCCACTACCTGAAGGTGCTCGCCCGTGCCGGCGAGGCCCTGCTCCTCCCCCTGGGCTGGACCGAGGACCGGGTGATGGCCGCCCTGGACGGGCAGCGGCAGGGCACGCTGCCCGACATGTGAAACGCGAGAGAAGGGAGGGGGCGCTAGGCGTCCAGGAGCTCTTGGATGATCTTCTCGTCGTCCTTGGAAAGCGAGAAGGCCTGGATCATCTCGATGGCGAAGCCCACGATGAACATGGACATGGCCAGGACCAGGAACCTCCACTGGGTCATCCCCAGGCTGATGGGGTTGCCGTTGATGGGGTCCCACAGCACGATGAGCACAGTGGCCGCTCCGCCGGCGATGAACATGCCGAGGCCCATGCGCGTGAAGGTGCGCTCGAGGATGTTCGGCCTCGACAGCTCCTCCAGGGCCGCGTGGTCGTCGGCGGTGACCTTGACGGCTCCGCCGAAGATCTCCTCCTCCTCGTCCTCGTCGGCCAGCTCGTCCTCGTAGGCCAGGTCCAGGTCGAAGAGGTCCGCGTCGCTGTCGTCCATCATGACGCCGGCGTACCTGGTGTCCTCCAGGGCGGCGATCTCCGCCTCCAGCGCCTCCTCGTCCACGTCCCCGTAGTCGGCCTGGTCGTCCAGCTGGTAGTCCATCTCCAGCTCAACTTCGTCTAGGGAGAGCCCCTCCTCGTCGCCGCTGTCGACGAAGATGGCACCGCAGCCGGGACACGTCTCGTCGGTGTCGGCGACGGGCTCCTTGCAGATGGGGCACTGGAACTCCGTGTACTCCTCATAGTCGTCCTCGAAGGAGTCCCCGGAGGTATCGGATGGAGTCGCCATGTTCACTCGACCTCCAGATTCCGGGGTATCCCTATATGAACGTTCCCGCTCCATTATTGCATATGATACTCATAATCCGACAAAGCTGGCTCACTTTCTCACGACTTGAGAAAAACGGATATCGTCGATTATTGAGGTCCTTTGAAGGGGACGCGGGGGTGGCTTGCTCCGAAAGGTAGATGAACGCCACAAACCAAATGGCAGGTCGCATTGGGGTTACGGGGTCGACCCTCTCTTGTCCCGGTGTTGAACGGAGGTGCAGGCATCCACGGTCACCCCCGCCGATGGACGGATGCGCATTGGCCCGCGAGGACGCTCCTAGTGACCGCCCTCCTGCTCTTGTCGATGGTACCCCTCGTCACGGACGACGTGGCCGCCCAGGGTGTCCTCCACGTGGCCGAGGGTGAGACCATGGTCATCGACGAGAACACCGATATCGATGCTTACTACATCTGGGTCGAGGGNNTGGTCATTGACGGTGCCGATGTCGCAACAATGGACCGGAGGAACGTCGTCGATGACACCTTCATCAACGTGACCGGACGATTGCGGATCGTCAATGGATCCCATCTCTTTGGTTACTATTACATGGATGTCCATTCAGGAGGCTCCGTGGAGATAATCGATTCGGAGATATCAACCAGTTCCAGGATACCCTATACATTCCACCTCGAGGATGCGTTCCTTGATGTCTCGGGTTCCACCGTCGAATGTCACAGGTTCGTCCAAGGTGAGAGGTCCAACGTCAGCCTCAGGTCCACCGTAGCACATGATAACTATCCTTATTATCCCGACCCATGGCTCAATCTCACGGAAGGGTGCAACCTAGTCATCGAGCACACGAACGTCTCGTGGACATCCCATCTGGTCAACTGTGATGACGTGGGGAACGTATCCATCCGGGGTAGCTCGCTCTCGACCACGCAGGGGAACATCCTCACGGCGGATGGAGTGGAGAGGGTAGCGATCGAGAACGGTTCCTTCAACCATGGGGACATGGGCGTGCTGGTGGGAGACGTTGGGAACATCTCCATCATCGACTCGGCCATGGTCGGACAGGAGGGCCCCTCTTGCCACATCTCCTGGGCCGAGAACGTGACGATAGACGGTATCAGTATCGAGGACTGCGATCACGTGGGTCTCAACATCACCAACTCCACGAACATCACGGTCTTGGACCTGGACATCGCAGGGGTCTCAGAGGACGGCATCGGCCTTATGGTCGAGCACAGCGGCCCCCTCTCCGCCGACGGCGTCACCGTCCGCTACGCCGACAAGGGGGTGTTCCTCGTCCACACCGACGACGTCCGGCTCAACGACGTCAACGTGGACTGGTGCCAGCGGTACGGGGTCCAGCTCAGCTACTGCGAGGAGGTCGACATCACCCACCTGTCCGCCACCCAGGCGGGCATCGATGGGCTGTACGCCGGCTACTGCAGGGGCCTCCGGGTGAGTAACGCCGCCCTGGACATGGCGGACGAGTGCGGTGCCTACCTTACCCACTCGCCCACCTCGCTGACCAACGTCACGGCGTGGAACTGCGGACAGTACGGCGTCCGCGCGGCCCTCTACTCCACCTTCATGGTAGGATGCGACCTCTCCGGGAACGGCATCGACGGTTTCCTATCCCTGGACCAGGGAGGGGCGGGCCTGACCGACTGCATCCTGGAGGGCAACGGCGGGGACGGAGTCGCCTTCGTCGCCGCCAAGGCCCCGTTCGTGAAGGGCTGCATGATCAAGGACAACAGGGGCGCAGGCGTCCGGGTCCACTACGAGACCCGGGCCGCCGACGTGCTGGACTGCGACATACGGGGCAACGGTTGGGGTGTGGTCCTGAACGGCGAGGGGAACATGAGCGGAGGGTCCTCCGCCGCCGTCAGGGACTGTTACATCCACAACAACACGCTGGGGGGTGCCCTAAACTGGCTGGACAACTCCTCCAACCTGGACGCCCGGTACTGCTGGTGGGGCAACAACACCGGGCCCTACAACGAGACCAGGAACCGGGAGGGTTCGGGCGACTACATTCAAGGAGGAGTCAGGTTCAAGCCCTGGCTCAAGCTGGGCAACCTCCCGCCCATCATCGGAGGTCCCCGCGACATCAGCGTGGTCGAGGAGGAGGTGGAGAGCTTCTTCTACAACGCGGGGGACTGGGACGACGACCCGAACAGGATCACTTTCCACCTGGAGGGCGCCCCGGGGAACGTGACCATCGATGACTTGTCCGGAACGCTGGTGGTGGCGCCCGACGACCCCGAGGTCGGGACTCACACCTTCCACATCGTCGCCACCGACGCCAGGGGGGGCGTGGGCAGGCTCCGGGTCAACCTGACGGTGCTTCCCGTCAACGACCCGCCCGAGATAATCGTACCAGAGGATGGGTTCCAGNNGTTCCAGATGGGGGACGACGACCCCATCGACATCCAGCTCGAGGCCGTCGACCCCGACAACGAACCTTGGGAGCTGTCATGGTCGTTCCTGTCCGGACCGGACTTCCTGGGCATCCGGGACGACGGGGTGCTGGAGGGCATAACCTCCTGGGACGACCGGGGACACCACAACTTCACCGTGAGCGTGGAGGACGGCGCGGGGGGCGAGGACGTCGAGAGGGTCCATGTGTGGGTGGTCCCCCACTTCGAGCCCATCCGTATCGACGGACTGTCGACCTCCACCGCCTACGAGGGCCTGATGTTCTACTCCGACATCCTGGTGACCCACGACGAGGAGGCGGACCTGGAATGGACGATAGTCACAAACTGCACATGGCTGGTCCTTCACGGCATCGAGCTCCAGCTGCGGGGCCTGCCCGGACCCATCCACGTGGGAACGGTGGCGGTCGAGCTCACCGCCACGGACCAGTTCGGTCACGAGGCCACCATCGAGGCCACCATCGAGGTGATCGCCGTCAACGACCCACCGTACTGGGAAGGGCTGCCCGAGAAGGTCATCGCCACCACCGAGGACTGGGACATGGACCTGGCCCCGTACGTGCGCGACGATGATGACCCTGTGAGGTCCCTCACGTTCAGCTACGAGAGGCCGGACAGGAGGCTCGACCTCCAGGGGTCCTTCCTCGTGGGGGAGTTCCGGGAGGGGGACAAGGACCTGCACGTCACCGTCTATGTAAGGGACCCTCACGGGGAATGGGACGAGGCCAACCTCACCATCAAGGTGGACATACCGGAGGAACCGGGTCCATCGTACACCGTGTCGGCCCTCGCACCATGGGTCCTGGTGGCCCTGGTGGCCGCGCTGGCCGCAGGCATCATCCTCTCCCAGAGGGAGCGCAGGAGGAGGGAGGGGGAGGAGGGGGTCTAACCCTCGAGGGCCTCCCTCACCTTAGCCCGCATCGAGCAGGCCTTGCACGTCCCTTCTCCGGGCGAGGGTTCGCCGCAATCGGGGCAGGGAGTGAGCTCTATGGGCGGAAAAACGACCTCGAGGCCAGGCCTCATACGCTCCATGGACCGGACCAGGGCATGGGCCACCCCCGGCTCGTCCTCCTGGAGCTGGTGGAGGATCCCGCGGTACCTACCCCTCTGGGCCCTGCCCAGGTGGGGGCACTCGGCGTTGTGGATGGGGATGCCGCGGAGGTGTGCGTAGAGGTAAGACTCCACCTCGGGTATCCATCGGAGGGGCTGGAGCCTGGGCACCAGGCCGGGCTGGACCCTGGTGTGGGGGCCGAGGCGGGCCAGCCGCTCCACGTCCCCCCGGCACACGTTCATCAGCACGCTCTGGGCGGTGTCGTCCAGGTTCAGGCCGGTGGCCAGGTGGCGGGCCCCCGCCTCCCTAGCGGCCCGGTTCATCGACCACCTCCTCCACACGCCGCAGTAGGCGCAAGGCGTCTCCGCCAGGCCCGCCGCCGCCACCTGGTCGAGGGTCACCCCCTGCTCCTCCCCGATGGAGGTGAGGACCCACTCGAGACCGTGCTCCTCGCAGTGCTCGCGCGCGATGGGGATCGAAGAATCGCGGTAGCCGGCGATGCCCTCGTCCACGGTGATGACCACGACCCTGGTGTCCCGCCGGGGCTCCACCGTCCTGCGGAGGATGTCCAGGCACGTCATCGAATCCTTGCCCCCGGAGCAGGCGACGGCGATGGTCCCTCCTTGCGACAGGTCGGCCTGCTGCCTTATCGCCCTCTGGACCCGGCTCTCTGTGAGGTCGATGAAGTGCTCGGCACAGAGGTGCCTACCCGCGTGGCGCAGGAAGGTGACGGCGGGGGCCCCGCACTTTCCGCAATCGGCCATCGGGCCCGCCAAGGGGCCGTGGGCTAAAAACCCCTTCGGAGGTTCATCCGTCGGCGGGCACGACCCGCTCGAACTCCCCCCACGGGTGGTGGACGCGGAGGGTGATGGGGAAGGCC
>JABAHP010006854.1_pt2 | contig 13636 bp, 8 predicted proteins | sample 7062081 | NCBI WGS metagenome assembly JABAHP01 (sample SAMN14534357, study PRJNA622989) | marine sediment metagenome | biome: marine biome [ENVO:00000428]; feature: marine pelagic biome [ENVO:01000023]; material: deep marine sediment [ENVO:00002113] | place: India: Gulf of Kutch | collected... | reverse complement strand
GCTAGTGAAGTTAGTAGTTCTGCTGAAGAAATTGCATTAACTACGCAAGAGGTTGCTAATAATGCTAGAATAGTTATGGAATCCTCAAAAGACATTCGTATGATTATGGAATTGGTCAACACCATTGCTGAACAAACTAATCTTTTAGCGTTAAACGCTAGTATAGAAGCAGGTAGAGCAGGTCAATATGGAAGAGGATTTGCTGTTGTAGCCGATGAAGTCCGCAAATTGGCTGAAGAATCAAAAATAGCTGTACGTAAAAGTGGTGATAAAATTAATGACATAATTAATCAAATAAATCTAACATTTGAGTCAATGCAGGGTATTAGTGCTACTTCTGAACAACAAACAGCTTCAATGGAAGATGTTACAACAACTTCTCATAAATTAGAAAATCTAGCAGAGGAATTGAAGAATTTATTTATAGAAATAGAAGTTTAACCGAAAAATTTTTTTTATTATTCATTTTGAAAAAAGGTGATTAGATATAATAAAGATATTTATTGTTGATGATGATGTCTCAATTTTAAGTTTATATAAACAATTTTTAGAATTTAAAGGATTCAATATCATTGATACTGCCAGAGATGGCTTGGAAGCAGTAGAAAAATATAAAAAATTTATATATAAACCAGATATAATTCTTATGGATTATCACATGCCTAATAAAGATGGAATTGATGCAACAAAAGAAATCTTAAAAATTGATAGTAGAGTAATGATATTTATGATTAGTGGAGATAATGATATAAAAGAATCTGCTTTAGCTGCGGGAGTTAAACAATTTAAACTAAAACCTTTTAATCTACAAGAATTACATCAATCTCTATTATATTTAGCCAAACCAGCGACTTGTTAAATTCAGTTTTTAGTAAATTATATTTTATTATCATTCTTTATCAAAATAGTGTCGTTCCGTTAAGTTTTCATTTTAGATAGTAGTGATTTCAATAAAAAATAATTAAGATTATCACTAAACAACTAAGAAAAAAATAGAAATAATAAAAATTTAGATTTAAGTCTTGGTTTCCTCTAAAATTTCGCCAAAAAGTCTCTTTACAGCATCAATCCGCTTTTCTTCACCGATTTGTTCAACATCTTTCAATGAGATTGCTTCTTTTGGACAAACATCAATACAAGCAGGATATTTTTCTCCTCTCTCAGGATCGATGTAGTCTTCCTTCATAGTATCACACAGATCACAGATGAGTGCTTTCTGGGATTGAATATGTAAACTTAAAACGCCGAAATCGCAAGCTCTAATGCAAAACGCGCATCCATTACATTTATCGTCATCAACGATAATTGAACCTGTTTCTTTATTTTGTTCTAAAGCTTTTTCAGGACAACTTCGAACACATGGAGCATCATCACATTTTTGGCATGCTAATGCAACATTTAAAATAGGTTCAATTCTTACTCTATGAATTCTAGTATTTATTGGATTAAATTCACCATCATGCACAAAAGAACAAACAGATTCGCATGTTTCGCAACCAGTACATAAATTTGGATCAACAATTATAAATTGGTGAACAACTCCGCCTCTTTTTTTAGTAGTTTTTGACATTTATTTCTTACCTCCAGCGGGATTTAATTTACCAATTACAAAATCTAATCCAAGTGATTTCAATGTTTCATCAGTTGGAATTCCAGTTTTAGTATCCCAGCCTCGAGCTTCAAAGTAGCCACTTAAGACTTTCTGATATCCATCTTCTTTTAATACAACACCTTTAGCTGGTCCTCTTGTATGTGGTTGTTTGAAAAATCTTTCAGGAGGTCGATCATCTTCTCTTTTCCAACCCTCTCGTATATTAAAGCACTTAGAAAGGTTCACAATCGCATCTCCTCTGTGTGCAATAAATTTATCGGTTACTGGAATTCCAGTTACTAGTTCAAAGACTTTTGCCATCTCTGCATCGTTTTCATAAATACCTCGGGTAAATTTACAAACGATATAGGAATCAATTATAGCGTAGATATCTTCTAGATCTTTAATTGCCTTTCCTCTTTCAACTGGTTTATCATATCCAAAGCGATCAAATTTACCTTTTGCATCCAATCCATAAGCTCCATTACGTAAATGGCATGCACCACGAATTGAGACACTCATCCCAACTGCAAATGAACTCATTCCATGGACATCAAAAGCAGGGATTTCTAATCCCTTCACATGCATAGCATAATAACTTGCGTTCTTTCTACCCATTTCTTCTAATCGTTTTCCAGCTTCTCTTACTCCATCACCAAAAATCTTTCCCGCAAATCCTTTACCAAGAATCATCTCTTCGGTAAATCTCACTAAATTAACTGTAGACCCAAAAGGAAGTTCATATCCTAAGTCATCTTTAGTAATAATTCCTTCCTCGAAGCATTCACAAGCCATAGCAGCGGTTGCTCCTCCACTGATAGCATCTATACCTAAATCATCTGTTAATGATACACATTTGAATACAGAAGGCCAATCATAATTTCCACAAGCAGTCCCAAAGCTATAACAAAGTTCTTGATCTATACTTGAATATAGATTTGGCCAATGAGGATGATCTTTAGGTACCTTTGTAATATGATCACATCCTATTGAGCATTGTGAACATGCAACTTTCTTTACAACCCAATCTTGATTGAGAATATCACCTGTAAATGTTCCATCATCAATTTTATCCCAAGTACCCTCACGATGGTTGAATATTGGCATCATTCCAAGCTTATTGTAACTTGTTATGCCTGCAGGTGTACCTAAATCTCGATATTTGGCTGTAGCAGGACCATTTGCAACTTTAATTAATTTTTTGGCTAATTTAAAGAACTCAACAGGTTGGGCAACACTAATCCCTTTAGTACCTCTAAAACAAACTGCTTTAAGGTTTTTAGATCCCATAACAGCGCCCATTCCTGTTCTTCCTGCTTGTCTATTGCGATCATTAGTAATACATCCCATATGACCTCCACGTTCTCCTCCCGGACCAATTGTCATTATCCCAAGACGTTGATCTTGAAATTCTTCTCTTAGAAGTTCTTCTGTTTCCCAGCAGCCTTTTCCCCATAATGTATCTTTACATGGTACTAAATAATAATCATCATCATCAACAACCATGTAAACTGGTTCTGGAGCTTTACCTTTAACAACAATCATATTGATACCGGCACGTCGAGCTTGAGCACCAACAGATCCAGAAGAAATTGCCATACCAAATTGACCAGTTAATGGAGATTTGGCAAATACACCATATTTAGAACTTGTAGGAAGTATTGTTCCTGGGAAAGGTCCATGCGCATATACAAAAACATTCTCAGGACTTAGAGGATCAACACCAGCTGGACATTCGTCCCATAAGACCTTAGCACCGAAGCCATAACCTCCAATCCAGTCGCGACAGAATTCATTAGATAGAGTTGATTTACTAATCTTTCCATCTGTTAGATTTACATCAAGTCTAACTTGTGTAAAACCCGAAACTTTATCTGGAACAGGTATTTCCTTAGTTTTACTCATGTTTTTCACAACTAGTTGTTTGTTTATATTTTGAATAGATTGTAGATATTAAAAATAAATTATCAAAATTTTAAAGGTTACTTGTTAATCCTAAAAATCTCTCATTTTAAAATTCTTAAGTAGTAAATTTACCTAATTATTTGATGAATAAAATAGAATAGTTTACAAATTTGTAACAAAAGAAAAAAAGGTTGTTATTTTATGAGTTTTTCTAACTCAGTTACCCATTCTTCATATTGTTTCATCCCAAGTTGCCAAAATTTAGGATTGCTTATGTCCAAATCTACAATTTTCCCTAACTCTTCTGGAGATAAGCTGCCACCAGCGCTTAAAAGTGACTTAAATTTTTGAACAAAATGTTCACCTTCTTTTTTATAAGTTCGATATAACGCATAAACGAAAAGCTGTGCATAAATATATGGATAATTATAAAATCTAATCTCCGGGAAGAAAAATTGGTCTATACCCGCCCATTCCCATTTCGATTCGTCATCCCACTCAACAGAATCTCTATAAATCTTATCTCTAGCAGCACACCAATATTTAGAAATAGTTTTTCCATCTAAGAATTCTCCATTCATAATAGCATCATAAATGCTCTGTTCAAACCACATTCTTGCACTTGAACGGAAAATTGCTGTCCCTGCCCTATCTAATTGATTGTATAATAATGTAATTTTTTCTCCAGATTTTCTAGTGTTTTCAAGTAAGTACTCTGTCATTAGTAATTCGCCAAAAATTGAAGCTGTCTCCATCATTGTAAAGGAAGGCATATAATTGAAAAATGTTTGTTCTCGAGATGAAAAATAAAAATGAATTCCATGCCCTACTTCATGGGTAAGAGGCACAATATCCGCTAATAAACCTTTTAAAGTTGTTAAAATAAACGAAGATTTTCCTTTATACCAAGGATTAGAGAGAACCATAGCTGTTTTACCTTCTCTAGCACTAGCATCTATATGATTTCTGTTGAAAATATCCTGTGCAAATTCTCCAAACGTTTTATCAAACATATCATATACTTGAATTATAGAATCTTTTGTTTCATCCCATGTAGATATTTTCTTAGAAGGTAAATAGACCTTAGTATCAACGCCACCTAATATTGGCAGGTTCAATAGCTTTTTTTTTATTTTTAAGAATCTTTGGTATACTTCAACGTTTTCTTCTATTATCCTCATCATATTATTTATGATATCTCGAGTAGTCTCATTATTAATAAGACTCTGATGAATTGGGCTCTCATAGCGCCTATGATTTGAGGTTTTTACCCAATCACCACAAATATTTCGTAATATTGTTGAATATATTTCTTCATCTCTTCTCAATAAATCACAATAAGATTGGAAAACTGAAATCCTTGTTTTTCTATCAGGATCTTGCATTAAAGAACCAAATTTACTAGCAGATATTATTTTTTCTTCACCTTCAACAGTGATTTTTAATTTTTTGGTACTTATCCATGAATCTCTGAATTGTTGCCATGCGTTAGCGCCAAACTGATCTTTTTCCAAAATCAATTGCTCTTCTCTCTCTGGTAGCTTATATGGAAATTTTTTCATAACTTTTTCAAGATAGTTTTTGTAATTACCAAGAATATCTTCATGGATTAACTGAGGGTTTTGATCAACAAGTTTTCCAACTTCTAAATCGAGGGTAGTTAATTTTTTTAATATAGAACTCTTAAAATCCATGAATTTATTATAAAATGCTTTTGTTTCAGGCAGACTTGTGTTTGCGTAGAATTTATTTTCTGAAAATACTTGAATTTCTTCTACTCCTGCTAAAATTTCTTCTTGTTTTTCTAAGAGATCATGTAAAATTTGGGCTGTAAAGTTTGACTTATTGATTTTACCTTTATATTGGTTAGCAATTTCATCTGTTTTTTCCAATAAGGCATTCATAGTTTTTGAAATTTCAGGATCCTCGCAACTTAAAAAAATCTCGGTTAGATCCCACGCGATTTCTTTTTCACTCATTAGAATTAAATTTCATATTTATTTGATAATTACCTTTTGACTCTCTGTAATCGATTTTTCTTTTTAAATGTATTTTGTGCTAAAGAGATTTTATGAGATTTTATAACTTGTCTACAAATACTTCCAAATAGTTTGATTCTAATAACAAAAAAAAGAATTTTAAGCAAGTTTTTCTATAATAGATCTTGCGAAATTTCTAGCATTCTCAAGATCTTGTGCATTAGGATGTCCTTTAACTAAATTTAACCAATCTTCTTCAGATTTCTTCCTTTCTTCCGGTGATAATCTACTCATCATTGCTTCTCTTTGCTCTTTCGCCTTTTCGACTAAGTTTTCTCCACAACAATCGAAAGTCCCCAATACTTCGCAATTGGTTTTCTCTATGATTGTATTTACTGATTTAAAACAATTTGGATAAGCTCCTTGTTGAGGTGCTTCATGAGTATAAAAATATACGAATTTAGGGGGCAATGAAGGAATTTTTTTTAGAAATACTGGAAGTTTTCGAGAAACATTAAAAGCAAAAAGACCTGATCCTATAAATGCAAGATCATAAGCCCCTAATGAATTAGGATCAGTTTCTTTAATATCCAAAAGATCCACTTCATGTCCAATTATTCCTTCTTTAATAGCTTTGGCTACTTTTTCAGTATTTCCCGTGGTTGAGAAATAAGCAACTAATATTTTCATTGTAATCACGTAATTTAGATTATAGAGAGTTAAAAATTTTCTTGATTATTTAAAAAAAAGAATGATATTTCTGTTGATATTTTAAATTAAAAAGAGTATTTTACCCAGAAAGCTTACAATATCAATGACTTTTAATTTATTCTTTAATTCTCTATTTTCGTTGAGATAACAATTCAAATGTGTAATACATTTAGGGCATGCGGTAATAAGATATTCTGCTCCAGTTTCTATTGCTTGTAATATTTTTTTCTCTTGGAATTTTTTTGAATCTTGATTACAAGAAATGTATGCAGAAACACCACAGCAATCCGCATCTTCTTTTGAATCCTCCATTTCTATTAAATTTATAGATGGGACAAGGCTTAAAACCTCACGAGGAGCATCAAAAACGTTACTCATTCTCCCTAGTCTACATGGGTCGTGATAAGTCACTTTGATTTTATCCATTACTGGATATGTTATGTCCTCTAATAATTTTTCCTTGAGAATATATTCAGTTAAGTGGTAAAACTCAAAATCAAAATCCTCATTACCCTTAAATAACTTCTTATATTCATTCTTCCAAGTGTAATAACCCTCAGCACAACTAAAGATTAATGTCTTGACTCCGGCATCTTTAAACAATTTAAAATTATATTCTGCTAACTTTCTAAACGTTTCAATATCTCCTTGCCATAGAGCATCATGTCCACAACATTTTTCTTGAGGTAGAACAACTGGAGTTATATCATTTCGATTTAATAAACCAATTACACTTTTTGGAATTTCATAATAATTAGGTGCATTTATTGAAGGCCAGATATCCTGACTTCCATAATCACAAATCATGACACCTGAAGCATCCAGAGTTTTTTCAAAATCCTCTGGAATTTGATCAGAATTACAGCAACAGTTACAATTCAGACATCGATTTGCTTCTTTTTTTGCTTGTTCTTCTGTAAAACCTAATTCCATTTCTTCAAAGCAAACTAATCTCTCAGATCCAGGCATAAAGTTCATATCTTGACATACTTGTGTTTGGATATATTTTTTAGGAATAGTAGACCGTTTGAGATCATTTTTTCTTATTCTTCCTTCTTTTAAATCCATTCCCCGAAGATATCGATCAATTGTAAATGCGGCTTCTCTTCCATCTCCTACGGCATCTACAGCGCACATTAAAGAATTATTAATAATATCTCCACCAGCAAAAACTCCTGGAATACCCGTTTCATATGTTAGATTATCAACTATAACTTTTCCTCTATTAATTTCTAATTTATTTTCCGTGGCAGCAAGAAGTGGTTCTGCATTAAGGCCCTGACCAATAGCAATTACGATATGGTCAACAACTATTTTAAATTCAGAATCTTCAACCTTACTCAAGGGGCGTCTTCCAGTTTCAGGATCAGGTTCTCCCCATTTAATTTTATAACAGTTTAATGCTAATTTGCCATTTGGTTCTTGAGTAATGTTGGCTGTTGAAGTTTCAAAATGATATTCCATGACTTCTCTTTCAGCTTCATGTAAGTCATCTAATACTGTTTTTAAAGCTTCTTCAGTTAAAATATCAACAAGGTCAACTTTTGTGGCTCCCAAGCGAACAACTGTCTCACCAACATCAACCGCAACTGCACCCCCTCCAATAATACCAAAAGTCTTACCCTTAAACTCTTCGGGGTTTTCAGCACATTTATATTTCCGCTCTAATAGAAAATCAATCGCTACATCAACATTAGGTAAATCTTCTCCCTCAAGTCTAAGAGTTTTAGGAACATATAGGCCTACCGCAATGAAAATTGCTTTAAACCCTTGATTCCAAATGTTCTCAACTGTGAAATCTGGACCAAATTCTTTATTTAAAACAATTTCTACACCCATACTTTTTATAAAATCTATATCTCGGTCAAGTGCTTCATCAGAAAGTCTATATTGTGGGACTCCATATCTAACTACACCTCCAGTCTTGTCTCCTTTTTCAAAGATTGTAGGTTTATATCCCATTCTTGCAAGGAAGTAAGCTGCCGATAAACCACCTGGTCCAGCACCAATAACTGCTACCTTCTCTTTTGTCTGAGGTACAGGTTTTATTTTACTTTGGTTAGGATGTTCAACTTCCCAGTCACAAACAAACCTTTTAAGTTCGCGTATAGCCACTGGATCATCAAAATGTTGACGGTTGCAATTTAAAGCACATTGAGCAGTGCATATCCGCCCACATAAGTATGGTAGAGGATTAGTTTCTCTTATCAAATCTAAAGCTTCTTGATATTTCCCTTCTGCTATAAGTGATACATAACCTTGAACATCTACTCCCGCAGGGCATCCCACAACACATGGAGCAGAGCCTGTTAAAAAGGGAACACATCCCATGAAATAAGCAATTTCTCCTTTATCAGTTGTTTTTAATCCTGTTCCCTCGAGGAAACCTATTTTATTAGTAAATTTAATTTTATCTTCAGCCATTAATTTAGGTAAACTTGAATATACTCTTTCATGATTACAGCTTAGTAGTCCTTCTTGTAATGGCTTATATTCTGAAGCTAGAGAGCGAAGGTCCTTAATAATCTGAGTAAAGTTTACACCCGTTTCTTCCTTAGTCATAGGGCAATAAATTGAGCACAACCCACAAGTAAGACACTTCCAAATATCATTATTTTCTAGAGCTTCTTCTGGAGTTAAGAATGTTAAATCTGTAATTAAACTACGTGGATAAAAAATGTCAAGGAAAGCCGTTGGACATACATTATTACACTTATTACACGAATAGCAATAATTTGCCGCAGAATTTACTTTTTTAAGCAACTCAATTGAAGCTACACTTGAAATTTTTTCCCCAGCTCCTTTATCATTAGACTCAGTCATTTTATCTCAAGAAAATAGGTTTATTATTGTTTATTAAAAAGGTTGTTTTAATTTGAATATAACTGTTATAAAAAATTTAAATTAAGCTTTTTGGGTTGACTTTGGAGGTCGGCATATTCTGAGACAAAAAGAACAATAGTTATTGTCTAATATGCTTTGAATACATTTGGATCGATCTATATGTGTAATTACTCCATTTTTTTTTTCGATTGGAGTTTCAAAAACAGATCCCCCTTTACATTCCCTAACACAAGCACCACATTTCTCACAGAAATCTTTTAATTCACTAAAATCTCTTTCTTTTGTTTTAGGAATTTCAGCATCAGTAGTAATTATACTCCACCTTTGCCGAGGTCCAAACTCCGGTGTAAGAATTAATCCGTTTCTTCCCATTATTCCTAAATTTGCAGTTACAGCATGAGGACCAAATAGAAGTTTTCCTCCGAAAGGATGATGAGCTTCGCTTTTATATCCTATATCTTTTAAATATTCTGTTAATTCTATTGTTACATCACCTAATTCTTTGTAAACTCTAAAAACTTCAATTTCACATACAGCTCCTGGAGCTGTTTTGATTTTATCCCATTTCATCTCCATAGAAAGAATAATAGCATTAATCCCATATACTTTAAAATTTTTAAAAATATAATTTTCATTAACGGGAGTATATCCTATTAAATCAATATTAAGTTCCTTTGCCTTTTTTTCAAACTTTTCCCAAAATTCTGGGCTGGTTTTTGTCTTTTTATTGTTTTCATTACCATATTTCGTTTTCCTTGCTTGTTGGAAACCTTTAAATGTACCTCTAATATACTTACTAAATAATTTAGCAGAATCACGATCTAATACTTCTGCTGGACCCAAACTCATGTTAAATAGCTCTTTAGGCACAATAAAAACAAGATTTTCATTTTTTCCAACATAAGTCGGTTCAATACCTGCATCTGACATTCGATATCCCTTTTAATCTAAAACACTAAAACTTTTACTTGTTTCTATACTAAATACAATATAAAGATAATGGTTTTAAAGATAAATCCTCAAAACTATAGCTGCCGTTTCTGCGGAAAAGAATTAGAATCAAGGTTTTCTAAATGTTTTAATATATATTGCCAAGGACAAAAGTTTAATGTTGGTAATCTAGTCATTTATAGATTGAATCCTGATCTAGGAATAGGTCGTGTGATAAAAAAGCTAGAAATCCCTTCATCAAAATCTTTAGATGATGAGGATACTCATTTTATTAATAAATATAAAGTCTCGTTTAAGAATAATATTATCAAAATTATCCATCCAATTGATCTTATACATTATATTTTTGAAGTAAATGATAAAATTGTTACTAAAAATGGAATTGGATATGTAAACACAAAAGATTTTCTCTTTCAAGATGGAGTAATATCCTATGAATTTTTAAAAGAAGATGGTAAAAAATCTCAAATCTTTGAGAATGAAATTTATTCTAAATATGAAACTCCTATAAAAACGTTGATTTCAAAGCAAAGTTTTGATCACCCAGCTAATTTTTTGATTAAATATTGGGCTAATTTATTCTATTCATATTATAAATCATATCAGATAAAATGCATTACTAATTCACGTTTAACTTTAATGCCACATCAAATCAATGTAACCCATAGATTAGCGGAAGAATTCTTTCCACGAATCATTTTAGCAGATGAAGTAGGACTTGGAAAAACTATCGAGGCAGGCATTTACATAAAGGAAATGATTGCAAGAGATCTTGCAGAACGTATTTTAATTATTGTTCCCGCTTCACTTGTGAAACAATGGGCTTTTGAAATGAGCAATAAATTCAATCTCGAATTTACAATTTATGATGGTAAGAAAGTTAAAGAATTAAAGCGGAAAGGGAGTTATAAACATCCAGATATACTGCAGAATCCTTTCTATTATGATAATTTAATTATTTGTTCACTTCAATTTGCTCGAAATAAAAAATATATAGAATTATTATCAAGTATATCATGGGATATTGTAATTTTTGATGAAGCGCATCATTTAAGAAGATATCTCATAAATGCAATGACAGGAAACTATCGAGAAACACTTAATTATGAATTAGCTAAAGATTTGAGTCTAAACTCAGAAAGTATGCTTTTATTAACTGCTACACCCTTACAATTACACTCATTTGAGTTATTTTCTTTAATTGAGTTAATCCATCCAGGAACTTTCGAAAATTTTAGTGATTTTGAACACTTCAGGAAGAACATGCCATTCATAAACTTGTTGATTACTAACTTGAATAATATTGATAGATTGAATAATTTTGAAGTTAAAAACACAATTAAACTTCTTAAAAATTTGAAATATGTTGAAAGAAATAAGAATCTTAACCATTTTCTTTCTGAAATAAAGGACGATTCTTTCAAATTGAAATTGTTAAATAGAATAGAAGAAGATCATACATTATCTAAATTCTTAATTAGAAATCGTAAGAAAAATGTGTTTTCTGATGATCTGTTAAACAAAAGGATCGTAAATACGATAATGATAAATCCTACTCAAGAAGAATTAGATGTTTATAATGAAATTCGCCTTTACTTAGCAAAAATATATAATTCTTCTTTGACCAAAGAAAATGTGGGAATTGGCTTTATAATAACAACTTTACAAAAACTGTTGACTAGTTCAAAGCAAGCTTTTCTAAAAAGTATTGAAAGAAGGCTAGAACAGCTAGATAGATATAAGGATATTTTTCTGGATACTAAGATAATAAAGGAAGGCGATCCGGAATATTATGAAGCAGAATTAGAAGAGCAATACCTAGATAGTGAAATATATGATGTTTTTAATAATAAATCTGCTAAAGAACAAGAAGAAGTAATCGATCTGCTTAATCAAGAGAAAATTTTAAAGGAATATTATGATAAACTAAATGCTTTGCCCTATGATTCCAAATCTGCTAAATTAATCGAATTATTAGATCAAATATATTCACAAAATCCACGGGAGAAAATAATAATTTTCACTCAATTCGTTGATACCTTGAAATTTTTGAAATCTATTATAGAGAAACATAATATTAATTTTGATGTCGAGTTGTTTTTTGGAGGTTTAGATAAAATACAAAAGGATGAATCAGTTGAAAGGTTCCGCTCAAGTAAGAAATTCTCAATATTGATTTCTACTGAAATTGGTGGTGAAGGAAGGAATTTCCAATTCTGTCGTGTCTTGATAAATTATGATTTGCCCTGGAATCCAATGAAACTTGAGCAAAGGATCGGAAGATTGGATAGAATTGGTCAAAAGTCCAAAGAAATTTATATTTATAACATATTCATGGAAGGGACGGTTGAAACAGACATTATTCATGCCATCATAAAAAGGATTAATCTTTTTGAAGAATCCATTGGAATTTTAGAACCTATAATCGGCAGGCAGGATTGAAAAAGATTTTAAAGGGGTAATTTTTGCGGAAGAAGATGGAACCAAACGAAAAAAACTAAATGAATTTTATCGATCACTTGATGAAGAAATAAGGAGAGCAAAAGAAATTGAGATGCAGTTAGATGATCTAATGATAGATAGGAAATCATTCCAAATGGAAGGACTCATTACCTCATTAGCCTCCTGTGTTGATGTTAAACTTACTCATAACGAATTATACTTATTAATGAAATTATTTTTTGAAAATGAAGATAATTTATATGGAACATTGAGTAATATACGAGATATAGAAGAGAAATCTGCTCAAGATTATTATTTTCCTTCTAAAATTGTATTAAAAGACACATTATTAAAAAATTCGAAATATCAACTTCAGAATGAATATTTAGGTACATTCAATTTGGATCTTGCAAGAAAAAAAGAAGAGATTGATTTTTTTGCTTTAGGACATCCATTCATTAACAATATTTTGGATTTTTGCAGAAGTGATGAATTTAAAGGAAATTTAAGTGTGCTGTACATAGATCGCAAAGAACTGGGAAAATACTATGATTCTAAACAGCTTTATGAAAAATTATTATACTTGTTTATCTTTTCAGTTAAATTTCAAGGTTATATTATTGAAAACCAAATCTCTGCAGTGGTTGTTGATGAAAATGGAAATATAATTAAAGAATTTGTAGATACTATATTAGACATTAAAAATTTCAGTGAAATTTACCTAATAAATGAAAATCAAGAGAACCTAGATATTAATTATAATCTTATCAACAATCTGCAGGAAGAAGCCAAAAAAGTTGTTAAAATGAAAACATCCATCTGGAAGAGAGAAATAAAAATCCTTAATGACAGTATTTTTAACCAAGAGAAAAATAAAAAAGAAAAAATATATGCTCATAAAAAGAGAACGCTAAATCTTCGACTTGAATCATTAACAAATAATTTAGAACAAAAACAAAACAAACGACCTACAAGTCGGCAATTATATAATATTGAAAAAATGACAGATACCAAACGGAAAAAAGAACGAATTGATTATTATAAGAAATTAGAAGAAGATATCAAATTTATTCATAGAGATCTAAAATCAACTAAAAAGAAATTAGACGATTTATTATTTGAATACGAAGATCTCAAAAATGAAATGATTAAAAGAAACAAGTCAAAATTTTATACAAATCTTATTTCATTTGCAGTATTAAAATTCATCGAT
>JABAHP010000364.1_pt6 | contig 13637 bp, 8 predicted proteins | sample 7062081 | NCBI WGS metagenome assembly JABAHP01 (sample SAMN14534357, study PRJNA622989) | marine sediment metagenome | biome: marine biome [ENVO:00000428]; feature: marine pelagic biome [ENVO:01000023]; material: deep marine sediment [ENVO:00002113] | place: India: Gulf of Kutch | collected... | reverse complement strand
TTATGTCACATCAGATATTCCACCTATTCGCTCTCGTCTTTCTGATGCTGAACTGGTTTTAAGTTGCAATCTGAGACCGATTCGGAATTTTCGTTACATACCTCTGTGACTCGTAGAACTTCTTCAATGGTGGTCAGGCCCTGCGCGACCTTTTTAATGCCGTCATCGAACAAACACGGCTGGCCGCTCCGGCGAAATACGCTTCGCATATTACTGACCGAAGAATCTTTGTTAATCATGTCCCTGAACATGTCGTCAACAACCAATAATTCGTAGATACCCATTCTGCCCACATAACCTGAACCCCGGCAATCGTCGCAGCCGCTGCCTCTAAAAATCTGTTTGGCCTTGATTCCGGAATTAGCTATGTGCCTGCGGATGTTTTCCGGGACCTCATATGCGTTTTTGCAGTTCGGGCAAATCTTTCGGACCAATCGCTGAGCAAGAACCGCATTCAATGAGGCCGCGATCAAATACTCATCGATGCCGATATTAACCAATCTGGTGATGCTGCTGGCAGCNNNTTGTCACGAATCTCACCAATCATCATCACATCAGGGTCCTGACGCAGCAAACTCCTCAATGCAGTGCCGAAGTCAAGACCAATTCTCTCATTGACCTGGACCTGATTACAGAAATCAAGCTCAAACTCAACCGGGTCCTCAACAGTCGATATGTTCAGCTTGTCACCATCCATCTGACACAGAGACGAATATAACGTCGTACTTTTGCCGGAACCGGTAGGACCGGTTACAAGAAGAATTCCATGAGGCAGGATAATCTGCTGCTTAAAGGCATCGCAGATCTCAGGCTCCATACCCAGCTGTTCGAGATTCATCAGAATCGTCTGGCTGTCCAGGACACGGATAACCACTTTTTCACCATGATTCGTTGGCAGCGTCGAGATACGCAGGTCAACCCCCCTGCCGCCGACGGTAACCTTGACCTTACCGTCCTGGGGCAGGCGTCTTTCGGATATATCGAGATTGGCCATAATCTTGACTCTCGAAATAATTGCGGGGTGCATTTTCAGCGTCGACTGTGTTGTGTCAAATAGCACGCCGTCTATGCGGTATCTTACCTTCGTAAACTTTTCCTTGGCCTCAATATGAATGTCACTGGCCCCTTCCCGTATCGCATTGCTAATAAGGTAATTTACAAATTTAATAACAGGCGACTGTCCCGCCATTTTTTCGAGGTCTTCAAGGTCGTCTTTTTGTTCCTTGATAACCTCGACCTCAGACATGTCACTTATGGCATCATCAAGCCCGTAATCAATGTTTTCTTTCTCGTAGGTTTCGCAGACTTTATTTATATCTTCGTCCGGACACACCAGGATCTCAACGTTCATCTGAGTCTGCCTTTTAACATCCTCAATGACAAACAGGTCGGCAGGCTCACTTGTCGCAACCAACAGAGTACGGCCCTTCATAGCAACGGGCATAATATGATTGTTTTTTATATAATTAAGCTCAAGTTTATCAAATGCGTTTCTGTCCACCTCGTGCGATTCAATGCGGCGAAATTTAAATCCATACAAACCCGCTTTGGCCATTGAAATTAACGGTCCATCAGCTAATTTCAATTCCCTTATTATTTGAACGACATCTGAGCCTTTCTTTTCGGCCTGCAGTTGCCTTACACCAGAGAGTTGGTCCGAAGTTATCTTTCCCATCTCGCAAAGGACATCGGCAACATCGCGGACATGGGCGGGAGTGTGCTCTTGAGGACTATATAGGTTTGAGAGACCACAGATCTCCTCAGCAGAATCATTGCCGGAAGAATTGTTATTGCGATTCTCTACGGATTGTGCCTGATTTTTTTTGAGTTTCAAAAAGCTTTTCATAATTCCGTCAATACCTTCAAAATAATATTTATACTTTCAGCGTATAGCTGGACAATTCTGTTCCCATAGGTAATAAAAGACGTATTTGTTCTGTTTCCTTCAGTTATTAAAAGAAACAACCGGCTTTCATATCGAAACCGTTAAATAAAATATAAAAAATAATTCTATGCTCACCAAATACGATAAAGGTACGAAATCACCGATTTTCCTGCGTCCGATAGAGATTCCCCACCATACTTTTCATCGTACAACGGCCAATATCAGTTGAAAATTCGGTATAGATTTAATAGCATAATGGGATTGGAGGTCTTAACAGGGTATTGAACTGACTATATAGGACATTCCGGTTAATATAAATAGAAAGGATCTCAAGTAACCTTTGACAGTGTACGACTAATGTATGAAAAGAACTTCATGTGAACCCATGCGTTATATGTCGATTTATATGTGAAGTATCGGACCAAAATATTCTTCAGCATGAAAGAGGAGTTGAAATGAATCGCATATTTGTTTTATGTTTTCTTTCTATATTAATTGTAAATACTGCATTTTCCCAAAGTGAAGCGAGGCTATTGCGTTTTCCAACAATTCATGAGGACCAAATTGTCTTTACTTATTCAGGGGACCTCTATACTGTTCGATCAACCGGAGGAGTAGCCCGTAAGCTAACAAACCACGAAGGATTCGAAATGTTTGCTCGTTTTTCTCCAGATGGTAAATATCTGGCTTTCACAGGTCAATATGATGGCAATACGGAAGTCTATCTGATGCCTGCCGGCGGTGGTGTGCCTCTACGCCTGACCTTCACAGCAACACTTGAACGCGATGATGTGTCTGATCGTATGGGTCCCAATAACATTGTTATGGCCTGGAAGCGAGATGGTAAAAAAATCATATTTCGCTCACGAATGCGTTCATTTAATTCGTTTAATGGACAGCTTTATGCCGTCTCCACATCAGGCGGTCTCGCTGAAGAGTTGCCCCTTCCACGTGGCGGCTTTTGCTCCTTTTCGCCGGATGATAAAAAGTTAGCTTATAACCGGATATTTCGTGAATTCCGTACATGGAAACGCTATCGCGGCGGTATGGCCGATGATATCTGGATTTATGAATTCGATACGAAAATAATTGAGAATATAACCAATAATGACGCTCAGGATATTATCCCTATGTGGAGAGGTGATCAAATCTTTTTCCTCTCCGACCGTGAAACAAATAAGCGTATGAACCTTTTTGTTTATGATGTAAATACAAAGGAAACCAGGAAATTAACTAATTTCACGGATTTTGATATCAAATTTCCATCACTTGGTAAAAGAGCAATTGTATTTGAAAACGGAGGCTACATCTACCGCTTTGATATCAAGAGTGAGAAATATGAGAAAGTGACTATATACATTAAGGAGGATTTGAGCGGCGGCAGAAGCGGCATTGTCAATGTTGCCGACAATGTGACTAACTATGAAATCGGCCTGGATGGAAAGCGTGCCTTGTTTGGCGCCAGAGGAGATATGTTTACGGTTCCCGCCAAATACGGTGCTATTCGGAATCTAACTAATTCGCCGGGAACTCACGAACGAAATTCCAAATGGTCGCCGGATGGCAGATGGATTGCTTACATATCTGACGCCTCCGGTGAAGATGAAATCTACATCATGCCTCAGGAAGGCATCGGGCGGGCAAAGCAAATCACAAGAAACGCTGAAACATATAAATACAGTATCGAGTGGTCACCGGATAGTAAGAAGATTCTATGGGGAGACAAACGATTGCGTCTGAGATTTGTAAGTATCAAGAGCGGTAAGATCACCGAAGTTGATCAATCCGAAGCATGGGAATTCAGGCGCTATTCGTGGTCTCCCGACAGCAGGTGGATTGTTTATGTCAAATCGGAAATGGGCGCGATGGATAAGATTTATCTATACTCGCTCAGGGAGAAAAAATCTTATGAACTGACCGACGGGTGGTATTCGGCATCCAGTCCTGTCTTCAGTTCCGACGGAAAATATGTCTTCTTTACTTCCGACCGGGATTTCAATCCGATTTACAGCAGGACCGAATGGAACCACGCCTATCAGGACATGTCTCGAATCTACCTGGTCACACTGGCGAAGAGCACCGATTCTCCATTCAAACCTCGAAGTGACGAAGTAGAAGTAAAGAAAAAAGAGAAGACCAAAAAGCCGAAATCTGAGAAGCCTGATCCGAACGAAGACTCAAAAAAAGGTAAGAAAGACAAAGAAGAGAAAAAACAAAACATTAAAATTGAAATCGACGGCATTAAGGGCCGTATTGCCGTGCTGCCCATAGAAGTTTCGAATTACTACAATCTAAGCTCTGTTGGTGATTACCTGTATTACAATCGAAGAGGGAGCAAAGACAATAAAACTCAGTTGCGGATGTATGACCTTAAGGAACGAAAGGAAACAGAGCTTGGTGATATCAGCGGTTACGAGATATCGGCTGACCAAAAGAAAATGCTGGTTGTTTCGGGTGGGAAATATTCCATTATCGATTTGCCAAAAGCAAAAATCGACATCAAAGAGACACTGGACCTTTCCGATATGGAAGTCCGTCTGGACAAGAAAGAGCAATGGAGACAAATCTTCAACGAGTGCTGGCGTCAAATGCGGGAATTTTTCTATGTCCCCAATATGCACGGCGTCGACTGGGTAGCTATGCGTGAACGCTATGAACCTCTGGTAGCTCATGTGAATCACCGGGCTGATTTGACCTATATCATCGGTGAGATGATAGGCGAATTAAATGTGGGCCATACTTATGTAGGCGGCGGAGAATATCCCAAGCCGAAAAGGATAACAACAGGTCTCCTTGGTGCTGAAATTAAACGCGATGAAAAATCCGGATATTACAGGATCGAAAAGATATTACGCGGACAAAACTGGGACAAGGCAATCCGTTCGCCATTAACCGAAATCGGAGTCGATGCGAGCCAGGGTGATTATATTGTCGCCATAGACGGAAAATCTACCTCCGATGTCGATAATATTTATGAATTACTACTGAACAAAGCCGGGAAGCAGGTTACATTGAAGCTCAACTCTAAACTTGCAAAGAAAGGCAGTCGGGATGTAATAGTCGTGCCAACAAGCAGTGAAGAGAAGCTGTATTATTATGAGTGGGTTCAGACTAATATTGAGAAAGTAAATAAAGCTACTGATGGAAAAGTCGGATATATTCACGTGCCTGATATGGGACGTTATGGATTGAACGAGTTTGTAAAGCACTTTTATCCGCAAATCCGCAAAAAGGCTTTGATTATTGACGTACGTGGAAACGGCGGCGGAAATGTCTCGCCTATGTTGATCGAGCGGCTCCGGCGTGAGATTGCGATGATTGAATTCGCCCGGAATACTGCGCCGCAACCGGATCCGTATGGTATGATATACGGTCCTCTTGTTTGTTTAGCCGATGAATTTTCTGCATCGGATGGTGATCTGTTTACGTATCAGTTCAAGAAGTATAAACTCGGAAAAGTGATCGGTAAACGAACATGGGGCGGTGTTGTCGGAATTCGCGGTACCCTGCCCTTACTGGATGGCGGTTACTTGCGCAAACCGGAATTTTCTCGCTACGATGTGGAAGGTAAAAAATGGATTATCGAAGGTTATGGAGTCGAACCGGATATTTACGTTGATAACAATCCCGCTAAAGAATATACCGGTGTTGATGAACAATTAAATAAGGGAATCGAAGTTATTCTTGAAGAACTGAAGACACAGGAAAAAGAGATACCGCCGCTTCCCCCCTACCCGGTTAGATAACGTGTGGATTGCGAGGCTGAGCATATTTAAACCTGTGATTATTTCAGTTATTACAATCGCGGCAACTCTTTTTCAGTATACTTGATTATATCGTTCATCATCAGGACGGACTGGTGTGGATAAAGGCCAACCGCAGTTTCCGCTGAAAGCATGACATAATCAGTGCCGTCAATAATAGCGTTGGCAACGTCGGTAACCTCCGCACGAGTCGGCCTACTATGCTCGGTCATATGTTCCAGCATTTGAGTGGCTGTAATGACGAACTTTCCTGTGGCATTACATTTCTTTATTATCCGCTTCTGGATTATGGGGACTTCATAGATTGGGACGGCAACTCCCATATCTCCACGAGCTACCATTATACCGTCGGCTGCGTTGATTATTTGATCAATGTTTTTTATCGCATGTTTATTCTCAATTTTCGCCACAATTCTGCAATCAGGCAGTCCCGGCCTAATCAATTCAGCGGCTTGGCGAACATCGTTTTCATGCCTTACAAAGGATAAAGCAATGTAGTCCACCTTGTGTTTTATACCGAATTCAATACCATTTTTATCTTTTTTAGTTATCCCTTCAAATTCAAGGTCCACATCGGGTATATTAATTCCTTTTCTCTCTTTAAGTATACCGCCTTCGACAACCACAGCTTTTATGCTGTTGGCCGATGTGCTCTTTACACGTAGAATGAGGTTTCCATCATCAATGTAGATAAGTTGATCCGGCTTTATCCGATTCAAATCACCTTTGTAATCAAATGGAATTGTCTTTGGGCCATGAGCTTCGGTGTCATTGGTCAACCATACCACTGTTCGATTTTTCAAGAACTTTTCTTTGGAGCCAATGAATCGTCCAATCCTGATTCGAAAACCTTCAAGGTCCAGCATTATCCGAATATGTCGCCTGTACTTTTTATTTATCTCGCGGATAAGCTCTATAGATTCAAGATGCTTTTTATGGCTGCCATGAGAACAATTCAACCTGACTACATCAAGACCGGCTGTGAACATTTTGCGCAGGACAGTGTAATTGCTGCTCGCAGGACCTAATGTGGCAATAATCTTCGTTCGAGGCATTATATCGAATTCCTAATTGTAAGAGACTTTAGCCTGAATTAGTTATATAGGCAAACACTATAGACCGTCATTTGTCAAGCAGTAAGCTTGGAAATTTCATTATTTGATAAGTTTTATAAGCAGACGTTGGGCGTATTAACAAAATGGAAATTGTTGCAATAATCAAGGGGAAAGAGTATGATAGAATTTTTAATAATTCGTGTTTATTTAGATGTGCTTTCTGAGGAGGCATCCTTAACAACTGTTCAACACGGAAGGTTTAGTATAAATCGGAGTCAATATGGTCAAGTTCACGTTAAAAATAGCGTTAGTTACAATACTGGTTTTTCTTTTTGCTGCTGCGGCAAATTCAGAACCTAATAAACGAAGAGGGACGCAACTTTTTTATCGTATGGTCGGATCTCAAAACAATGCCCCTATTTTGCCTAAGACGCGTTCTGTCTGGACACAGGACAAACGTTGTGAAGTCGGCAATACGGGGATGGCAAATGAGGGATACACCGAGTATCCTTTTTGCTATGGTTTGATGGACTTTAGCTTCGTTGAGCGTTATTCAATTTATCCAAGATTTATATCAGGAGCACAGGCCGATGAAAATATCGTCAATACAGCGGATATGGTAATAGACCATGTATATCAGCCCGATGGATGCGTGTGGGGATTCACAGGACGTGAGTTCGTGCAGACTTTTACCGCAACCGGAGATGAATTTGTAAGTATTACGCTGCTGGTCGCCTCCGACCCTGCAACATTCAGGGCGGCTTTGATTGAAGGTGGTGCTGAGGGCAGGCAAATCGGGCCTACCAAAACCTTCTATTCAGGTCATTCTATGGAATGGGGAACTGCGCGATGGACGGCAGGTCAGGCGAAGCTTGTTGCCGGCAGGACCTATGGGATTAAGATGTGGCGAGAAGACGGCGACAACTGGACGCCGTATCTGCACTCTTTGGGTAATGCATACGACGGAGGACTGCTTTATGTTGACGGTAAGGCGAGAGCCGAGACAGACATGGCTATCTGGATAGTTGAGGAACCAAAGGATCTTAAACGCGGATTGGTTGTAGGTGCCGACGAAGAAGGCTGGGTTTACAACAAAGATAGTGTCAGCTTTATTCCAAGAACACCAAATATCAAGATGATATGGCTGAATGTTTCGCCTATCACTATGGACCCACCGACCGCACATAACTGTTGTGACCTTGTGATTCGTGTCTGGGATCATAAGGGCAAGCTTGTTGCAGGTCCTAAAAGAAGTCTTGCATGCGGGCCCATAAACGGTCCACACCCCGCACCGTTTATCTTTGCATCGGATGAATTTCCTGTCAATGTCGGGGATGTCTATCGTATAAACGCATATGCAGTGCCGCATAAGGCACCTCTTCCAAAAGAAAAAGACATCAGGTTAATTCAGCCTGCTGATTTTAATCTTCGTGTCTATGGGGAACCACAACCCGGAGCACTACCGGCTATATATAATTTAAAGGTCGATTTTCCAGAGGACAATACTTTGAAACTTTCATGGTCGGATACTTTTGCGGCCCCTGCTCGGGTAATAATCCAGGGAGACGGTATGAAAGGCGCCGGCAATAAGACAAAGCACATCGACCTTGAAGAAAAAGAGACACAGGCTTTGATAAATGTCTGGCCGGGCCATACTTATGAATTTAAGATAGTTTCGACAGGTCCAACCGGCCTTGTATGGAGGACACCTGTTTATCAGGTCAGAGCTCCGCGGAAAGATGAAATCAAGGCTATCTTTCAAGCGGCTGCACCAAATCCAAAGCAGTTTATTAATCTTGCACCTCCAAGAATAGCAACCGGAGCGGAGGCTGAACCAATTCGTTATAAAAGAGCTGTGAAAGTCATAAACAACGATTTTGAAGAAGGTATAAAAGGCTGGAAAGCAACACCTCCGGGGATACTTGATGTACATGATGTCGGCTGGACAAGTAAATCGGTGGCTAAGAAACACGGTATCGGTACCAAGTGGGGTGATAAGATTTCAGGTATGACGCATACTGCAGGACGGAAAAGAGAGCAGGTTTTTGAGAAAAGCACCCTGGCACAAAAAATCAATACGACTCGTGGTAATGTTTATCTTTTGGCGGCGATGATTCGGACGCATTTTAAGAATGGTCCTGTCACAGACAATCGTCTAAGGGGCGATGTGCGGGTCCGGCTCTTTGCAGACCCCAAAGGAGGCACGGATTATGAAGGGATTAATACAACACAATCATACTGGACGGACAACAAATGGGTGAGATTCGAGCACCGATGGATCGCCGAAGGAGAAAAATCAACTATAGGCATGGGATTCTTTAGATGGCGTGACCTTGATTTTGCAGGGGCTTATGTAGACCACGTGCATGTTTACGATTTGGGTCCTTCGCCGGTTGTTGCCGAAGCCCCACAGGCCAGAGCGAAAGAAGCTTATTCAGTTGTACTTACCGACGATAAAGTAGAGTCTGATGACAAGGTAGAGGCTTACCTGAAAGCCCCGCCGGGATACGTCATTACAGGGCTGGGGAGCCGGGCACACTACGACAATATCACTACCTTGTGGTTGAAAGTCCAGCCGATTTTGCCGGATGGAACTTTAGGTGAAGCCGAAGAGCTAAGACAGGGCTGGGAACCCGATTCGCATCTCGAAGCAAAGGTTGAACTACCTGCAGGATACGTTGCTACCGGTTTTGGTGCAGGCATTGCGCCGGAGTGGGACGTTAAACGACTGGGGGTATGGGCAAGGCCTATGGGAAAAGATGGAACTCTGGGTGAAGAAAAACTGTTTCGTGGTGGGATTGATTTGAAAAGTGGTTTCGAAAAAACAGTCCGTCTCGAAAAGGGCAGAGTGCTTACTTCAGCAGGACTTAACTGCATGTTAAATGACGTCAATGGCATAAAGGCAACATCTGCGAGATTAACAATGACCGCCGAGGCACAAACCAAATCAAAATAAGTTCATGGTTGGTAATAATCATTTCTCGCGGCCATCTGCAGCATAGAGGCTTATATTTATCTCTGAGGGAAACCGTGAGTTGAGGCTTGAATTGAGACATCTCCGGTTCGCTTACCTTATTTCTTGACACAAGTCAATTTCCTATTTATCATTGTCGGAAAACTTGCGTGGAGATGATATTATGAGAAACAGTGCTTTACTCATTATTATTGTAACATTATTAATCCTGTCCGGCTGTGCAGAAGAATTGGCCATTAATCGCCAGAAGCCAATGCATCTGGTCCACGACGTCTACTTTACTCTCAATGATAAATCCGATGCCGCCCAGGCAAAGCTCGTCAGAGATTGCTATAAGTACCTGAGTAAACATCCCGGCGTCGTCTTTTTCGCCGCCGGAGAACGGGTAGAGGAACACGAACGTGACGTCAACATTCGTGACTGGGACATCGGTCTGCATATTGTTTTCGAAAACAAAGACTATCACGATCAATATCAAAAAGTCCCCGACCACCAAAAATTCATAGCTGAAAACAAAGAAAATTGGAAGAGCGTCCGAGTTTTCGATTCATTCATCAAATAATTAGCTACTTTTGTTCGGGATTGTTTAGCGGAATATCCCGGGAAACCGTGAGGGGGCTGTATTGGGATGAGAATTATAGAGTAATTAAGTGGAAGGGCGTTGAAAATGGCAGAGGAATTAGCAATAAACGGTGGTGACAAGGCAGTAACAAACGAACTGACCGGCTGGCCACAATTTGATGAAAATGCGATTAAGGCTGTTGAGGAGGTTCTAAGGTCCGGCAAAGTCAATTACTGGACCGGCCCCAGGGGGATGGAATTCGAGAAGAAATTCGCCTCCTGGCAAGGCAGTAAATACGCCATCAGTGCCTCAAGCGGTACATCCGCTTTGCACATTGCGCTTTCGGCTCTGGGTATTGGACCCGGCGATGAGGTTATCGTGCCCAGCTACACATTTATCGCCAGCAGTTTCTCGGTGGTTCAGGCCGGGGCGATACCGCGTTTTGCCGATGTGAATATCGATGACCATTGCATCAGCATCGAGTCGGCGAAAAAGTTAGTCAACGGACGGACCAGGGCAATTATGGTGGTACACCTGTACGGCAATGTCTGCGATATGGATAAGGTAACTGAGTTTGCGAAAAGGCATAATCTGTTTGTTATTGAGGACAACGCAGAAGCTTTTGGCGGCGTCTATAAGGGCAAAAAAACCGGTACAATAGGTGACATAGCAGCTTGTAGCTTCTGCCAGAACAAGACATTTACTACCGGTGGTGAGGGTGGCATGGTAACTACCGATGACGAAGAATTAGCATGGCAGGCAAGGAGTTTTCGTGATCATGGCTATGATGTTAAACAGCGTTTGAGTTTGCTGGAATTGGAACAAAAGCTACCATATATTCATAATATGGTCGGATGGAATTATCGTATGACTGAGATGCAGTCTGCTATCGGTCTTGCTGAGTTGGAACGGATTGATACATGGAACCTGCCAAGGCGCAGACGCAACGCTCATATCATAATCGATGCGATAAAGGACTTGCCACGTGTCATCTGCACTCCGGTAGATACGGATGAGCGTCATAACGGCTTTTATGTTTTAGCGTTTTCTCTGGATATTGAGAAGATGACCTGTGACATAGATCAATTTGTGGCTGCTTGCTGCGAAGAAGGAGCCCCCTGCTGGAGGGTTTTCTGGCCACAGTGCCATACGGAGCGGGCATATCAGGAACACAATTCCTTCGGCAGGAGCGGTTTTCCATTCAAGTCCAAAGAGTACACAAATCCCGGGAGTATTGACTACAGTAAAGTTAACGTTCCCAACGCTATATGGCACCAGAGCCATACATTTACCTGTTTTGCGTTTCCAACCTACGATGAGGAAGACTGCCGGCAGATAGGCAACGCACTGGCTAAGGTTATAAAGGCTTATTCAAAATAGAAGAGAAAGGGATTTCTATTATGTCCGACAAGATTAAATGGGGCGTGATTGGATCAGGTGGGATTGCCCGAAGAAGAACGATTCCAGAGGGAATCTCAAGGGCACAAAACGGCCAATTGTCTGTGGTTTTTGACATAAATTCACAGGTGAACGCCGATGTGGCCAAAGATTTCAATGTCGAGAAGGCAGAAAGCATAGACGCCCTGCTGGATGCGAATATCGACGCAGTTTATATTGCTACACCCCCCCGCTTCCATTCCGAACAGATCCACAGTTGCGCTAAAGCCGGTAAGCACGTCCTCTGTGAAAAACCTTTGGGATTATCAGTTGCTGAGGTGGAAGAAATTATTTCAAAATGCAAACAAATAGGCGTTAAGCTTGGTTGTGCATTTATGATGCGTTTTGTATCTCAGCACGTTGAAGCACTCAAACTCATTAACCAAGGCAAACTCGGAAGACCGACTTATGCGCGGGCCCAGCTCTCCTGCTGGTATCCGCCCATCGAAGGAGCATGGCGTCAGGACCCTGTCACGGGGGGTGGAGGTTCTCTGATTGATATGGGAGGACACTGCATTGACCTGTTAGAGATGTTCTTTGGAAAGGTTTCCAGGGTTAGCTGTTTTATCAATAATACCGTACACGATTATAAATCGGAAGATAGCGCGACGGCGATGTTGTTTTTTGAAAACGGCGCAATTGGAACCGTTGACACCTTTTTCTGTATCCCCGACAATAGCAGTAAGAATGTGCTCGAACTTTATGGTTCAAAGGGTTCAATATTAGCCAGGGGAACCATCGGCCAGGGACCTACGGGCGAGATGGTTGCGTTTCTAGAAAGAGAGGGTAAAACATACGACGCCCAACAAGTGCGTGACGAAACTGAAGGCATGGTTATTGCACCCGCAGAAGTAAATACTTATCAGGCTGAGATTGAGGAATTCAGCCAGGCGATTATGGAGGATCGCGAGCCGCAGATCAGTGCCGAGGCCGGACTGCGCAATCAGAAAATCATTGATGCCTGTTACAAGTCCGCTAAGTTAGGTAAGGTAGTCCAAGTGGAATAGGCCTCTCAAGTGTTAAAATTGTGTTATTGTCTTAAAGGCCGTAAACTGGGCTGCGGCGAACAGAAATATCTTGTGACATGAAAGTAAATATTTATGGATACTGTCAGTCACAATACTCTCAAGGCTATCCGGTTTGAGCGGCCGGAACATATCCCTGTTATTTTCTGGGTAAATCCGGCTTGCTGGCATCATTATGAACCCGAGACTTTGTTTAATCTTATGGATGAACACCGCACCTTGTTTCCTGAGTTTAATCCGGAAAACGAATCGGTTCCTGAAATAGCTCCGTGGGAAAGGGCCGGTGTACCTTATACTGATGCCTGGGGATGTGTCTGGGAGACTACTGATGAGGGTATTACGGGTACAGTAACCAAACATCCGCTGGCCGATTGGAAGACTTTGGATTCATTTACTCCTCCGGACCCGGCTGAGACAAATGGCATTAAAAAAATGGATTGGTCTATAATCAAAAAAGAAGTGCAAAAGGCCAAGTCAGAGGGTAAACACCATGTTGGCGGCCTTGAACACGGTCATACATTCCAGCGGCTTGGTTACTTAAGAGGATATGAGAACCTTTTATTTGATATGACAGACAGGGAAACCAGACTTTCGCGACTTATCGAAATGGTAGAAACGTTCAACTTCGAGGTTGTGAAACGATATATAGAGGCAGGCAGCGCGATGATATGTTATCCTGAAGATTTGGGAATGCAGCGAGGGCCGATGCTTTCGCCGGAACATTTCCAAACATATATCAAGCCAATCTACGAGCGGATAATGGCACCGGCCCATAAAGCCGGCTGTCTTGTGCATATGCATTCAGACGGTGATATTCGTGACCTTGTCGACGATCTTTTATTAAGCGGTGTAGATGCACTCAACCTTCAGGATCTGGTAAATGGTATTGACTGGATAGAGGCGAATCTTAAAGGCAAAATATGTATCGATGTTGA
>JABAHP010001138.1_pt2 | contig 13638 bp, 9 predicted proteins | sample 7062081 | NCBI WGS metagenome assembly JABAHP01 (sample SAMN14534357, study PRJNA622989) | marine sediment metagenome | biome: marine biome [ENVO:00000428]; feature: marine pelagic biome [ENVO:01000023]; material: deep marine sediment [ENVO:00002113] | place: India: Gulf of Kutch | collected... | reverse complement strand
TTTATCTCCGCCACACTGTACTATCTCCTGGAGCGTGCCTGTATCAAATTGCGGGCTATTGGCAAAAAATGCAACAAGGTTGGAATCAAGCTCCGTTACACCGGTGAAAGTCCCATTATTATAAATCGCACCATACCGTTTTTTCATAATACCGAGGAGAACCTTCTCCCCTATGCGCAGAAGTTGATGAAGCGCATACATACACGGCGGCTGGCAATCAACCTGATCGGGATCACACTTTCAGGATTAAAGGATACCTCCACCCAGGAGGAACTTTTCGCCGGACCATTGCAGAAAAATGACAGCCTGATCAAAGCGATCGACAAACTGCGCTCATCCTTCGGCTACCACTCCCTCTATTTCGGAAAGACCCTGACACTGAAAGACAATTACAAAAAGCTGAGGACCGGTTATGAGCTTCGCACCCCTTCACTGTCACAGTAATTTCTCGCTCCTATACGGTACAATCCCGCCCATCGAACTGGTCAAAGAGGCGCGGCGATATGGCTTAAAGGCTCTGGCTCTGACAGACCACGATGCCATTTATGGGCTGGTGGAGTTCTGCACGCATTGCAAAGAAGCCGGAATCAAGCCGCTGCCGGGAGCGGCACTTTCAACCACCTGTGGACAATTACTCTGCTTCCCTGAAAATGAAGACGGTTATGCCAACCTGTGCCGTCTGATTACGAAACGCAAGCTGGGGGATGAAAGCCTGCGGCCGGAGATGATGGCCGAATGTACCAAAAACATGATCGTGCTGGCTCCGCCGTCGCAGAAGATCCCACAATTGAAGGAGATATTTCATGGCAATCTCTATTTAAAAATAGCGATGTTCAAGGATGGCTCGACTCGTGCTGCTATTGATGAGGCGCTGAAGCTCTCACGTAAGTTCGACATCAAAATTGTTGCCGCCAATCCGGTGGTATTTCTTTCCCCCGAGGATTTTGAACTGCATAAAGTACTCATTGCTGTCCGCTATGGCAAAACTTTGGGGGGATTAAAGCCTCGGGAGTATGCCCATCCGGAGAGTTATTTCAAAGACCCTCGGGAAACGCAAGGCCTATTTCGGCATCTGCCTCAGAGCCTTGTCAATATCGAGGAGATAGTTGAGAGGATTAATGTCAGGCTGGAGCCGCATGAATATATCTTTCCTGAGGTCGAAATTCCGGATGGCAAAAAACCGGCTGAATATCTTCGCAAACTCTGCCTCGAGGGTCTGAAAAAACGCATTGGTGATCTGAACGGCCGGTTTTTAAGTCAACTCGATTTTGAGCTGGGCGCTATCGAGCAGGCCGGATTCACGACATACTTCCTGGCGGTGGCGGATATCGTGGGCTTCTGCAAACGCGAACATATCCCGTGCGTTGGACGCGGATCGGCTGCCGGGGCGCTGGTCAGCTATGCACTCGGAATCACGCATGTCGACCCGATCGAAAATGATCTATACTTTCAGCGTTTCCTCAATGAGGGACGCAGCGATCCTCCAGATATAGATATCGACCTCTGCTGGAAAAACCGCGACAGGGTGCTGGAGTATGTCTACGAAAAGCATGGCGCGGAACGGGTGGCCATGATCTGCTCGACCATCAGGATGCAGTCCCGCATGGCAGTACGTGAGGTCGGCAAGGCGCTGGGGGTGCCGGAAGCGGATATTACCAAGCTGGCCAACCGTCTGCCCATGGCTTTCTTCTCCAAGGGCAAATACAGCAGGCAGGACTTTCCCAGCCTGACCGGGATTCCGATAAATTCCGAGCCATANNCATCCCGGCGGAATCTGTATTGCTGACGGCGAACTTAAGGCCAAAGTCGCGCTCGAAAAATCCACCAAGGGACCTGTAGTTACACAGCTGGATATGTATTCAATCGACCAGACCGGCTTAATCAAAATCGATCTTCTGGGACAACGTTCGTTAACGGTAATCCGTGAGACCGCCAACCACCTGGGATTTCCGGATGCCGATAAAATCGTAAAGCCGGATGATCAGAAGACCTATAAGCTCCTGCAGGAAGGACGCACGCTCGGCAATTTCCAGATCGAAAGCCCGGGTATGCGGGCAATGCTGCGCGATATCAATCCCCGGAAGTTGAATGATATCACGCTGGCGCTGTCATTGATCCGTCCCGGCGCCACCGACTCCGGTGCAAAGAAGCTTTTTTTGGAAAGATACCGGAACGGTAAAAAGGTCAAATATGCTCATCCCCTGCTCGAGCCGATTCTCGAGGAAAGCTGCGGCACGATTATCTACCAGGAACAGGTGCTGAAAATTGCAGAGGCGGTGGGTGGATTTTCGGCTTCCGATGCCGACCGCCTGCGCAAGGCCATGACCAAGGTACGGTCGAATGAGCAGATGGCCGCGATCAGGGAAAAATTCGTGGCCGGAGCAAAAAGTAAAGGGGTAAAGCCCCAAACTGCACAGAAGATATTTGAGTCCATGGCGCATTTCGCATCCTACGGATTTTGCAAGGCGCATGCTGCCAGTTATGCGCTGGTGAGCTATCAGGCGGCCTGCTTGAAAGCACATTATCCGATTACATATATGAACTATGTGCTCAATAATCAATCCGGCTATTATCATCCTTCTGTCTATCTCGAGGAGGCACGCCGTTTCGGTGCGAAGATCGAAGCGCCATGTGTTAACCGTAGTATGGCCGAATGCACAACCGATGGGAAAAGTATCCGGCTGGGACTGCTTTTTGTCAAGAGTATCGGCGGGGAGGTAATCAATCAGATCGAGGAAAGCCGTAAGCAGGAGGGCGATTTCAAATCATTAGAGGATTTCCTGTGGCGGATAAGGGCTCCACAGGGCGAAGTCGAATATCTGATCAAATGCGGGGCGTTTGATTTTACCGGCAAAGTGCGCCCTGCTCTTTTATGGGAGCTTTCATTCTTATACAAGCCGATTGTGAAGGCCAAATCCGATGATCTCCCCCCGCTTTTCAACCAGCGGGAGAAGATTCAAAAGCCCGATCGTCTGCCGGAGCTTTCGAATTACACCGATTTCGAAAAGTGGGCATACGAACAGCAGATTCTTGAAATGTCGGTCCTGAAACATCCGCTGGAAATCTTTGGGCTGACAAAAAAAGATGCGATCACGCCGCAATTAAAAAAGCTCGAAAATCAAAAGATCAGCACATTCGGATGGCTGGTCGATATAAAGAAAATCAACACTTCCAACAACAGCAAGATGTTCTTCCTCACCATGGAAGACCTGTGCGACACCTTCGAGGTCGTGGTCTTTTACGACACCGCCAAAAAATATTCCGAACATCTGGAGCATTATCGCTTTTTTAAGATTGAGGGTATTATAAAAACGGAGGGCCGAAATTGTTCAATCTACCTGACACATCTGGAACCGGCTCGAACTTCGGTTGCTGAACAAGAGTATATATAAATAAAGATCATAGTTAAAAATTGACAAGCGAGACTGCCGGAGGTACTTTTACAGCATGCCGGAGAATAAGATAAAGGAAGAGATCGACAGGCTGGTCGATGAAATCAATTATCATAATTACAGATATTATGTTCTCGATAATCCCGAGATCAGCGATGCCGAATACGACCGTCTCTTCGACCGGCTGGTTGAACTCGAAGAAAAACATCCAGGATTAAAACGCCCGGACTCCCCTACCCAGCGTGTAGGTGCCGAACCGGCCGAGAAATTCAAATCGGTCAGGCATTCAGTACCGATGCTGAGCCTTAACAAATGTAACACAGAAAAAGAGTTCGATGACTTTGTCAGGCGCTGTAATGAGGAACTGGCCGGCGATTCTGACAAGATCGAATATCATGTCGAACCGAAATTCGATGGGCTGGCAGTCGAACTTGTCTATAAAAACGGTATCCTGGAAACCGGTTCCACGCGCGGAAACGGCGTAACCGGCGAGGAAATCACAGAGAATCTCAAGACAGTGCGCACAATCCCGTTGAAATTGCGCACCAAGAATCACCCTGAACTTCTGGAGGTCAGAGGCGAAGTCATCATGCACAAGGATGACTTCGAGAAAATGAACAAAAAGCGTGAGGAAGAGGGTCTTGATCTCTTTGCAAACCCACGTAACGCTGCCGCGGGATCATTACGACAACTCGATCCGAAGATCACCGCCTCACGTCCATTGCGATTTTTTGCCTACGGTATAGGGCTTGCCGAGGGTGAATCCTTCGATAAGCTTGGTGATGCCCTGGATTATATTGAAAGGGCCGGATTCATTATCTCGGTTGAATCGGAAATCAGTGACAATCCAGAGCATATCAAAAAGAAATATCGTGCCCTGCTGGATAAGCGTACCGATGTTCAATACGATATGGATGGTGCTGTGATCAAAGTCAATTCTTTCCGCCAGCAAGCCAAAATGGGTGAGCTGTCACGTTCACCCCGCTGGGCTATCGCCTGGAAATTTCCCCCGGCTGAGGAGACCACGGAAGTCGAGGATATCTTTGTGCAGGTGGGAAGAACCGGTATTATTACACCGGTGGCGGCATTGAAACCTGTCCGGGTCGGTGGAGTGGAGGTCCGCAGGGCATCCCTGCACAACGAGGACGAGCTTCGCAAAAAGGACATCCGCATCGGAGATACGGTTGTGGTCAGGCGCGCGGGTGATGTTATACCGGAAGTCGTAAAGGCGGTAAAATCCAAACGCAGCGGGAATGAGAAGGAATTCAAAATGCCGGATAAATGCCCGGTCTGCAAGCAGCCTGTCACCCGTCTCGAGGGTGAGGCCTATTACCGCTGCACCAATATCGCTTGCCCGGCCCAGGTCAAGGAGCGGATCATTCACTTCGCCTCCAAGGCTGGGGTAGACATTGACGGCTTGGGGGGCAAGCTGATCGAACAGATGGTGGAAAAGGATATGATAAGTGCGCCGGCCGATCTATATTTTCTTGAAAAGGACGATCTGCTTAAACTCGAGCGAATGGCTGATAAAAGCGCACAGAATATAATCGATGCTATCGATGCCAGCCGCCAGCCCGATTTGCCGCAGCTGATTAATGCGCTTGGTATCCGCAATGTCGGGGAACATCTTGCGGACGTTCTGGCGGATCGTTTCGGATCGCTGGAGAATCTGATGCAGGCTGATTACGATGAATTAGCTGAGATAAACGAGGTCGGTCCGACCATAGCGGATTCGATTGTCAGCTTCTTCAAAAATGACCAGAACCGCAAGATGATTCAAAAGCTCAAGAAGGGCGGCATGAAATTTCCGACAGCCGAGAAAAAAACGGCCTCTGCCCCGCTCGAGGGTCAGACTTTCGTACTGACCGGATCGCTGGAAAACTATTCCCGCCGGCAGGCCAAGGAAGCGCTGGAGAAACTGGGCGCAAAAGTTACTTCATCGGTTTCAAAAAATACCGATTATGTAGTAGTAGGAGCGGATCCCGGCTCGAAGTATGACAAGGCTCAAAAGCTGAATATTAATATCCTTGACGAAAACAAATTCGAGGAACTGCTGAAGAAACATGAATGAGCAGAATAAAAGCAAATCGGCGACATTGATAGATATCGCCATGCCTTTTATCGCGGTGATTCTGGGACTTGCATTTTGTTACTTTGCCGCTCCAGTGATAGTGCCGGTAATTATCGGAATCAGCTTGGCTTATGTCTTCTATCCGGCCGTGAAATTTCTGAAAAAGCTGAAAATTCCGCACCTAGCAGCGCTTTTCATAGTCACTATTACTACGCTGGTCCTCTTTGCAGGGATCTCCATTGTGATCTACTATCAGGGCACGGAATTTATAAAAAGTATCCCGACCTTGAGGGCTGAATTAGAGTCATTCCTGATAGACAATTTTGCTAAATTCAGAGAGACTGTAAACAATATTTTCCCTGACTTGATCCCTGAGGGCGAGGGCAGGCGTCTGGTCGATAATACCCTCCAGAACCTGGATTACCAAAAAGTAGGAGAAATCGTCTTCAAGGGACTCGGCTCGGTGTTTTCTTTTCTCGGCAACATTATTCTTATCAGCATCATTGCATTTTTCCTGATAATGGAGGCGGATGTATTCAAGCGCAATCTCACCCTGGCTTTCGGCAAAGAGAATCAAATTATTACCGGCCAGATAATGACTGAAATAAACCGCCAGATATCCTCGTATTTTGCTCTTAAATTCATAATTACCGTGGGGCTTGCCATAGTTTATACAGCGGGATTGCTGTTAATGCGCATCGATTACGCATACATCTGGGGACCATTGGCTGCCGTGATAACTCTTATACCCATAATAGGGGCTTATGCCGGAGGCATTCCGCCCATGATCGTGGCTGTGATTCAGTATGACTCGGCGATATGGTTTTTGTGGGTATCCCTGTTCTTCCTTGCCGTACAATTTGTCGAGTCTTATATTATCAGTCCCAAGGTTTTCGGCGATCAGGCCAACTTGAATCTGACAACTGTAATTGTCTCAACCATTCTATGGGGCTGGATGTGGGGGATAATTGGAATTATCCTGGCAGTGCCAATGACAGCCGCAATAAAGGTGATATGCTCCCATATCGAACCGCTCCATCCTATTGCCAGAATTCTGGAAGGCCGAATCAAATTCTAAGATGAATCCGGAAGTAAAAAAATGCCCGCGCAAAGCGGGCTTTTTTATAAAATATATTCTCTAATTTAAACAATATGATCGGCGACCGCCTGTGCAACTTCCAGAGAGGTATTGGTGCCGCCCATATCATAGGTCCGGAATTCACCTTTCTTAATAACGGAGGCAATCGCGACATCGACTGCAGCGCCTTTATCTACCTCGCCCAGCCAATCCAGCATAAGTTTGCATGAAATCAGCATCGCCATCGGATTAACCTTGTACTGCCCGGCATATTTGGGCGCGGATCCGTGAGTCGGCTCGAAGACAGCGTAATCATCACCGATGTTTCCCGAGGCTGCAAAGCCGAGCCCGCCTACCAGCTGAGCACATAAGTCGGAGATGATATCGCCGAACATATTAGAGGTTACAAGTACACCGTAGTCGAAAGGATTTTTGATCAGCCACATGCACATGGCATCGATATTAGTCTCCCAGAGTTCGATATCGGGATAATCCTTTGCGACCTTACGAGCGGTTCGGACCATCAGCCCTGAAGTCTCGCGGATTACATTGGGCTTCTCGACAATTGTGACGGTTTTGTAACCGAATTTCTTGGCATATTCAAATGCGTCGGTGATAATATTCCGGGCAGCATGCTCGGAAATAATTCGCATTGACACCGCCACATTCTCCAGCCCGTATTTTTTAAACCTGGAAATCTTCTTATTCTTCTTCTCGATCACCTCGAAAACATCTTCCGGAAAGGGGAAAAATTCGACTCCGGAATACAGATCTTCGGTGTTTTCACGAAATACCACCAGATCGATACCATCTTTATAATTAAGGGGATTGCCGGGATAGGCCTTACATGGACGCAGGTTGGTGCGCAGGTTGAATTCCTGGCGCAGCCTTACTATGGGCGACGAATAAACCAGTCCTTTACCCTGCAACTCCGGAACCAGTTCCTTCTCGGCCTCTTCCTTGGGCTTGGATGTGATCGCACCAAACAGGGCACAATCGGTTTCTTTCAATAAATCTATAGTGCGCTGGGGCAGCGGATCTCCCTCTTTGCGCCAAAACTCCCAGCCAATATCGCCGTGGATATATTCAGCATCCAGACCGACTTTGTCCAATACAATTTTGGCAGCTTCCATTACATCAACACCAACCCCGTCACCGGGCAGCCAGGCGATTTTCTTTTTAGCCACTACTCCTCCTTTAATAGCGAATATGTAAGTGAAATCCTGTGCGTGTCCCCAAGATCCGATTTGAAAGGGACATATGCGTAGTCTATATTGAAACCCTTTTGTTCGAAACCGAGCCCGAAGGCAAGAGCCTTTTCATCATAGCCGCTCTGGAACCCGCTTCTCAGGAAGAAAATCTGGCTGAGATTATACTCTCCGCCGATATGCAAATGCAGATCATCATCAGTCGGGTAAACTAGGTCGCCGGAAACAAGGAAATCCTTAATTCTGTATGATCCTCCGAAGCGCAGGATTTTCGGCAGATCGAACTCCTCCTCATCCAGTTTCATGGATGAGCCCAGGTTGGAGAGACTGGCGCCGACTATCAATTCCGGCATGAGCAGATACTGCATCCCGAAATCAAAGGCCACCCCGGTTGAGGAATAAACATCCAGTTTCTCGTAGACGATCTTCGATGTAATACCCAGTTTGAGCCGCTCGCCGAAATTCCTTGCAATTGTTGCGGCTGCCACAAGGTCATTTAGATCAAAATAGCCCTCGGGTTCATCTGTTGGGCCTGTGCGTCTCTCGATATCATCCACAGTTCCATAATTGATGGAGAAGCCAATAGCGAAATCTGAGGGATGATAGACCAACCCCACATATTCGCTGCGAAAGTCGGCAATCCATTCATTGTGCGCGGCCCCCACGGTGAAATAGGGTATGTTGAGTATGCCCGCGGGATTGGAATAAAGAGTAAAAAGATCTCTCCCGCTTGATCCTACCGCCTCACCCATGGCCGCATGACGGGCCGATGGTGATACCAGCAGGGTCGAAAAGCCCGAGATATCGTCCTTAATGACCTGACCTGATGACGTATTATGGGAAATGACCAGGATCAGGAGAATCATAATCGAATATTTCAAAACCTTCACGATAACCTCTTATCTGAATTCAAAACCAATAGTAAACAGATGATCCGGTGCCTCGCCGTCAACAGGTGCGGCAAAGGCATAATCCAGTTTGAATTTATAGTAAACAAACGTTTTCGATATTCCCCCCCCAAATGCAAGACGCTTATCAGCATAACCCGCCCGGAGCGCAAACATCCGATTGAAAACATATTCAGCGCCAGCATAAAACTTAAGATCAAGATTCTCTATCTTGCGGACATCCACACTCACCAGCGCTGTGCTGTCGAATGCCAGAGCCGAGATGCCTCCCTTGACACCTAAGGGCAAATCCTCGTCCTGAGCCACACCAACCTCGCCAAACTGGGCCCAGTAATCACCTGTATTGAAACGGTGCGTTCCGCCCAAGTTTTCAACTACGAAACCGACTCGCACAAGGTCAAAAAACGCATCCGGCTGGAAAAAGTTCAATTTATCCAGCACGGCCATTCCTCCCACATCGAAGGTAACAGTATTGGATGTTATATTCGCAACTTTGCTGATAAAATACTTTCCAACTGCCCCAAACATGAAAATATCGCCGAATTTTTTGGCAAAAGCCAGGGCTACAACATTGTCCGAATACGATAAATCTTCACCGGTAAACGCGCCCTCATTGTCGCGTCCTTCAAAATTACCATCCGAGGCATGAATCCATCCGCCCGCAACGGTGGCTTCCTCCAGGGCCTGGACGCCGAAGGCGACATAGCCGAATTTACGGTCGAAATCCATATGCCGGTATGAGGCGCTGGCGGAATTCCATTTAAGCTGTGCAAGTCCGGCCGGATTGTAAAACATCCCGGTAGCATCATCCGAGATAGCCAGGTAAGTCCCCCCCATGCCCATCACCCGGGCGGAAAAACCAAACTTGAGAAAAGCCGCCGTGCCGCCGGCATTACCGTCCTGGGCAAGTAATCCCGAAGTTCCAAACAGCGTCAATATAATAAATATAAAAAACAATTTCTTCATCATGCACTCCTGCCTACGGTATTACCATTATTTTGCCCCAGGCCTCTTCGCCCGAGGAATTTTCGACCTTAAAGTAATACGGTCCGGTAGCGACTATATCACCGTTATCATTTCTCATATCCCATGCATCACCATCATGCTGGATACCCCCTGCTCTTTGTTCGCCGTCAACAGGTGTGGCCACAAGGTCCATGGCAAAGTCGTAGACTTTAATTGTCACGCTTCCGCTTTGCTCGAACCTGTAGTGGAATTTCACCCGTCCGCCCGGGGATACAAAGGGGGATGACGGTACGGGGGAGGCATACGCTGTCGGGCCGGCATTTTCAGGAATCTCCTCGAAGGTCCGGTAAACACTCCAGCTTTCTCCGCCGTCGGTGCTCTTTGCCATCCCATCATTGGAGGCGGCCCAGATGACACCGTCGGCAATTCCGACGCCGAAGAACTCGGTGCCCTCATAAATCCTTTCGCCTGTAGCGGCATCCACTAACTGCAGAGTATCCCAGGTCTGGCCGAAATCCGAGGTGCGCATAAGACCCGCAGAGGTAGCCGCATAAACATCAGCGCCGTTGAAGGCGAAATTCCAGGCATTGATGCCTGTCAGGACAACATCCCAGGTCTGACCATTGTCAGTTGAAACATTTATCCCATTGCGTTCTCCCAGGAGGCCGGTAGAATTGCCCGCTACCCAGACATATCTCTGATCATTATGATACTGCGCCTCCACCGAAACCGCGAAATTTCCGGAAAGACCTTGCTCATCTCCCGAGGTGGCACGAATATTATAGTCGAATTTCGACTGATCCAGGTTTACAGTATCTATGCTCCAGAGTCCAGGCAAAGCGCTGGGACTGGAGGCCAGACCATGAACCGAACCAACCCAGAAAAGAGAATCAACATCGTCGAATAACAGGGTCGTCATAGCAGTGTCGATTATGGTCTCCTCTTCCGCATCACTTACTTCCACGGGTATCCAGGTTGCACTGGAGCGGTTATATCTTTGCAGGCCTATTCTGGTTGCAAGCCAGATTGTAAAATCGGTGTAGATCAGGTCATTCACATTATCACCTATAAATGTCGGGATCCAGGTCTGACCGAAATCCTGCGAGAGCAGGACCGCCAAGCCGCCCTGTCCGTCATGTGGCCGGGTAGCGACAGCCCACTCATAGACTGTATCCACCAAATCGCCTTCTTCTTCCTCCCAGGAGCTTGCGCCAACGGCCTCCACCGCCAATCCCGCATTCTCGATGCCGTCAAACCTGAACAACTCGGCGTTCAAAATAGAACCGTCGAAAGGGCAGGGAATCTCGAGCTTCCAGAGTCCGCCGGCGCTGCCGGCAAAGAGATATAATGTGTCGTCGGCCGTGCATGCTTGTTGATCCGATAATGAATAGAAATTTGCCAGGGAAAGAATCTGATTGAATGATGAATCCGGTGAGGTTTCCGCCGCATTGAGGGTTATCTTCTGCCAGGTCTGACCATCATCCTGCGAGCGGATCAAGCCCCCTTCGGTGCAGGCGGCCCAGATTGACCTTCCGCCATTATCATCGAGAGTAATCAATATGTCCTCAACCTTATTGCCTGCTCCCAGAGCTTCAACAGGTGAGCGTTGAATCCAGGTTTCTCCGAAATCCGTAGAATACGCGAATCCAGTGCTCGTGCCGCTATCCACATCATACCCTGCGCAGATCACGAAATCTCCATTAGCGGCCGAAGCGCTGGTATAATCCGAGGTAAGGCCGTCGGATGCAAAATATGATCCATAGCTTATGCCATTATTCTCAGAGCGGCTGAGTCCAAGATCAGTTGCGACCCAGATATAATCGTCCTGAATGGCAAAATCAATAATATTATTGGAGGCCAGTTTTCCGGGACGATCTATGAACTGGAACTGGTTCATACCTGCGGCAGACCCGGCCCAGACTACAACCGTATCCTCATAATTGCCATCGACATGGACGGAAAAGAAGCGGTTGTTCAGGTAGGCAAAGGTGCTGTCGAGGAAATCCTGCTCTGCCAATGTATCCGGGTAGAGATTTTCCCAAGTCTGACCATTATCGGTGCTGTAAATCAGACCGCCATAGAAGCAGGCCGCATATACCACTGAATCGAATACATCCAGATCATAACAAAGCATGCCGGGGCTGGAAGCCTGAAAAGGAGTATAACTCTGGAAATTATCCCCGAAGTTCGAGGTAACGCTGAAGCCCTCGCCTACAGGCACAGACACTCCCTGAGATAAGATGGAACTGGAATTTGCGACCCAAAGCTCTCCGCTGCCATAAGCCATAGCCGAAATCTCATCAGTAATAAGGCCATTGGTGGAATCATAGGAACGCCACTCCATGCCGCCGTTGTCGGTCCCGGAAAGCCCCTTGCTGGTTCCGATCCAGACATAAGTACCGTCATAAACCACATCGACCCCGCTATTTGCCAAAAGCTTCATAATCGGATCATCCAGGAACGAAAGCGGGATAGAATTCGCGCTCACGGCAAATAACAGAATTACTATCATAAAAATGTAGAATCGCTTCATTAAGCCTCCTCAAATAAAAAAATACCGAACAAAACATGGTTCGGTATGTATATGAAAGGTCTTATCATCAAGTTGTATAAAGGCAATATTAAAATTCTAACCGTAGAAATCTTACAATAAATACCTCCAGGGGCGGAAATTAGGGATATTTACGATAAAGTCAAGTTATTTCAAAGCTTACTGATCAAAAAGCCCCATCTCAAATTCCGGGTCGAGACTTTCAGCGATTTGCTGTCAAAATGTCTTAGTAAGCTCAGCAAAATCAGGCCTCCAGCGACAATTACTTCTGCTCTGGAAGGCTCAAAGGTTATAACCCCCTTACGCTCTGAAAGTTTCATTGCCGCCAGGTCATTTATCAGCTCCTCCAGGCGGTTGAGCTTAAGTGACTTACCATGAATCTTGTCAGGATCATAAGCGGGCGGTTTTGAGTCAAGCAACTTATAGGCGGAAATTGTCCCGCCGGTGCCGATCAGGTCGAAATTCTCAATTCTAAAATCTTTCAACTTTTGCCGGAAAAAAGCTGATAACTCCTCGGAGGCTTTTTTGAGAGTCCCAGGCCAGCACTTTCGGTTGGTGCCAAATTTCTCGGTGATTTCCACGGCCCCAATCTCAAGGCTGATAGCCTTCGTGACATCATTTTTATGGGCCATGACAAATTCGCTCGAGGCTCCGCCGATATCGAACATTATCCTGTTGGGCTTGATGCCTTTTATTCCCGTAACGGCCCCGAGATATGTGAGTTCTGCTTCACTCCTGCCAGGAATCACCTCAACCGGAATTCCGGTTTCATTTTCGATTTTCTCAACTACTTTGGATTTATTTTTAGCACTTCTGACAGCTTGTGTGGTTACCGCATATATGTGTTCTGCGCCATGCTGATACGCTTTTTTCTTGAAGGATTTAATATCTCTTATTGCCCTTTTAAGATTCTTGTCTGAAATAAATCCCGACTTTTTCAGGCCGAATGCAAGCCGCGGGGTTCTGCTATCCTGGAGCAGCGGCTTAATCCTTCCATCACTATAGATTCTTGCCACTAAAAGGAGAATCGTGTTGGAACCGATATCTATGGAAGCTAATGTTTTCATGTAACCAGGGCGGTTTTCTCAAATCCGAGGCCCACAGTAAGGCCCCGATAAAAATATCCTTCCTCTACAAACGGCAGCCAGATCAACTCCTTATCATCATATTCGAGATACACTCTCCAGAGCGAGTCCAGATCCAGATGCTCCAGGTTATCCTTGCCTGCCAGCAGATACGGCAAAACCATCGTCCAGGCCTGTTCGGAATCGACACAAGCCGCCACAAAATTATAATCGGATTCGCCCAGCCTGTCAAAGTCAATTTCATCGACCGCCCTTGAAAGTGATAGCGAGAGACGCGCCGCCCGCTTCAGGTTCGAAATCTCGAATGCCGGTATAAAAATCGTATCCGAATCAAAAACAAGGGCCTTTTTTATTATTGCCGCTTGATCCGAATCCTTTA
>JABAHP010004408.1_pt1 | contig 13649 bp, 10 predicted proteins | sample 7062081 | NCBI WGS metagenome assembly JABAHP01 (sample SAMN14534357, study PRJNA622989) | marine sediment metagenome | biome: marine biome [ENVO:00000428]; feature: marine pelagic biome [ENVO:01000023]; material: deep marine sediment [ENVO:00002113] | place: India: Gulf of Kutch | collected... | reverse complement strand
AGATATCCGCGGAATAAAAATTCCCAGGCGAACATATACAGTGCATTTCGTAGCAGAAAATCGGGCCAGTCTATATGATACCTGTGATAGTAAGAGTGAAAATCAGGCAGTTTACTCGCTCCGTACAGGACCAGCGCCATGATAGCCAGACCGACGGCGACTGCAATAACTCCCAGTTTCCAGCGGCCAATGCGGACGCCATAATCCGAGGGCTTATCCCGAAAAAGTAGTCCGCCTGCAGCGAGCGGAATCAACAAACAATAGATGAGCTGCGTTGCCGAGGGAAAATCGATGTCCAAAGGATAGTAATGTCGCAGAACTAATGTCAGAGTGGATATGCTGACCACGGCTACAAGGTTCAGGTCGTAGCCCCCTATCGTCCTGTTTTTAAGGTCTAAGTTATACTTCCCTGGTATCCTGTTGATGTACTTCTGCATTCCGATCGTGCCGGATTACATCCGGTTATTAATCTATGATTTTTGAAATGCCTGCTAAGGGTATTAGTGTACCACAAACGATTATTTGGGCAATTCGTTCGCGCGGCAATTGATTTAAGTAAGAGGTTAGGTTTTATGAACTGCGTATAATTCACCAATTCCTATACGTTTTTATCCACAGTTTTGCATTTACTTGATTCATCAGTGCAACAATCAGCTTCCAACAAGGATGACCAAAACAAAGAGACGACTCAACGGCTCTTATTATTCAGGATCATGACCAAGAGTAGACTGTGATCTGATGAAAAGCAATACCAGCTGTCACGGGCTTGAGAAACAGGGGTATAATAAACAAAGAACAAGAGGATGCGAGCGAGGGCATGAAAAATAGCGAGGTGGCCAGGGTATTTCAGGATGTTGCTGACCTTCTGGAGCTTAAGGGAGACAACACCTTTAAGATTCGCGCCTATCAGAAAGCAGCCAGGGCTATTGAGCACCACCTCAGGGAATTAGAGATCATGATTGATGAAGGAGACGACTTACAGAGCATTCCCGGAGTGGGCGAGGCAATAGCTAAAAAGGCTACAGAGCTAATAACGACCGGTAAACTTGGCTATTATGAGAATCTAAAGGCTGAGTTTCCCGAGGGGGTGACTAATCTCCTGGGCATACCGGGGATTGGGCCTNNCAATCTCTTGGTCATACCGGGGATTGGTCCTAAGACGGCTAACAAGCTTTCCAGCGAATTGGGTATAAACTCGACGGATGAACTGGAGCGAGCAATCAATGAGGGGCGAGTGAGTCAACTTTTCCGTCTCGGCGAGAAGACCGCTGCTAATATCCTTCGTCAAATCGAGGCATTGCGCCGTAAGGATCAGCGCATCCCTATTGGTGAAGCTTTGCCCGTTGTCGAAGAAATCCTGGGCGCTCTTCGCTCCGTCCCCGGCGTGCAAAATCTCACTCCCGCTGGCAGCTTACGGCGCTTTCGGGAAACACTGGGCGATATTGACTTGATGGGCACTGCCGACAACCCCAAGGAAGTTATAGATGCTTTTGTTGACCTGCCGCACGTAGGGGAGGTACTGGTTCAGGGACCAACCAAAGCCAGTGTCATTGTCAGCGGCGGGTTGCAGGTTGACTTGAGAATGGTGGAGCACGATTGCTTTGGCTCTCTGCTTCAGTACTTTACCGGGAGTAAACAGCATAACGTTGCCTTGAGAGAAAGAGGGCGTAGACAAGGATTAAAGCTGAGCGAGTATGGGATAACTGTTGTAGATACAGGCAAGCTGGAAAAATTCTCTACGGAGGAGGGATTCTATCATCGGCTGGGGCTGCAATATATCCCACCGGAACTTAGAGAAGCTCAGGGTGAAATAGAGAAGGCTCAGCAAGGAACTATACCAAAACTCGTGGAGTTATCCGACATAAAGGGAAATCTTCATACGCATACTGAATGGAGTGATGGACATGATTCCATTGAGGAACTGGCTCTGGCTGCCAAAGATATGGGCTATCAATATATCGCAATCACCGAACACTCTGCTGGGCGAGGTATTGCTCACGGTCTCGACGTGGAGAGGCTGAGGAAGCAGGCCGCTGAAATCAGAACTCTTAACGAGCGCCTAACTGGAATTCGGGTGCTTACCGGTGTCGAAGTTGATATTCGGGCAGATGGTAGCTTGGACCTGCAGCATGGAATTTTATCTGAACTCGATATAGTAATTGCTGCTGTGCACTCAGCCATGAACCAAAGCAAAGAAAAAATGACTCACAGGGTAACAAGCGCTATAGAAAATCCCGATGTCGACATGATCGCCCACCCTACTTGCCGGCTCATAGGAGAGCGCGAACCTGTAGCCATAGACTTGGAAGCCCTCTTCCAGGCAGCAGCTAAGTACAATAAGATGATAGAGATCAACGCCATGCCTGACCGCCTTGATTTAAAGGATATCCACGCCTTCCGTGCCAGAGATTTGGGAGTAAAACTCGTCATCGGAACCGATGCTCATAGCATCGCCCACCTGGACTTTATGCGATTCGGTGTTTGTATTGCCCGGCGGGCTTGGTGTGAGCCACAGCATATATTAAATACCGTACCCCTAACAGAATTGCTTGCCATTCTAAATATCAGTAGTTGACTGGCGTGATCCCGATTAGCTTAAATCGCGCTTTGTCCCCGGAGGAACAGGGAAACCTCCGAGAAATGTCAGGCCTTGAAAGATTGCCCAGTAAAATAGGTAGCCACGCTAGAAAGGTGAATCGCCTGTCAGGCAGCGCACTTCCCCGTCTAGAAAGCTTGCGGGCTTTCGTGGCCAGGAGAGAGCCTATTCTAAGAAGAGAACGAACATTTGAGCCTGCGTGAATGTGTTAGATTGACCGCTTCGATGCTATAATCAAAGCAAATATCAGAAGGGGGAAATACGATGTTCAAGACACGCATAACCGAGATTCTCGGTATCAAGTATCCTATCACCCAGGGGGGGATGATGTGGATTTCCCGGGCAGAACTAGTAGCCGCAGTATCCAACGCGGGAGGGCTGGGTATAATCACAGCATTTACGTTTCCAACCCCACAGGAACTGGCTGCTGAAATTGAAAAGACCAGGGAGCTAACCGATAAACCCTTCGGAGTAAATATAACACTGCTGCCGACTCTTCGCCCTGTGGATATTGACGGCTATTTAAGTACGGTTATCGATTCCGGAGTAAAGATTGTGGAAACAGCCGGCAGAAGCCCGGAGCCATATATGGAGCGGCTTAAGGGGGCTGGAGTGAAGGTGATACACAAGTGCACCGCAGTTCGCTTCGCTCGCACTGCTCAGAGAATAGGCTGTGATGCCATCAGTATCGATGGTTTTGAATGCGCCGGTCACCCCGGGGAGGAAGATGTTACCTCGCTGGTCTTGATTCCGCTGACCGTCGATGCTATAGAAATTCCTGTTATCGCCTCGGGAGGTTTCAGTGATGGGCGTGGTCTTGTTGCGGCACTATCACTAGGAGCAGAAGCAGTCAATATGGGGACCCGCTTTATGGCAACCCAAGAGGCGCCAGGCCATCCCAAAGTCAAAGAACTCCTAACAACAGCATCGGAGCGTGATACAGTATTGGTGCTACGTTCATTTCGCAACACAATGAGAGCCTTGAGGAATCCCACATCCGAAAAGGTGCTCGAAATGGAAAAGCAAGGCGCCGATATCCATCAATTAGAAGCGCTCATCAGTGGCAGGGTAGGGCTGAAATTGCTTGAAGAAGGCGATACCGAGAAAGGCTTGCTTAGTGTGGGTCAGGTAATAGGCCTTGTTCACGATGTTCCCACAGTCAAGGAGTTGATAGACAGGATCATCAAGGAAGCCGAGGAAGTTATCTCCAGTATAGGAACTGACGGTATTTTCAAACCACTGCGTAAGCCGACCGATGTCGCAAACGAGTAGGAATAACCTGCAATTACACATATGCTCACGATGGCGGAGGTTATTTGACTGTTAATCACACAGAGGATACGGCCCCTTTGAGTCCTTAGATTGATAGAGCTATAATATAACGTTTCGAAATAATCATGGAGGTATCTGGAGTGTCCACCCCAGATACTCAGGCAATGCAAGAGCTAAAAAGTGCTATTGATAAAGGCAAGAATTGGTATGTGGCTGTGCTGGAAGAAATTCGCCTTTGGAGTATTCCTGAGGAAGATTACCAGGGGCGACACTATCGATATCTTATCGATAACGAAGCTTTCGATTGGTTAGCTGTGGCGGAGAGGATATGCGAAGAACTTGATGGACTTGCTTCAGAGAAGGAGCGAGCAGATCTTCTTTTCTTTGGTATACCGCCAATAGAATTATCCAGAGACGAGTTTAAGAAGATAATTGGTGACTTCAAATACAAGGCTCATCTCAATTACTTCTACGGAGTTCTTGTGGAAAGATTTCTCATTTTAGCTGTAACTGAAGAGATGCGAAAGAAAAAAAGAGTTTTGGGTTTGAGCACTGATAACGGAGTAGTTGATGATGCCTATCAACGCATTTATGGTGGCACTCAATCTGCTCTATTAAAGCAATTCAGGAAGGAGAGACATCACAATCACCTCAAATCTATAAGCCTCAACGAGCTTAACGAATTTACCTATTGGCTATTTAAATATCGAATAAGAAATCGTGATAAATCGCGCATGGCTAGCGATACCAAGAAAGCACTGATGAAGCTAAACGGGCTGCGAAAGCTCAAAACGAAATCGCTGCACTTCGCACTTACCTAGTACCAGTGGCTCTTAGTTATCAGCCGATGGTGAGCTAATCTGAGGCAATTCCCGGCGTAACCTTTTCAGTTTATCTTCGAGCGCAGCAAGCTTCTGTTTCTCTCTGTCAATGACGTGAGACGGTGCCTTGCTCAAAAAGGCATGATCCCTTAGCCTGGATTCAAGCTGGGCAATTCTTCCTTTGATTTCCTCGCTTTCCCTTGCCAGTCGCTGTTCTTCGGCACGGCGATCCACCATGCCTGCCAGGGGCACAACTACCTCAGCCTCTTTCAGCACCAGGACCAGTGCCTTGTCTTTCGTGGGTTCCCTTTCGTGGCGACCGAGTATAGTTAGGGGCCGAGTTTTTGCCAGCGTTTCTATTATATTTGCTTGTGTGATAAGACCCGAAAGAAGTGTATCAGTATAAATCTGGGCTTCTATCCATCTGTTTGGCCTTACCTTGTATTGAGCGCGAATGTTACGGATGGAGCGGACAATTTCTATTACAGAATCCATTACTCGCTCTGCTTCTCTGGAGCAAAGACTTTATCGTCGGCAAAGGGATAAGGAGCTATCATTATAGAAGCCGGCATTCGGTCTCTATCAGGTAGACGCTGCTTCAAACTCTGCCACAATTCCTCGGTTACGAAAGGCATGAAAGGATGCAAGAGGCGTAGTGATTTCTCCAATGTAGTGGCCAGAAAGGGCAAAGGTGAGGGAGATAATTGGCCGCGAAGTCGTATTTTGGCAATTTCAATGTACCAATCACAGAACTTGGACCAGATAAAATCGTACATCTGCTGCTCTGCTTCACCGAATTGGAACTCTTCCATCAGCCCGCTAACATTCTTGACAAGCCTGTTAAGCTGGCTATCAATCCATTGGTCTTCTATTCTCTGCGGTTGGAGCTCGGTTGCCTGAGCTTGTAGTTGCTCCGCATCTAGGCTTCGAAAGATAAACCTGGCGGCATTCCACAGTTTATTAGCAAAATTGCGGCTTGATTCCAATTTGTCGTAGCCCAGACTCATATCGTTACCTGCTGTACTGCCTACAGTCAGAGCGAATCGAAGAGCGTCGACACCGTACTCCTTTATGGGCTCGGCAGGACTTATAGCATTCGCCTGCAATCTGCTTCTGCTCATCTTCCCTCTGCCGTTAGCCCTGATCAGCCCATGGAGATAAACAGTGCGGAACGGTACCTCGCCCATATCTTCCAGTCCCATCATGATCATCCTAGCGACCCAGAAGAAGAGGATATCATAACCAGTTTCCATTACCGAGCTAGGATAGAAGTAGCGAAGGTCATCAGTGTCCTCCGGCCAACCCAGTGCAGAATGTGTCCATAGCGCTGAACTAAACCATGTATCGAGGACATCGGGGTCCTGGACGATTTGCTTAGAATCGCAATGCACGCAAGCTGAAGATTCATCCACTGATACGGTCAACCCGCCACAAGCTTGGCAATACCATACTGGGATGCGGTGTCCCCACCATAACTGTCGGCTGATACACCAATCTCTGATATTTTCCATCCAGTCAAAATATATCTTGGTGAAGCGTTGTGGAATTATCTTGATCCTGCCGCCTTTAACAGCCTCGACGGCAACTTTGGCCAAAGGCTGTGTGCGGACAAACCACTGCAGGCTGACTTTGGGCTCAATCATCGTCTCGCAACGACAACAATGCCCGACGGAATGTGAGTAGGGCTCGATCTTCTCCAGAAGCTTCTTGTCTTCTAGGTCGGCTAACACCTTATCTCGGCACACAAATCGTTCCAGTCCTTGATATGGCCCCGCGTTCTCGTTCACAGTAGCATCGGCATTCATTACATCTACCAGCGGCAGATTATGCCTCTTGGCTACTTCGAAATCTGTGGGGTCATGGGCCGGAGTTATCTTCAATGCCCCCGTGCCGAAAGAAGTGTCAACAGCATCATCAGCGATTATTGGGACTTCCCTATCTATAATAGGGAGGGTAACACTCTTACCTATGAGTTCTTTATAGCGCTCGTCCTCGGGATTCACTGCTACAGCCGTGTCGCCGAGGAAGGTCTCCGGTCTGGTGGTAGCTACAATAACAAAACCCTCGCTTTCAGTCACAGGATAGCGCATATAATAAAGGTGTCCACTGATATCTTTATGCTCTACCTCGAGGTCAGATATGGCAGTCTGGCAGCGGGGACACCAGTTTATCATCCGCTCTCCACGATAAACCAATCCCTTATTATACAAACGTACAAATGCAGTACGGACCGCTTTGCTTGGGCCTTCATCCAGCGTGAACTTCTCCCTAGCCCAATCACAGGAAGCCCCAAGCAGTTGTTGCTGCTGTCTGATCTCATGCCTGTTCTTGTCGGCCCATTCTAAGATTAATTTTATGAATTCTTCGCGCCCGATCTCTTCTTTGGTTTTGCCCTCCTCTGCCAGTTGCCGTTCCACAACTACCTGTGTGGCAATGCCGGCATGGTCGGTTCCCGGCAACCATAAGGTAGGCTCTCCCAGCATCCTGTGCCACCTGGTCATCATATCCTGCAGCGTCACAAACAGGGCATGTCCTACGTGGAGATCACCAGTGACATTAGGAAGGGGCATAACAATGACAAAAGGTTTTCTATCAGGGTCTATTCTGGGCGTGAAATATCCCTGCCTCAGCCAGAAATCATACCATTTCTCTTCTATCTTGCCTGGCTCGTAAGCTTTAGGTACTTCGGACATTGAGTTTACACCTGTCTCAGCTATTGGCTGTCAATTACCAGAAATACGGATATCTGGGGAAAGCCAAAGCTCCTCTGGTCATCGGGATTTTGGCTCTGGTAGAAACTCGACAACCTTATCCAAAATCCTTTCAGCTACTTCCCGCTTAGTCAGGAGAGGTAAGCTATCAATCTTGCCCTTTCTGTCAATTATGGTTACGAGATTCGTGTCAGTGCCAAATCCACTATCTTTAGCTGTAATGTCATTAGCCACGATAACGTCAAGTCCCTTTTTCTTTAGCTTCTGCTTAGCATTTTTCACCAGGTTACTGCTTTCGGCAGCGAAGCCTACCCTGATGAAATTTCCTTTGACACTGCCTACTATGTCCGGGGTGCATTCCATCTTTAAGGTTAACCCCACCCCTTCTTTTTTGATCTTATCTTTGGCTGCCTTAGTCGGACGGTAATCGGCTACAGCGGCTGCCATGACCAGAGCATTAGCTTGTCGAGTTGCTTTCTCTACTGCTCGATGCATGTCCTTAGCCGTGCTGACTTTGACCACATCAACGTCTGCCGGCTCCGGCAACGAAGCAGGTGCTGTAACCAATGTTACTTTGGCTCCCCGGTCGCGGGCTGCTTCAGCCAGAGCATATCCCATTTTCCCCGAGGAACGGTTGCTAATGTAGCGAACCGGATCTATAGGCTCTTGGGTACCGCCGGCGGTCACCACGATGTTTCTATCGGCCAGGTCGCCGCTTTTCCCTAATACGTGGCGAATGCCTTCCACAATATCATCGATATCGGCAAGTCGCCCTAGACCTTCTTTGCCCGAGGCTAACCAGCCTGTGGTTGGACCAATAATCACGAAATTGCGAATTCTTAGCTTATGCAAGTTATCCTGCGTGACTGGATTATTATACATATCGGTTTCCATAGCTGGTGCTATAACCACTGGTGCCTTGGTAGCCAGAACCGTGCAGCAGAGCATGTCATCGGCAATGCCCGCAGCCAGCTTGGCAATAGCATTAGCTGTAGCAGGAGCGATAACTACCACATCGGCAGCTTTTGCCAGAGAGACATGCTCAATGCTATATTCTGAAGCCAAATCAAACATCTCGGTAACTACTGGTCGCCCCGTGATCGCTCGGAAAGTAACAGGCGATATGAACTTGACGGCTTCTTCAGTCAATATCACATTCACTTTGGCCCCTGCCTGAGTTATTTGGCTGGCAATTTCGGCTGCTTTATAAGCGGCAATACTTCCTGTCACTCCCAGAACTATGACTTTATTTCTAAACATCACTGCTCCTTATTCATTTCATAAATCAGACGTAACCCAATTAAAGTTAAATCAGGATTCACTATTTCAATTGCCGGTATTTCTTGTGCCAAAAAACAAGCCTGGCCGCCTGTAGCTATTACCTTAGCTTTGCTTCCTAGTTCCTGCTCTATTCGCCGAATCATGCCCTCAATAAGCCCTACGTGACCAAATACTATGCCCGATTGCATCGCAGTGACAGTGTTTCTGCCGATGATTTGCTCTGGGCGACTCAATCTAATTCGAGGGAGCGCGGCAGTACGAGTATACAAAGTTTCCGTAGATATTACGATCCCTGGGGCAATGGCACCGCCAAGATAATCCCCCTCTTGTGAAACAACACTAAAGGTAGTAGCGGTGCCAAGGTCAACAATTATTAATGGCTTCCCATAGAGATGTTGTGCAGCCACGGCGTCAACCACGCGGTCAGAACCGACCTCTCTGGGGTTATCCAGACGAATGCGCATGCCTGTCTTGATACCAGCTTCGACAACCAAGGGTTCACTATCTAAATATTCCGTACACAGTTCCACAAAGACAGGTAAGAGGGGTGGTACGACACTGCACAATGCTACGCCGGTAATCTCCGAAGGCGAAACCTTCTTTCGCTCCATGAGGTTGAGCAACACTCCACCGTACTCGTCTGAAGTGCGATGAATACCAGTAGCTAAGTTCCACGTAACCTTTAGCTCATCACCGTCAAAGACACCAATCTTAGTGTTGGTGTTCCCAATATCAATTGCTAATAACATAGGTACCCAGCTTTACTTCCATCCTCCTGCTATTATGGGCTGAGTATAGCATTACTAGCTAATCCATGCCACTATTGAAACCCCGGAAGACCGACCTTAGGTAAAAGCTAATTTTCACCAGCCCTCTTCTGCAATTCCTGTAGTTTCTTGACCATCGCCTGCCAGTGTGTACCCCGCCAGTAAATGCGATGGCAAGTGAGACATTCCGTATATTGAGTTTGAGTTTTAAAAACGTGAGTGGGTACCCGTTTCTCCACTTCTTCTTTTTCCCGGGCTATTAATTCTTGATTACATTCGAGGCAAAGCGAGAAGGGTTTGAAATGGTAATTCAGATTCAGTGCTTGCACTACTTCCTGTACCTGGATTTTAGGGTCATCTTGCTTAATGTGTATAGCTTTAAGTCTGCCACTCGTGACCAGGCGCCTTCTAATAAATTGGCTATCCTTAGTTAAAATCACCCTATCCTCATTAAGAGCTGTTTTAATCATTTGACTATCGTTTTTTTTCTGAAACAGCAGGGTATCGTAGCCAATCAGCCTTAACCATCGAGCGAGTTTGCCAACATTGTTATCGACAACGAATTTAACTTCCATAGCTTGCCAAAACAAAGGTAATCGCTTCGGTTGGAGAGCTTAGAAGCCCCACTGACAGCAGATGCTAGAGGATTTACCCATGAATAACAATTCATATCCATTTTAGCATTAATTCCGAGGTCGAAGTAGCTGTTGCCACGGAATCCCTAAGGTCATTCATATTGAATCTATGTGATTCAGATTATTGACAGAAAACAGTTTTTCCCGTATCCTTTAGGGCTGCAAAAACATTCAAGGAGGTTAGGAAATGCCGGTTAATATGATCGTCTGTTGCAAGCAAGTGCCTGACCCTGAAGCACCGCCGTCTGTATTCAAGGTGACGAACAACAAGATGACCTTACCACCAGATGTAAAACCTGTCATCGGTCAATACGAGGAATTCTCCCTGGAGGCCGCCCTTAAAATAAAGGACACTGGTGGAGGCAAAATTACGGCACTCAGCTTAGGTAATAACTTTGTTCGCGATGTCATTAAGAAAGCGTTAGCTGTGGGGAGCGATGAACTCATTCTTCTGGAAGACGAAGCGTTTGAGGGAGGCGATAGCTGGTCAACTGCCAATGCCCTGGCAATGGCAATAAAGAAAATAGGCGAATATGACATTATTTTCTGTGGTAGACAATCCTCTGATTGGGATGCTGGTCAAGTAGGTCTAGGCATTGCTGAAATGTTGGGAATTCCAGCTGTAACCTTAGCTCGCAAAGTGGAGGTCACCGATGGGAAAGCGAGGGTTGAGCGAGTTATTCCCGATGGCTACCAGGTTGTTGAAGTAGCACTGCCCGCCCTAATCATAGTAACCAGTGGGATAGGAGCACTTCGTTATGCCACCTTAAAAGGAATCATGGCAGCAGCTAAGAAGCAACCTGTCATTTGGAAACCAGCCGATATCGGGTTAGAGTCTTCACAAATTGGCGCTGCTGGAAGGCGTAGTAAGTTAGATAAACTATTCNNATAATCGAGGGTGAGACACCAGCAGAGGCCGGCGCCAATCTAGCCGTAAAACTCAGGGAAGCCAAATTACTTTGAAGTTAAGGAGGAAATAATGGCCGAATATAAAGGTATATTAGTCTGTGGTGAGCTAGCGGACGGGAAGTTAGCCGCTATTACCACTGAGTTATTAGGATGCGGCAGGAAGCTAGCTAATGACCTGAAGGACGACTTGTCTTGCCTGCTGGCCAGCGATTCGGTTGGCGAAACTCCCAAAGAAGCAATTGCCTTCGGAGCCGACAAAGCTTACACTGTGGAACATCCTGCCCTCAAAGAATACCAAGCTGATTCCTATATACAAGTCGTGGAAAAATTGGCCAAAGATATCTCGCCCAAGTTAATACTCATGGGACAAACATCAATGGGTAGAGACTTGGCTCCTCGCCTTGCCTTCAGACTGGGTGCCAGCCTGACAACAGATTGCCTCGACTTAAGCATAGACCCAGAGACAAAGCTGCTGGTGCAAACTAGACCTGTTTATGGCGGCAATGCTCAAGCTATATTCACCAGCGAAGTTATGCCCCAGATGGCTACTGTTAGAACCAAGGCGATGTCTCCGTTGGAGCGTGATGACTCGAGGAAAGCAGAAGTCATCGCAACTAAGATTGACATAGATACATCGAAAGTAAGAACAAAGATATTAGAGACAGTTAAGGAAGAGGCGGTCGGCATTAAGCTTGAGGACGCCCCTGTGATTGTCTCCGGAGGTAGAGGAATAGGTGGGCCTGAGCCCTTTCAGACTACATTGAAGGAGCTAGCTGATTTGCTACATGGTGCCGTTGGTGCTTCGCGACCTCCTGCCGATAACGAGTGGGTATCAGAGGCACTGCATATCGGCCTCACTGGAAAGATTGTCGCCCCTGATATTTACATTGCTATAGCCATTTCCGGAGCCAGCCAGCACACAGCTGGATGTACAGGCTCTAAACACATCATAGCCATCAATAAGGACCCCGAGGCGAATATATTCAGGGAGGCGGAATTAGGAGTGGTGGGCAAATATGAAGATGTGGTGCCAGCCTTAACTAACAAGCTAAAGGAGCTATTAGCTGGCTAAGATAGGCTGATATAGTTGACTTATCAGCAGGTCAAGATAGCGCACTAGCTTCCGTCGATAACTGCTATCTAATCTGCTTTCTTCGTGCCAGCGATGATTTTCTGACTGAGATGGGCTGGCACCTCCTCATAATGGTCAAACTCCATCGCAAAGTGCCCGCGCCCTTGCGTCATTGACCTCAAATCTATAGCATAACGGACGAGCTCTGCATAAGGTGCCTGCGCTTCAATGACATTAACGCCACCACCAGGATTCATTCCCAATACACGTCCCCGTTTAGTATTAAGATCGCTGGCAATATCTCCGGTATAAGTATCAGGCACCGTTATCGTAAGATTCATTATGGGTTCAATCAGCACTGGCTGCCCTTGTGATAATCCCTTCTTTAAGGCTTGTGCTGCAGCAATCTTGAAAGCAATATCAGAAGAATCGACTGGATGGAAGCTGCCGTCGTAAAGAGTAACCTTCACGTCCACTACAGGATAACCAGCCAAGACTCCCTCCTGTTTAGCCTCATTGACTCCCTTCTCCACAGAGGGAATATAGTTCTGGGGTATCGCCCCCCCGAATATTTTCTCAGCAAATTCAAATCCTCCAGCACGAGGTAAAGGCTCTAACTCCAGCAAGACATGCCCGTATTGACCATGTCCCCCGCTCTGTTTCTTATGCTTATACTCTGCCTTAGTCGACATAGTAATAGTCTCTTTATAAGGAATTTTCGGCGGGTCTAATCTCACCTCCACTCCAAATTTGCGACGCATTTTCCCCTTGACAATCTCCAGATGGCTATCGCCAACTCCAGAAATAATAAACTCGTTAGTATCAGCTTCTCGGCGTGTTTGTAGAGAGGGGTCCTCCTCACAAATCCTGGGTAAAACAGTGCTCATCTTATCTAAATCGCCTTTCGTCTGAGGTTGGATAGCCATGCTAAAATTCGCTTCCGGGAATTCGATACCAGAAAATATCACGGGATGTTCGCGAGTACAGAGGGTATCCCCGGTAGTGGTTAAATTCAACCTCGCCATTGCCCCGATATCTCCGGCAGTAACTTGCTGCACCGGTTGCTGATTTTTACCCAGCATTGTGAAGAGCTGGCCAATCCGTTCCATGTTATTCTTGTTAGCATTCCAAACCTGGGAATTACTGGTAATTACACCTGAGTAAACCCGGAAATAGCTGAGCTTTCCGACATAGGGGTCAGCGCTGGTTTTAAAAACAAGGCTGGCCAGCGGAGAATCTGAACTAGTTTTGATCTCCTCTCGCTCACCGGTGGAAACATTCTTAGCGGTAAAGGCATCCCTTTCTTCAGGTGAAGGCAGGCACTGACAAATACCATTGAGAAATTGCTGGGTGCCAATCCCCTGCAAAGCAGAGCCAGCAAAAACGGGCACCAGCTTGCCAGCAACGGTAGCCTTTTTTACGGCGGTAAGAATTTCCTCATTGCTTATGGCTTCACCCTCCAGATATTTGTTAATGAGTTCATCGTCAATCTCGACAGCAGTCTCTACTAACTTCTCACGGCTGGCTTCTGCTTGCTCTTTGAGCGCCGAAGGTATTTCAGCTTCCTGTGAGTCTGCGCCAATAT
>JABAHP010012042.1_pt4 | contig 13652 bp, 10 predicted proteins | sample 7062081 | NCBI WGS metagenome assembly JABAHP01 (sample SAMN14534357, study PRJNA622989) | marine sediment metagenome | biome: marine biome [ENVO:00000428]; feature: marine pelagic biome [ENVO:01000023]; material: deep marine sediment [ENVO:00002113] | place: India: Gulf of Kutch | collected... | reverse complement strand
AATCTTGTGAGTATCATCCGACCAATGACGTCCGGAAACATCCTCATAACTGAAATCCGACCCCACAAAGCTGGAACCCTTGTCGTCGGCCGAAATCCTCTTGACCAGATCAACCGAAGGCACATACAGCCATCTTTGATCGGTTTCGAAAGGATTCTTGTGAACCATGAAGGTCAGGCGGGCAACGTCGTACGGCTTGTGGAAATATGTATAATATTTCTGCACACCGCCCTCTTCGTTGTCAATCCTGAGCATAGCAAACTCGCGGTTTCTCTCTTTACCGCTGGAGTTAACGATTGACATCTTGACTTCCGCCAGGCCGTCATCGGCGGCGTAGAAGTTGTTCAGATGGGCCTCTTTCATTATGTCTTCGGCCACATCAGTTTGCGCACCCAGATTCATGGTAAACGCAAACACAATTGCTAAAACCATTATTGAAAACTTCGTGAAATTCATTTTCTTCCTCCTTCTTAGATAATTTATGATTGGGCTACTTTTTCTTCTATTTTAACTTCTTTGGCTTCCTTATCCGGCATCAGCCTGTTGTGCCACATCCTGAAGATCGAGGGCAGGAGCAATAACGTTACCGCACCTGAGACCATCATAATTGCGAAGAAGAACGATCCTACTGTGACATATGGTACCAGGTTGGAGAAGAACATGGGCACAAATCCAATCGATATCACCAGCACATTGCGGCCGATTGCGCGCCCCAGCCCCTCGAACATCTGCGGGAATGTCTGCGAGAAATCGCCGGTTCTTTCGTGAATATATTTCGATCTCTTTATAAAATGTATTGCAAAGTCAATCGAAAGACCGAGTGTCAAGGATGACAGCACCGCGATCGGCATATCGTAGGGCTTGCCCAGATAGCCGATGGCGCCATAAATGGCCGCGATAGTAATTGTCAGCGGCAGCATCGAGATAGCGCCCAGGATGAATGAACGGAAGAGGATTATCATCATGATAAATACCACCGCAAACGATCCCAGCAGCGCCGAACGCATACCGCCCACCATCTTCTGTTGCCAGACGATATTGACATACGGCAGACCGGCCCAGTTGGCATCAATCTCAGCCGGAGGCGGATTGGCGTCCATAAACTCCTTAGCATCCGAAACCACATTTGCGACCGATCGATTATCTCCCTCGGTCATCTGCACCCAGATATTTGCCCTGGAATAATCGGTGTTAATCAGCTTGAAAAGATCATCTGGATCGCCTCCCGAAATTTCGTAAAGAAATATATTCTGGGCTACCTCATTCTGATCATCAGGAATCGCATACTTGGCCGAATCCTGATTGAAAAGTTCGAAGCGTACTTTTTTGACAATGTCTGTAATCCCGGCTGTCGAACCGACTATACGGTTGGCCTCCAGATGTTGCTGAAGTCTTTCAATATATTTCAAAAGTTCGGGATTTTTGATTGCATCGGGCTCACCACCGTCTATTACAAGGTAGTTCATATATGTCCCGGCTAGATGCTTGTTCATGGTGCGGTCGGCGATTCTGATAGGATGATCCTTCTTGAACCATTTGACGGGGTTATCGTTGACCACGATCATATTCAGACCAATTATGGAAAATATGATAACCACGACTGCGCCCGCCAGAATCACTTTGTAGTACTTGCCGGTAATATCTCTAAATAAATGCAGCACTCTCGACAAGGGCCCGCGTTCATCTTCTTTCTTCCCGAAATTGCGCAGAGTCTTGTCCGAAATCATGACCGCAAATGCCGGATTCAATGTTAAGGACAGTATCCAGGCGGAAAATATTCCAAAGGCTACAAAGATACCGAATACCCTTACAGGCGGAATCGGCGTTGTCGCCAGTGAAAGAAATCCAACCACAGTCGTAAGAGATGTAAACAGCATTGGTATAAACAGCTCGGCAATTGTATTCCTGATTGTTGTCTTTTTGTGCTTGTGCTTTTGATAACGATCATGAAATTCAGATATAATATGTATGGAGTTGAGCACCGCGATCGGTATCAGGAATATTGGAATCATAGAACTCATAATATGAACCGTATTTCCGGTCGCAATCAGGAGCCCCATTGCCCAGATAACCGATACTATCGCCACGATCATGGGCGGAATAACGATCTTTATCTGGCGAAAGAAAAGGAGCATCAAAAGAAATATAATCGCACCCGCCATTGGAGCCGAAATCGCCATCTGTTTGAACATCTCCGCTCCAAAACTATCCTGCGCAATAGGCAAACCGGCTATATAATATTCCTCGCCGTCAGCATGTTTATCTATGATGGCTTTGATTTCATTGGAAATCCGGTAGGACATATCTTTGGCTTCAATCGGGATGAACATTGCAATCGCCTTGCCGTCGTCCGAACCAAGTTTTCCGCGCAGGATTGGATTGCCTTTGATCCGCCCCAGAACATACTGAGCAGCCGAATCGGACTCGGGCTCGTCTTCAAGAAGCGTCTCAACTCTGAGCACACCATCAGGTGTCTGCTTGATGTCGTCAACTGTTGACGGCGCCATGATATCGTCGGCAATAACACCGTCAATATCTTCAACCTCTTCAATTATATTATATACATTTGTCAGGATATCCTCAGTAAAAGCGCCTTCCTGCGATACCACACCCACAGCTATGAAATCCGAAATCCCAAACTCTTCCTTGACCTGGCGGTCAAATACTCTTACCGGCTCGTCTTCTTCGAGCATATTCTCAGGATCTGTATCGATTTTAATGTTGGGGAGTTGCAGTGCAAAAAAGACAGTAATTACAGCTACGATGCCAATAACTATCCAGGGATGATTAATTGAAAATTCAGTAAGTGCTTTCTTCATAATGTCTCTCCTTTGGGATTTTCGAAATTATATTTAACCGTTTAGATAGGGATTGACTCAAAATGATTCAGATTTTTTTGAATTAGTGCTAAACTGTTATTGTGTATAGGATTGTAGCGCCAATATGGGGCTTTACAAATTGAATTGTTCCGTCGTCGAAGACGGAGTGTGAACGCTCGGCATTGATTGATCACTTTCAAAGAAAAACCGTCAGGTACTGAGACCTGACGGAATCAAATTTTTTGATTTCTCTAACCTCCCGGAGCTAATAATCAGCTTTTGCCGAACTTCTTCTGCCAGCGCCGTTTAATTGCTTCATTCAGTTTTGAACTGAGCGATGCGGGAAGCTCCTCTCTTTCACCATCTTTGCAGAGGATTACGGTCTGCCTGAGAGTATCCACCATCAGGCGGCAGTTCTTACAGTCTTTGAGGTGCTCTTCGATCTCACTGCAGAGATCGGGATCAAGTTCGCCATCGATATAATCGGCGATGCTCTGTATATGTTTGTTACATTTACTCATTTACCTTCTCCTTAAATTCGTCAGAGAGCCTCTCCCTCAATGCCAGCCTGGCCCTGAGAATCCGTGACTTGGCGGCTGCAACCGAGAGATTCATGGAATCGGCAACCTCTTTGACCGAGAGATCCTCATAATATCTTAATATAAAAGGCACACTGTATTTATCCGGCATTTCCGCCAGGGTCTCATCAATCACCCGATTAAGCTCTTTCTGCTCGAGAAGCTCATGCGGATCGCCCCATTCAAACAGCTCCTTCGATCCATCCCCGGAACCATGTCCGCCGGGCAAAAAATCCTCGATCGGTTTCAAATCAACTTTCTTTTTGCTCTGGTGAAGCGCTCTCACAGCATTGACCGCGATAGCATAGAGCCAGGTTCCGAAAGACGATTCACCGCGGAATTTATCGATATTGTCAACAGCTTTCAGGAAGGTCTCCTGGAGAATATCCTCGGCATCATGCCTGTCTCCTGAAAGCTTAAGACCAAGATTATAAATCTTGTTCTTGTATTTTTCAATCAGCTGGCTGAAAGCCTCGAAGTCGCCTGATTGAGCTTTTTTCACCAGTTCTTTTTCATTCATTTGGATTGGAATATACGCTAAATGATTCAGGAAAAAACAAAAAAATGCGGTGCGTAATTAGTGTGTCCTGTATCCACGGAGTCTTCTTATCCTCCATTATGATCGGGATGATCCGCGGGTATTTTCAAGAATAATACGATTTTCCCTGGAGCGGCTCTCGCCCACCGAGGTCACCCGTATTGCCGCCTTATCGGCAACCGGGCATGCATACTCGCAGGCTCCGCATCCGGTGCACAGTTGGGGGTCCACATACGGTCTTTGAACCTCGATCATCTCGCCTTTTCTATTCTTGACAGTGGTTTTTTCAGTGTAAATCGCCTTTGGTGAGGTCGGGCACCATTCCTCACAGACCACACACGGGGTCGCCATAGCCCACGGCAGACAGCGTCCCTGGTCAACAAAGGCAGTTCCGATCACATTGGCCGGAACTTCATCTGAGCCTACCTTCTCCTCCAGGGTCAGCTCCTTGATAGCTCCAGTGGGACAGACCTGCCCGCAGAGTGTACAGGATGGTTCGCAGTAGCCGATTCGCATGATCAATATGGGCGACCAGATACCCTCCCATCCGGCCTCCAGGAAGGTGGGATGGATCGCATTAGTCGGACAGACCTTCATACATTCCCCGCACCTGATACAGCGTGCCGCAAATAGATCCTCTTTGGTTGATCCGGGTGGACGAATCAATTTATCATTCGGTTTGGCCGATGCCGGCTGGGCCCTGAACAGCAACGCCGCCCCCACTCCCAGGGCACCCGCGCCAATCACCTTGCGGCGGGTGATGTTGGGCCTGGTTTCTATTCTTTCCTCAGATTTGGGGAAGAATTTGAATTTTATTGCTCCGCGGTCGCATACAGCCTGGCAGTTCAGACAGACATGGCATTCGCTTTTACGCCAGGGCACACCCGCTTCCGGACCATCGGCGCCCTGGCAATATTTCAGGCATTTATTGCAAAGATCGCATTGATCTTCATGCTTCTCCATCCCAAAGATCGACCAGCGTGAAATCAAACCCAGAAATGCTCCCAAAGGACATAAGCCCCTGCACCAGAACCGGGTAAACCATCGATTGGCCGCCAATATCAATAAGAAGAATATGCCCAGTGAAAAAATCGTATTGTAGCTGATGACCGAATGGCTGATTAGAATATTTTCCTTAATCCATTCCGAAATAAAGCCCAGAGTCGCATCGCCGGGGAAGTTATTATCAAAGGAAAAATCGGCCACAAAATCGAGAAAGCCGGAGAGAATCGGCAGAACCACCAGACCAAGCGACCTGATCAAAAGAGAAATAGGATCGAAAATTCCGGCTATCATTAGACCAAGTATAGCCGAACCTATAAAGAAAATCAGGATGTAATACTTGATCTTCTGGTACCAGTGATACTGGTTGGACTTTATCAGGTTCTTGCCCAGACGTGATCTGCGTTCGGATTTGAAGGTCGAGCAAAGCTGGTTAACCGTACCCATAGGGCAAATCCAGCCGCAGAAGAAACGTCCGAAAAATATCGTTAGTACAATAATAATAAGCGAGAACAGAAGCCCGGAGAATAATGTCAGGCTCGAAATCGCAGTCATAAATGATGCCAGCGGATCGAATTGCAGGAAGATCTTGACCGGGTAGGCTAAACGATAATCCTTCAATGCGTCGGCTGAAAATGTCCCCGCAAATTCGGTCTTAATCAGGAGAACGAGGAACAGGATCAGGACAACGGCCTGGACTGTTCTGCGGACATTTCTAACATGCTGAATGGTCATCTCAGCTTCTGATAATCTCCTTTGAGCTATAATCCGCGCTTCCCAATCCCTCACGTTCGGCAAGCGTTATATGGCCGACCTCTGACGGTTTGAGGTCCAGGAACTGGCAGCCGAATGCATCCGCGGCAACCTGATCGGTGGTGGCGAAAACTGTACGGGCGGTTTTGACATCATCCAACGATCCCCCCACCGGACCGTTGCGCATCAGCACCCGATAAGCATCGACAACAACCAAGGTTGGACGTAGGAATGTTGCCAAGTCGACAATGGAACGATGGATTTTCTGGTGCAATTGTCCCCGTGTACCACCGATTATGCCGTAAAGATTCTTTAATCCTATTGTCGCACGTGATAAGGTGTGAGCCTTGACTATGGGAACATTGATAACTTTATCTGTTTCAACAAAATATTTCAGGACAGGCCAAACGGTCAAGAGCTCGCCCCTCATATCGACTTCAATATAATCCTGATCGCCGGGAATTATCACCTCGGCACCGGCCCTTTGCGCAGCCTCCTGGATGCCGGAGCGGGCGAAGGTTCTGCGGGGATCATGACAGGTAACATCGGTGACGATAACTTTTGATGCTCCTGCAGCATATGCCATAGTCACCAGTTCGGCCACAAGCTCAGGATTTGTTGTTGCGGCTTGTTCCGGGGTTCGATCCCAGGCGACATTGGGTTTGATCACCACACGATCATCTTTGGAGATAAATTTCTCCATGCCTCCGAGTGAATCGACAACTTTTCGACCCAGCTCACGGGGATCATCTCCTTCGGCCACAGCGAGTTTACTGTCCAATGCACGGTCCGGCGTCCTGTAATCGGCGTTTACTGCCTGAGCCTGTTTCTCCTCCGGAAAATCCGGTTTGAGGTCAAGCGCGAAATATCCTCCCGCGAATACTGCTGCGGCGGCGGAGGCCTTGCCGGTTTGGATGATAAATTTACGTCTGTCCATCTTTTCGCCCATAAGTTGTCCTTTGGTTTTTATAATGATACGTATGATAAAAGTGCCCGGCAATATTAAATTTAGCTACACGAAGGATTTGGACAGCGAGCCCCACAGCGCAGCTGTGAGATTCATAGATAATTACGGGTAGATGTGGATTCCAATACAGCAATTTAAACTTGAGGGCTTACCTTTCGTTCTGGAAACGCATTCTTTCCTCGAGCTTCAACACATCAACAAATACATCAATTACATATGGCTTCAATCGTTCTGCTTTAACACCTAGATGGTCATGAACTTCGGCAATGGCATTTTTCCATTTGTCTTTCGATTCTGGACCGGACATCTCATGATCATTCACAAAATACAGGAAAACCAGCCACGCGGGAATGTCATTCAGGTTTCTGAGAAAGTAGAGATGAGCCAGTCGATTAGCATATTGATAGTAACCGCTCGTCCAGTTGTCCGGCATGAAAGACTCATAAGACTTCGCAGCTTCGATCATGCTTTCTTGAATTTGCCTCAGTGCTTGCGGGCCGGCCTGACACGATGAAACCATCTCTGAAATATGCGACTTCGCCTCGACGAGAATGACATCACCACGACTGGTTTTAGCAAGACCATCCCATACAGGGCCTCCTCGCGGCCAGAAAGTTTCAAGGCTGCGATTCAACAGACTAATTTTAAAAATATTCAAAATATCTCCATCTTTATACTCTGCATATGAATCTCCTCTTAGCGGAGATAACCATTCGATATCATCCTGACTGTTCAAATGCATTTCTGGGCGAAGTAAGTCATTTAGATGCCTTGAATTATAATTTACAATAATCTGCATCCATTTCTGACTGCCCTTTATAGCTTCATTTTGTACAATTCTGACCATACAATATCCTCCATAGGTGATAGATCGGCTCAGTTCACTCTATTATGATGTCTTGATCCAAATGCGGCTATCTTCTTTATTTATTCGGCATTTCCTGCCTTTGCCTTAATCTCTGGAATCCCACCCCTTATGCGCCGTTGATCGGCTCAACGGGGATGGGGCACCTCGACATACATCTGTATGCACTTATCCCGGATTTATACTTTGGCAAATCAAGATTATCTTCGTATAATTTGTATGCTTGACAATACCATAAAGCAATTATAGATTAAAGCCCATAAATTTGGAGGATATTTTGAATAATCTATGGGAAATAGAATTTAAAGCAGGACGACGCGTTTTTCATATAAATGTCAACAAGGTTGAGTTCGAAGTGGGCGACTATGTCATCGTGGCCGCGGAACGTGGCGAGGATATGGGGAAGGTCATCCGGGAGTATCTTCCCACAGTCAATCTCAAATACGCACCCACCGCTGTTCTTCGCAAAGCCACCGATGACGACATGGGACGGCTGAATTTCAACCGCGAAAAAGAAGAGGAATCTTTTGGCGAGTGCCAGAACTTGATCGATAAACATGACCTGGATATGAAACTGGTCGATGTGGAATATCAATTCGACTGTAACAAGCTGACCTTTTATTTCACCGCCGACCAGAGGGTGGACTTCCGCGAGCTGGTCAAGGACCTGGCGGCAATCTACAAAACCAGGATAGAACTCCGACAGATCGGCGTGCGTGACGAGGCCCGCCGAATCGGCGGATTTGGAATCTGCGGCCTGAAACAATGCTGTTCCTGCTGGCTGAGAGAATTCGAGCCGATTACGACTCAGCTTGCACGGGAGCAGAACCTGGCCTTAAATCCGCAAAAAATCTCCGGAAATTGCGGACGGCTCCTGTGCTGCCTGCTTTACGAGCAGAATCACTATCAGCAGGCCCTGACCGAATTCCCTCAGCTGGGCTCGGTCTATCGCACCGAAAAGGGCACCGCCACAGTCGAAAAGGTGAATGTATTCACACGTGAAATGATCGTGAAACATCCCGATAATTATGAAGAAAAAGTGAAAGTCGAAGAAAATGTGACCGATAAATATGGCTATCGGACCACGTATCGAAGGGTAGTCAATATTAATGGGGGAGATGAAAGTGAGTCAGCCTGATAGCTATTATGTTACCACTCCGATCTATTATGTCAATGCGGAGCCCCATATTGGAAATGCATATACTACTGTCGCTGCGGATGTCCTGAACCGTTACCATAAGCTCTTCGGAAACCAGTCCTATTTCCTGACCGGCACAGATGAACATGGTTCCAAAGTGGCCGAATCGGCCGAAAAAGCAGGCCTTTCTCCGCAGGAACTGTGCGACCGCAACAGCCAGGTATTTAAAGACAGCTGGAAAAAGATGAATATCGAATATGATAAATTCATCCGCACCACCGATCCCGAGCATGAAGAAATTGTCCGCAAGTTCATCCAGGTACTTCACGACAAAAACTATATTTATCAGGGCGAATACACTGGGCTCTATTGCACCGGCTGCGAAAAATTCATTACCGATAAGGAATTGACTGAAGAGGGCCTCTGCCCCGTACATCTCACCAAACCCCAGCAGGTCAGGGAGAAAAATTACTTCTTCAAACTCTCGGAATTTTTGGAGCCGTTGAAACAGAAAATCGAAAGCGGCGAACTGGAAATTATTCCGGCCTCCCGCCGCAACGAGGTGCTGGGGCTGTTTAAGCAGAATCTTGATGATTTTTCACTCTCCCGTGAGAGAGTTAAATGGGGAGTCAGTCTGCCTTTCGATGAATCCCAGGTCACATATGTCTGGATAGATGCGCTCATCAATTATATTTCGGCGCCCAAGTATCCGGATGGTCCCGATTTCGACCGGCTCTGGAATAAGTCTACCGTGATCCATCTAATGGCCAAAGATATCCTGAAATTTCATTGTATTTACTGGCCGGCCATGCTGATGGCTGCGGGGATCAAGCTGCCGGACAAAATCGTCATTCATGGCTACCTCAATCTCGACAGCCAGAAAATCAGCAAATCGCTGGGTAACATCATCAAGCCGGACGACATGATCGGATGGTTCGGCGTCGATGCCTCCCGCTTCCTGGTCCTGAATATGTGCGCCTTCGGCTCTGACGGCGATATTCGTATCGAGGACTTCTATACAAAGTACAATGCCGACCTTGCCAATAACTACGGCAACCTGGTCTCGCGAACATTGAAGATGATCGACCGCAACCTGGACGGCATCCTTCCTCAGCCATCGGGAGATGAAATGCCGGAGATCATCAAAGACGGTTACGAGACTTTAAGAAAAGTCAGGGACAGGCTGGTCGATGTACAGATAAAGATGGCAACCGACGAGATAATCGCTTACCTCAGCGAATTGAACACGTATTTTGACGAAAACAAGCCCTGGGTGCTGGCTAAGGACGGCAAGACCGAGGAACTCGGAAAAGTCTTATACAATGTCTCTTACGGTATCGCTTTATCGTCCGCCCTGCTGTCACCATATCTGACCAAAAAAACGGCGACTGTCATGGAGAGTCTTTTCGGCAAAAAGACACCGCCCAATGTGGTCTTGCAGGAACTCGGAAATGCACTGGGATTCTCGGATAAAATCGAAATACCCAAGAAAAATCTCTTTCCGCGGCTTTCCATGCCGAAGGAGCTGGAGACTAAGGCTGAAGCAGAGGGTGACAATCTTATCGGGATCGAGGATTTTGCCAAAGTCAAGCTTCAGGTGGCTGTAGTAAGGAAGGCTGAGAAAGTCCCCAAGGCCGATAAGCTTCTGAGACTTCAGCTTGAGGTCGGCCAGGACCAGCGCCAGATTGTGGCCGGAATCGCAGAGTATTATGAGCCGGAATCACTTGTAGGCAAGAAGATCATTGTGGTCACCAACCTCAAACCGGTAAAACTGCGCGGGATAGAATCAAACGGCATGTTATTGGCCGCACAAAAGAAAAACCAGCTCACACTCCTCACCGTGGATAAAGATATACCCTCAGGGGCCAAAATCAGCTGATATGATCGATACCCACTGCCACCTCGACTTTGAAAATTATGATGATGACCGTGAGGAGGTCATCAAGGCGACGATTGAGGGCGGGGTTTACAGGATGATCAATATCGGCATCGATGAAGAGACTTCAATCAAGGGACTGGAATTATCCGAAAAATATGAAAATATCTACGCTTCGATAGGATACCATCCCCATTCCGCCAGCGAATTCAACAGGCAAATTCAGGATAAGCTGGAACGTCTGGCCCAGCATCCCAAGGCCGTAGCAATCGGCGAAATCGGGCTCGATTATTACCGCAATTATTCTCCGCGCGAGGACCAGATCAATGCCTTCCGTCGCCAGATCAGGCTGGCCGCCGATCTGGAGCTGCCGATTGTGGTGCATATCCGCGAGGCCATGGAGGAAAGCCTGAAAATCCTGAAAGAGGAAAAGGCCGGTGAGTTCGGAGGAGTCCTGCACTGCTTCCCTGGAAGTTATGAGGACAGCCAGAGAGCTTTGGAGATGAACCTGATGGTAGCCTTTGGAGGGACCCTTACTTTCAACAATTCCCGAGCCGCAAAGGTAGCCGAAAGAGTGCCTTTGAAACAGATAATCCTGGAAACCGACGCTCCTTTTCTGACACCTGTCCCCTTCCGCGGGAAACGCAATTCCCCACTTTATGTGCATTATGTCTACAAAAAACTGGCCGAAATCAAACAAATTGATTTCGCTGAACTCGAAAAAAAGATTGATAAAACTGCAGTTTCTTTGTTTAATCTAACTTGATGCTTAAGCCAAAGAAATCATTAGGCCAGAATTTCTTGAAAAGCAAAAAGACGGCGCAACGGATTGTCGATCTTCTGGAACCGAAATCCGATGATGTAATTCTGGAGATCGGTCCAGGGACGGGGGTAATGACTGAAATCCTGATCGGATCCGGCGCTAAAGTTTATGCTGTGGATATCGACCAGCGCATGATCAATTTTCTATCCCAGAAATATGCCTATGCCCGCAACCTGGAACCGGTGCACTCGGATATAATGGACTACGATTTTGACCAGATTGAGAGCGAGGGGAGAATTAAGGTAATCGGCAATCTACCCTATCACATGACCTCCCCGATCCTGGAAAAAATCTGCTATTTTCACCACAAGATAGAATTCGCAGTTCTCACGGTCCAGAAGGAGGTAGCCGCCAGGATAACCGCCGAGGTGGGAAGTTCTGATTACAGCGCTCTGACAATTTTCATCAATAATTACTGCAGTGCCGAAGTGATGTTCGATCTGGGCCGAAAGCAGTTCCATCCCCCGCCCGAGGTCACCTCCTCTGTTATACGGCTGGACTTCTTCAAGAAGCCGCTGATCGATCCCGGCCATTACCTCTCGATCCGCAACCTGATCAAAAAACTCTTCAGCCAGAGGCGCAAGAAAGTGGTCAACTCCCTGATGAACACCTTGAATATGAGCCGGGACAAGGCTGAGGAAATTCTGGAGGATGCTTCTATAGAGAAGGATAAACGCCCTCAAAATATTTCTCTTGAAGAGTATGTTCGTCTCGCGGACGCGCTTTATAAATATGACGTGGAATTATAAAATATTCTTCGCCTGCCTTTCCATTTTCATCCTGGCGGGTTCACCGCTTTATGCTCAGGGTATGATCCTTGACTTTTCCTATGACAAGTCGACTTATCACTGGGAGGATTCGGTCTGGCTGGATAACAAATTTTCCGATAATATCCGCGTGCAAGCCTACAACAGCTCCACTGCGACTCTGATCAAAAAATCACTCTTTTTAAACAGCCGTGACCGCTGGCAGAAAAATGCCAATACGAATGTGGCCCTGATCTTCAATCCCGAGAACCGCTTCTCCTGGGGAATAACCGCCTTCAACAATTACAACCGGCTGGAGAGCAGGAGGGTGGGAATAAACCGCCTCGGACTCCACCAGGATTTCAGGCTCAGTGATGCAATCAAATTACGCTCCCAGCTTTCATATTCCGAAGCCACCCGTCATTATCAGGAGACAAAAGAACGCGATCAGGGGGTAATGCAGAAGGTCGATCTTACCTATGTTGGAAATCTGTTCGGGCTCGGGAGCCTGGGAGCAGCTTACAATCATGAATTAAATCTCCTGCAAAGAACTCCGGAAAAATCATTTGGCTTAGATTTAGGATTCGCCAACGGAGACACAGGACAGGAGATTCAAATAAATTACAGCGGCAATTATCAACAGAACAAATTCTTTACCGACCTGACTTCATTCGAAAATGTGACCACCCAGAACAAATATGAACATCAGGGAGACCTGCACTTAAATCTGAATCTGATAAAAAAACTGGATCTGGATCTTCTCTCCAATTATTCCTATCGTCGCTTTGAATATACGGAGAATGAGGATGATGTTCTGCCGGGGATCATCGGACGCGATAACCTGACCGCGACTTTCTACTATAAACTGGCCGGATCCTATCCCCTTTTCGGTGTATCTCTCTTCAAGACGGAATATATTTACCGCGATAGCGATGAGGAATTCGGAGATCTGTTTTCAGGTCAGAATATCACCCTGGGCGAGCTGCGCCTATCTTATTATATATCCTGGAGCGAAAAAGACTCCCTTTATGCCTCGGGCACGTTCTCTGTGACCACCTATACCGGAAAAGACCCTAACAACTTATTCTCGGATCGCGACCGGGTATTCAAACTGGGTCAAATGGTCTATCAAAGGGACTTTTCAGATCATTTCCTCCTGCGCTTGAGGGGATCATACCAGTATAACCACTATATCTATATCTCCGAACAGCTTTCGGCCAACAACAATCATAATATTGTCTATCTGGCGCAGCCGGAAGTGATCTGGACTCCATCCGCTGCTCTGCAGATTTCCCATAGCTGGGTCATGCATGCTAATTACATCTATTATGACTATGAGAAATACGAGGAATCTCAGCGCAACACCCTCTACCGCAAAGCCGATTATCTGGTGAAATTGAACTATTCCATTACCAGAAATCTCGATCTCCTATTATCTTATCGCTATCGTTATGAGGATTTCGGACAGCTTGTGTACAGGGACCAATGGGCACAGAGGATCAGCTGGGATCGCAATGGCCATCTGCCTTCGATCGAGATGTTCTGGA
>JABAHP010009307.1_pt1 | contig 13670 bp, 26 predicted proteins | sample 7062081 | NCBI WGS metagenome assembly JABAHP01 (sample SAMN14534357, study PRJNA622989) | marine sediment metagenome | biome: marine biome [ENVO:00000428]; feature: marine pelagic biome [ENVO:01000023]; material: deep marine sediment [ENVO:00002113] | place: India: Gulf of Kutch | collected... | reverse complement strand
TTTGGGTATGCGCCGGGGCGTATTTTGCTGGTCGAATCGGACATCCCCATGATCGATGATCTCCTGGCTCAGTTGGCGGACCGGTATCCCCTGGCCGAGAACTTTATCCGGCGTTACTATGGGCTCACGGACGGGGGACAGTGTGAGGGGCATGACGAGATCGCACAGTCGGCCAAGGTTACAGTGGAGAGGGTTCGGCAAGTGATGGCTCGGGGACTGCGCTACTTGCGCAATCCGCACAGGATTGGCGAGTTTCGTGCTAAGGTGGATCAGACTTTACCAAACATAAGGAGATGACAAGATGAAATCGGTACGAATCGAGGTACGGTTAGCAGGCCCTGACCTGCATTTGGTCGAGGTTGAGGGGGATGTCGCGATTGTAGAATCGCAGTATATCCAGTTGGACGAGAGTGATTTAGAGGGGGCGCTCATTTTCCCGGCGGACTGGTTGCGCAGGTTTTCAACGTTGCTGATGTTGACGCAACTGACCCAGGCAGTTTTTTCGGAAAAACTCGCCGGGCGACATGCCATGCGGCGGGTTGAGTTCAGGCCAATGCAGTACGGTCCGCACGCGGTCGAGGTGTTGAGCGGGGGCTTGCGGCTGGAGATTCACAGTGCGCATGTGGCCCTTGCCCTGGAGCATTACATGAGCGGCGGCATCGAGGCGGTTCGGCATTGGTTTGACCTTTTTCCACAACGGAATGTGCTGTACAATCAGCTCGTGCCCATTCCGGACGACCATTTCCCAATGCAGGCCCAACAGCGATATGAGTTCTGGCCGAATATTCCACGCACGGACTACTTTGGGTTGTGCGATTATTGCGGAGAGGACTGGGGCGGGCAGGTACACGGAGAGATTATGTGTCAGGGTTGTCTGTCCGAGTATGCGGAGTCTGTGCTCGAATGAGGGCCCCGATTTTCAACGTGGCCCAGGGCGATGCCCGGTCGCTGGATTTGCCCGACAAGTCGGTGCAGATGATCATGGTGTCGCCGCCCTATTACAACTTGCGGGTGTACTTGGATGATCCACAGGAGATCGGGCGAGAGGACACGCTAGAGGCGTACATTTCTAACCTTGTGGAGTGTGCCCGAGAGTGGCAGCGGGTGCTACGGGACGATGGGACATTGTGGGTCAATATTGGGGATGGGTATGCATCGCAAGGTGGACCTGAGCCGTCCCAGACGATTTGTCCACATGATGGGGCATCAAATACCCAGAATAGTGGCCGTTCGAGGTCTCCGGGGACGCTGAAACCTAAAGACCTGATCGGCGTGCCGTGGACTTTGGCGTTTGCGCTGCGAGACGATGGGTGGTTTTTGCGGTCGGCGATTGTCTGGTCGAAAGGGCTGGACTGGTCGGAGCGTGATTTGCAGGCTAAAGAGGACGCCATGCAGGCCCTGGCACAGGTTCGCGAGACTGTGACCGGTAGCCTTTTCGGGTTGAGCGCCGACCTGGACAAGATTCTCAAGAAGGCCGAAAAGAGCATCGAGCGGCTGATGGGGCCGGGGGCGGTGATGCCCGAGAGCGTGAAGGATCGGCCCACGTCGGCCTACGAGATGCTCTTTATGTTTTCCAAGTCGGCACACTACTTTGCCGATATGGAGGCGGTCAAGGGCGATCTGCGTTGCCCCGAGGCGATGGACGGTTCGCGGGTGTTCAGCGGAGCGAACAAGGCGGGGGCCAACCTGGAGCACGCACGCACGACAGGAGAGACATATTCAAGGATGCCCAGCGGGCGAAATGCCCGCAACGTGTGGAACATTCCCACGGAGAGCAAGGGGACGTTCGTGCTGCCCGATGGCCGGGAGATCGCGCACTTTGCGGCGTACCCGGAAGAATTGTGCAGGAAGGCGATCCTGATCGGCACGAGTGCGGCGGGGGCTTGTGCGACCTGTGGGGCTCCGTGGGTGCGAATTATGCGTCGTCCGGTAGATCTCGGAGTGGGTGACCCATACGGCAAGGCGGTCGAGCAGGACGAGCAGGACCGATATAGACGTCTTGCTACGCGCACACATTCGGCCCGGCAGGCCGGCGGTGACCACGACAATCCTTTCAAGGGTGTGGCGACTGTCGGCTGGAGGCCGGATTGTCATTGCCACGGCGAGGAAGAGACCATGATGGTGACCTGCCGGTGTTGCCGTGGGACCGGTCGCGAATTGAAGGCAACAGCCAAAGATCACAACGAGCATATGCCTGATGGGGAACGGCGCGCAAGTCGGGGATACATGGGGGCAGTGGGGGACAATTCAATCGAGGAGACAGGCGACGTCTGCCCAATGTGCGGCGGTTCGGGCGAGGTTGAGGGGTCGGGATTTTCAAAGGAGACGCTCGAGTCGTGGCCCAGGGTGCCCTGCACGGTGCTCGATCCGATGTGTGGGACTGGTACCACGGGGCGTGCGGCGCTGTCCCTTGGCCGGTCGGCTGAGCTGCGCGACCTGTCGCCCGAGTATGTGGACTTGGCCATGGCTCGCCTGGAGGCGATGCCGGGGGATGTGCCACAAGTGCCCCCCAAGCGTAAGCGTCGGAACGAGGACAAGGACGAGAATGTCCTACAGTTGAACTTTGGGAGGTGACAGATGAAGGGGAAAATGATCCCGATGAAGCGGTCGATGGTCAAGGCGATCTTGGCCGGCCGCAAGTCGGAGACACGCCGGCCGATTTCTCAAATTCCGACCGAGTGGGTGCTCAATCCGGTGATGGAACAGGTGTATTTGCACAGGCTGGACTCTCCGTACCCGTGGGGACTGGTCAATCTCAAGCGACAACACATAGGCCGACTGGGTGTATGTGTGCAATGGCAGAGTGCGGTCGATGATTACAAGACCAGTTTTTATCCATGTCCTTACGGGGATCGGGGTGATGTGCTCCTGGTCCGCGAGAGTGCCCAGGTGTTGGATGTCCATCGTCACGGACGGCACGATGATCGTACGGACTTTATCAAAGTATGCTACAATGCTGATGGACACGAGACGGATTGGATCGAGTACCCAGAGCGGCTAAAGTGGAGGCCCGAGGTTGGGGCGTCTCTGCCCAGGGGTGTGTACCGCGAGGCGGCGCGCATCCAGCTCAGGATCACGGATGTGGTGGTCGAGCGGTTGCAGGATATCACAGACGAGGGTATCCTGGCGGAAGGTATTTACCAACCGGAAGGCTTGACCATTTGGGAGGCTGCCGACGATTTGCCTATGTGCTGCGCTCCTATCGAGGCGTATATCCACCTATGGGATTACAGGCTTTACCTGGACCGGGGGCCAAAGTGGGCAGAAAACCCATGGGTCTTTGTCGTTCGCTTTGAAAGGGTGGAACATGGCCAAGAGTAGCGAGATCCTGGAGATGCTCCAGGCTGGACAGGTCGTGGATGTTGAGTATGATCTGTGCTCGTTCAAGATCGAGTTCAAAGATGGCTCAGAGATCAAGATTGCCCTGGGGGACTTTTGCGCTGAGGGGTACATCACGGTCGACATTTTCAAAGCCAAGGGTGAGGGCGAGGCGGTCTACAGGTACGCCGGCAAGATTGGCCCTTGGGCCCGCAATGCGGATCGGTGGGGAGATCGCTATCTGGATGTGGGTCTGCAGGGGCGGCCCGAATATCTAAAGATTGTGTCTGCTGAAAAAGGTGGGGACACGTGGCGAGAGGTCAAGGTACAAGTCGAGTTCGGGCAGACGGTGTATCGTGGCTGTGGGACGAATATCTACAAGAAGGTGACGCGGGCGTGAAGATCGGGATCTGGGGGCTTTTTGAGCCTGGACTGTGGACGGACATCGAGTTCTTTATCAATACTCGCGAAGCTGTCTTGAGGCGGAATGCGTTTCGCAATGAGATCCTGGCCGGTCGGGCGTGGCTTGTTTGGTCCGGTGACGAGCAGGAGACGATCACGCCGGAAATGATAGAAGAAGGGACTCCGCCGGTTGAGTCGGCCCTGTTTTCTCTGGGATGGCAGAACCGGCGCGACAATGCTCTGCTACACTAGACTTTGAACGCTTTTCGTGGTACAATGGGGGTGATGTAGGCGGTTTTGGGTGCGGTACCCCCCTACCTAGATCCCAAACCTCCTTGTCATCTCCTTATGTGCGGGTCGCCGTGGGCAACGGCGACCCGCTCGATTTTTACCTTTGTCTTATGTTTGGCTTTAGCGGCATGAGCAGGCCGATGCGATCTGTCTTGCCGCCGGCGGGTTTGACGGTGATCGGCGGTATTGTGCCCTCGTCGTTCGGGGCGTGGATTTCCAAGAGGACCGGCAGGGCTTCGCTTTCCGTGTTCTTATCACATAGGGCTTCTGCCAACCGGTGCAGGAGCTGCGCGTCGAGGGCAATCGTTGTCGTGACGGCGGTCCGGGTCGCACAGGTGACGATCTGGTCGATGTTAGGGTACGGATAGTCAAAGGCGGGGCGCTCAGCGTGCCCGCTTTTGCCGTTCTGGATGCAGTAGTAGCTTGCGTCCTTTTCGCGGGCGTCTACCTCGAATCGCCGGCGGGCGCGATTCTTGGCCCAGGCTGAGTCCTTTTGGGCCCGTTCGATCAGGTCTCGAGGAATCACGCCCGGTGTCGAGGTGTCGCCGTAGTCGGGGGTCACGGGGATGATCGCGGCGATCTTGCCGTCCGCCGCTAAGAGGCGCTTTCCGTCAAAGTAGACGTGTTTCAGGATCTCTTTTGGTGCGTCGGTTTCGACGGCGCACGCTTTTTCAATCTTGCTGAGGGGCCATATAAACATTCAATTCTCCTTGTTCTGTGAGTTCGTTTTGTCCAATGTGTCCAGGGCTGATCGTTCCAACGTAGACCAGTCGCCCGTACGCGTTGACCGTGTCCTCTTGCTGATGGAAAGGGAGATTCTCGCCCGTTTCCCATTCGCGAATGATGACCTTGCCTTTGTATGGGTCTCGCGTGGCCCTGTACACGATCCAGTTTGTGCCGTCCCGGCTGAACACGCTATCTGTCGCGGCGTTCAGGACGGATCGCAATTCGGTCTCGTCACAGCCCAGGTGCTGGGCGAGGATTTCGCGATTGTAGGGGCGTCTTTTGGTGTTCACTATGCCCTTCCTGTGATTTCTGCGAGGTGCTGGGCTGCATTGGCCCAGACCCAGGCTAAGGCGCGATAGATTGCGCGGACGAGGCCCACACGGCGAATCTTGGCGGTGGACTGGTCGGCCCGCGATACGTGGATGCTGATCCTGATCCTCAGTTCGACGCCGTTGACTGTTTCGTACTTTATCCAAGTTTGCATTAGGTCTCCTGCTAGTCTAGGTCGTCGCCGAGTATAACGTACTGCCCGCAAGAGGATACCTGGTATGGTTCTCCACGGCGTGCCTGGAGTGTTGCGGCGTGTTCCTCGATGTATGGGCGCAAGATGTCCGGGCAATCGGGCTCTATGTCCAGTTTTAGGGTAAAGTAGGACAAAAAGGCAAGCTGTGCATAGTCGCCCCGCTTTTTCCTGCATCGATCTGCGTAAATGAGGCCGGCGGGATAGTTGCCGATGAAAACCCGTCTTTTCGGGTCGTTGCGTAGGGCTGCACGTTCTGCCTTTCGCCGATCACGCTCGCGTTTCCGTGCCTCTTTTTTGGCTTGCGCGCGTTGTGCGGCTTGCTGCTGCAAGAGGTTTTGATTTTCAATACGCCATGCTCGATGTTCCAAGGCGTCCGCCTCTTGGTTCAAGGCAATGCTCTTTTTGGCGTTTTTGATCGTCAGTTCGAGGGCTCGATCTGTGCGTCGATCCATGGCCCGTGTTCGTCCACTTCGCCCGGTCACGAATGATCCGGGCGCGTTCTCTGACGCTCGATTGGCCTGTTCGGTGAGCCGTTTGGCTTGACGTCGTTTCTCGGCGGCTCTTGCACGCAGTTCGGCAATATCCTCAAGCTGGCCTTGTGTTAGCGGCATGTGGTTTGTCCTTTGATCCAGGCTTGATCCATTTCGTCCAGGCGGGGCAACATTTCGAGCAGTGACTTGCCGTCTCGTTTCATTTTCAAGACGTTTATGCCCAGGCGGATGCCCTGCCGTGTGCGGCTGCCCAAGGGAGCGTCCATCGTCAGGGTCTCGATCCAGCTTTCGAGGTGCTTGATTCTCAAGGGCAGCGTGTTGGTGCACTTGAGCCCCATCAAGATGATCCGGGCCAAGTGTAGCGCGCTCGCCGCCGACTTGTCCCATTCCTTGACTGTGCGCCGTGCGTGGTCGATGTAGAGCGCAGAACGGACGGCAATGCCGATGTCTCTGTTCGTGACTTCGCTCATGATGCCTCTTTTTCAAGACGGGCCCGGTGTCCCAGTTCGGCCAAGGTCTCGGTTGTTTCCTCGTTGGCGAAAGCGATGTCGCGATCTGTTCCATCGTACCACGCACATTCGACGCCGTCGCCCTGGGCGCTGCCGGCAAAGTGCGGGCAGGTGCGGCAGTGATTTTCAAAGTGCTCTTGCGTGTTGTCCACGGTGGTGACCAGTCGATGGCAGTAGATCGTACTGCCCATCTGGATGTGCTTGGTACGCTTGATCCAGTCGGAGTTGAGTTCGCTGTCGCCGATGTTGATTACTTTGGTATGATCCATTATTCGTCTCCAAAGGGGTACAGCCATTCATAGAGGCGTTCCTCTGTGATGGGCTGATAGTCGGAAGGGACTTTGTCGTCCGGATTGCATCCCCCACAGGTGGTATAGATGCTGTCGGTGTGGTGAGGGATGATGTAAAACTGCTGGCCGGCGGCCTGTCGCGCCAAGATCGCGCGCCGGTGGAGTTTGTTCCAAGAATGCCAGTCCATCATGCCGTCGTGAGATCCGCAAATCTGGCAGACGCTGGCGCTCAGGCAAGAGCGCAGGGGGCGCTGTCGTTCCTGTTCGGCGACTCGTGCCTGGAAGGCTGCCGAAGGGTCGGTGCTGTCCCAGGCAAACTCACTCATCGTCGCCTCCAAACATTTCGATGAACCACTGCGCGCCGCGAGGAAGAAAGGCGTTCAATTCGTCCCAGGGATTGCGTTCGAGGTATTGCTCGACGGTGAACTTGTCTTGAGCAGGGAGGATCGCATACGGTGCGTTTCGGCGCTCGATCACCTCTTGGACTTGTTCCGGAAAGACCTGTCGCAGGCGCTCCAGGTTGTCCGTGTCGGCTGCCTTTATCAAGGCTGCTAAGAGGGCATAAAAGTCAAAGCTCATACAATCCAAGATAGCCGATTGCTTGTACGAGTAGTGTCCGATTTTTGGCATTTCGTCATCTCCTTGTGATGTGATGCTCCTATTATACCACGGATCGTGTAAAGTCGAGTTGCATAGTTTGTNNATACCACGGAATGTGCAAAGTCGAGTTATATGATTCGACAGGTGCAGTGATACATCTTTTTCTTGACCTGGACGTCTTTTTTATGCTATAATTGATCCAAAAGAAAGGTATATTCATGAAGTCTGCGACTTTAGTACAAATTGGCACGTTGGCTCAACACGCGCGCGAGGAGGCCGGATTGTCTCAGGCCGAGATCGCGGAGCAAGTCGGTGTGTCGCTCGCCTGGATTGGCCGGGTGGAGCGGGGCGAGGCGTCGGCGAGTTACTTCCGATTGTCAAAGCTGATGGAGGTGCTGGGTTATCGCTTTGCCTTGCTGCCGGTGGACTGGGAGCAGGCCGAGGAAACGGGGGAAGGGCGCGAGGTGGAGCGGCTCGCGAACGTGGTCGTCGAGCGGGTTGTCGCAAAGCTACAGGCTGCCCTGTGAGGCGTAAACCGCCAGTAGGATGGGCGATAGCCGTTCTTTCTATCGCGTCGTTTGCTGTGCTGTTCTCCGGTGAGGTGCCGGCACCTGCTCTGTTTGAAAGTCCTTTGCCCAAGATCGTTTCCACGTGGTACATGCCCTCGTTTTTCAAGGACGACGTGCCCCCCAGGGGGAGCAAGGGGGTGGTGATCGCGTCGCAGTATGCGATCTGGCAAGAAGGACAGTACATGCCGGATTGTCAAAAACTGGACGACTTGCAGATCGAAACGATGCACGACTATTTGCCCGAACGAGTGCCCAGGTGTCCCGGAATTGAGACGGTGGGCCGGTACTGGGACGATTCTCTACACGACAGGCCCTTTAGAGGGACCAGCAAGCTCGTCCTGACGTGGAACGAGCCCATGCTGGCCGGGCAGGCCGGGCTGGATCGCTATGAGATGCTGCGAGATATGGGCGTACCTATTGCCAACATCGATCCGCTGAGCGAGAGGGCGGTCGACGGGTGGCTGGAGATCGAGGCCAAGCATCCGGCAGAGGAGGGCTGGGAGCTGGGTGCGCCCTCGTCCATCATCTACCTGGACGGCGGGACGTGGTGGGACAACCATCGCGCGATTTTCAAGGCCCGCACAGGGCGCTATCCCCGCTATGATTACGTGGTCATCGACACATACCCTCAATTCTCGTATGAGTGGGCGTGGATCATGCTCAAGGCAGACGTTCGGCGCGCTGAGGCCAAATGTCGCCAGTATGCGGGTTGCAAGGGTGTGATCGTGGCCGAGTGGGCGTTTCCGCCGTGCTGCCCGGACCTGGACGAGGAGACTTGCCGGAAGCATGCGGAGCGATTCACGAGAGAGGCATGGCGCTGGCTAGATGAGCACGTCGTGGCTCATTTCTTTTTCATTGCCAAAGCAAATCCGGCGGCAGACCACGGGTTTGGGTTCGGGAGCTGTGTGCCGACGTTGTTTGACTGGGAGACCGAGGCCCTGACTGGGTTGGGAAAGGCGTTCCGGTGAAAGAAAAGGTCGAGGACCTGAGATTTACCCTAAAGTTGGCCGGCGCTGCTTTTTTGGCGCTGGGCTATGGCGTGCTGTGGTGGTTCTTTTATGATCTGTCCCCTAACTTTTGGTCATTTCTTGTGGCGTTGATTGGGGCAGGCATGTTGTCTTTTGGGTCGTGGGCGCTCGGTTATGAAACGGGTATCATGAGGGGGATGCAATACGCGGAGAGGATCGAGAAAGATGTCGGTTTACGTGGTGACGTATGAGGCTACGGTGTCCGTTCAGGTCGAGGCGGAGAGCGAGGATGTGATCGACGTTATGGAGACGTGACGTGCCGATAAAAGTGATCCAGCGTGAAACGGAGGCCCTTGATTTTGGCCCGGATGGAGAAATCCATGCCGGAAAGCACGAGCTGATCGAGTGCCCCCTTTTTGATGCTGGGGGAAAACAGATCACAGATCCGATCCATTACCACATCCGTTCGCTGCTGTATGCGTTGGCCCCAGAGGTTGGGGATATGATCGCCACGATCATGATGCGGGGCATGCGCAAGGTCGATGTTTCGTATCGGCTGGAGGGGGACCGGTCAGAACCGGGTTTTATCAAGATACGGGCGGGTGCAATTCTGGAATGGACAGATGCACGGCTTGTCACAGAGAAACCGCAACCGGGGGCCATACTCAAAGAAGGGTGGGAACTGGGGGAGCAGACCTGTTTTTATTGTCGAAAGAAAGCTGAACCGGTCGCCGGGTGGACCGGAGATGGATATCATCTTTGCTGGGACTGCGAGTGTGGACGGATGCAGGATGTCGGGATCGAGTGGCCCTTTGTCTCTGATGTTGTGGATGCGTCGGACTTTGAGACTCTGGGTTTCAGGATTGAATAGATGCACACTCTGTTGACGCCGATTGTCAATCGTGTTCGGGTGGTGTTGCCCTTTGATGTTCAAATAGAGTGGGTACGAGAGGAGTGCACGCTTTACTTGCTCACGGGACGATGGGATCTAGAGGCTGGAGAGGCGATTGCGCGGGCGGTTATTCTGGGTGATTTTTTGTCCCTTCTCAAATATGGAAGTCTTAAAGGTTCACTTGCGGCTGAATGGTCGCGGCACTGGTTTGGAGGATGGGCGGATGGATGATATTATCATAGTTGGCAAGCGTCCATCGCCTAGATGGGAAAAGAGAGTGAGGAATGATCTAGAACGGGAAATTGCCGGTCAAATCAATTCTTCACAGGTTGAAAAGGTACTCATATCAGAGCACGCGATACAGATTGTAATGGAAAACGGGGTAGAGATTCAGATCGATGGAGAGCAAAGTGATCGGGATGAATATCAATTGAGGGTAGAAATCTCCTATGGTTGACAAGAGCGGGATACGTCCGATGGGTCGAGTTTGGATTAATCCTTACGATAGTCGCCAACGGGTGCCCTGGCGCGATTTCCTGAGCAGAGAGGAAAAAGACCTGATCAAGGTCGCGAATCTCTTTAGTTCCATTCTGCCCATGGATTATCAAGCGTCGCAGGACGGCAAGCGATGGTTGCTCATTCACAAGCTGGCAAAGATGCTTGACGGGGAGAGGCCGCTATGAGGTTCACGATAGGACGGATCGAGGGGGAGCGGTTCGGCTGGGCTGTGTTCGAGAATGGGGAGCCGCTGATCCTGGTCAAAGATGAGGACATGGCAAATAAGATGCTGGCCCTGTTGCGATTCGGCCAAGAGCTGGCCCAGAATTGGGTCGATGCCATATTGCCGCCGCCCCCGTCGGCCGGGGAGATCCTGGAAAGGATGGGGTTGAAATGAAGATCAGGGTGTCACGGCGCGGGGTCTCCGAGGAAGTGCGGGCTGAGTTGTTGCGGGTGCTCCAGGAGCACATGGAGGATCTGGTCGAGGCCATGCGCGAGGTGACCGAGGACTGGAGGCACAAGCCGATTTTCAAACATCGTCGGGATCGCTGGCGCTGGCCTTTTGCTTGATTGAAAGGGGCTTTTGGTGTATAATGGGATATAGGAGGGCTCATGGCCACGTATCAGATTGAGCAGGGTCAGACTCTGGCCCGCGCGCGGGCGATCATCGAGCGGTTGCGGCCCGGCGATGCGCTGCTTTTCGAGCGGGGCGGCCGGTGGGAGACGGATCAAAGCGATGCGCTCAAGCTGTGGAATCTCAGCGGGACGGCGGACGATCCGATTATGATCGGCGCGTACGGCAGCGGTTCCACGCCGGTGATCGACGGGCACAGGGAGAACGTGCGACCGGTCTCGCTGCGCGATGCCCGGCATGTGACTGTTCAGGACCTGGACATCCGGAATCACAAGTACGGTGCCGGCGTACGGGTGCGCGGATGCTCGAACATTCTCATTCGGCGCTGCTCTGTTCGCGACGGCGGCCATGGGTTCGAGAATTGGACGGCAGGGTTCATCGTCTACGGATCGAGCAATGTCACGTTCTGGGTGTGTACGGCCCTGCACAATAGGGGGGAGGGGTTCTATGCCGGGCAATCGTCGCAAGCAAATCCGGACGACGTCACCGAACAGATAAAGCTCATCCAGTGTACGGCTACTCATAACAGTGCGGACGGTCTGGACATCAAGGGCTCCGTGTGGGAATGCTTGGTCCAGACTTCTCTTTTTTCAAACAACGGTGGGCTTTGCGACGTGGCCCTGGGTGGACACGGGACTGTCATGGAGGATTGTATCGTCGAGTCCGGCACGGCGGACCGAGGGATCTACCTGGGGCGGTATCAGCGTACCCAGGGGGAAGGATGCACGGTTCGCCGGTGCGAGGTCTCCGGCAATCATTCCATGGGCGGTATGTGGATCATCGGGCACGAGAACGTGGTCGATGACTGTCTGTTCAGGGACTGCGGGATTGGGATCTATGTGGACTATCGCCCGGACGAGGACCGCGCCGGTCATCGTATCGTCGGCTGCCGGTTCGAGGATGTGGAGGTCCCGATCAAGTTGGATAGGGATCTGCCGCCCGAGTTGATCGAGATTATTCCCCCTGGCCTGCCGCCGGTGGCAGACGAGATCGAGGTCGTGGTGAACGTTCACGGTGACCAGTACGCGGGAACGATCCAGCGGGTACAAGATCCTGATGTCCCGTGAGCCGGCGGAGGTAAGGGCTCCCTTTGGCGTTTTTCAAGGGGGCTGCCTGTATTACAACGGGGCATGGGGTGGGGATGCTGACGATGTCTGGGTTCTCAACGGCATGGCCCCCGATCAGGTTTGTGCGTTGGCGGGTCGACTAAACGAGATATGGACGCGACCAGGGGCTGAGCGAGACGCTCACGTTTTCCGTGTTGCGTTCTGTAGTCTGTTTTTTCGGCACGAGTTGGTTTGTCCTGTCTCACCAAAGGAGGACGTGCCCAAGCTATGCGCCGACTTGAATCGTCTTTACTTTATTTCTCATTGATTGCCCTTGCCGTCTCTCTCGCTGTCGTCATCTATGCCCATTGCCAAAGCCGCAAGGCGTATGTTTTTCCGGAAAAAGTGCCATGACAGAGGACACACAGGTCATTCGATTTGACCCGCTCGACGCTAATGGGGAATGTTCTCCCCAGGAAGTGATCTTTGTGCACGAGTATCTCAAGGACTTTAATGGGACTCGTGCCGCCGAGGTCGCCGGGTGGGGCGGGACGTATGGATCGCGGGCGGTACAGGCGCATACAGCTCTCAAGAGGCCCAGGGTCGCGGCTCTGGTTGCTGTTTACGTGCAGACTCGTGCGATGTCGTCGCACGAGTTTTTGCTAACGTTGGCTGACCAGGCCCGAGGGCTGCCGGGTGAGTTTTTCAAGTCGAATGGAAGAGAGGTTTCCATCGATGTGGATCGTCTGGTCAAGGAAAAGCCGCACTTGATCAGGCGGGTGAAAACGACAAAGTACGGCCAAGAGATCGAGTTTCACGACCCGCAGAAGGCCCTGGAGATGCTGGGCAAGGCGATGGGGATGTTCACCCAGCGGGTCGAGGCATTCAATGTCAACGTGGATCTAAATGACGTTCTGGCGGCCCTGCCCGATGCGATCCGTTCGCAGGTGGCCATGGCCCTGCAAAACAAGCTGTCGGGGGGTGGCTGAGATGGGCGTCGCCGAGGCCATTGCTGACAGTCTGCTCGGCCTGTACGGTAGAAAACAGGTCGCGGACGTATTATCAAAGATCGTCACGTGGCCCGAGCAGTACGTCAATGCCGAAACGGGCAAGGTGTACAAGCCGCATCACGAGCGAGAGCGACTGTTTGTATTTAACGATACTCCACGCTACGGATTGATCAAGGGCGGAGAAGGCAGCGGGAAAAGTTCGGCGTCTGTCATCAAGAACTTGGAGCGGCTCAGGCGGGGGATGTCGGGGATCATGTTCTCCCCTGACCTGGAGCATTTCAAAAAGTCGCTTTGGGAGGAGTTCAAGCGGTGGTGTCCCTGGCAGTGTGTCATCGACCGGCATCGTTATTATCAACAGCCGGGCTGGATACCGAGCCGCACCTTTAACATCGTTTTCCACAACGAGCGGGGCGGCTATTCTACTCTGTGGTGTGGGGGGGCCAAGGAATCGGAGATCGAATCCTGGCAAGGGCCCAACGTCTCGTTTGCACACGGTGACGAGATCGCCCGTCACAAGACCGCCGCCGCCCTGAAGACGCTCGCTGGCCGCACGCGCATCCCCGGCCCCAACGGCGAACCGCCCCAGGTGTTCATATCGACCACGCCAAAGAAACATTGGTTGTTCGAGTATTTCGGTCCCTTGCTCTGTCACTGTACACACTGTGACGAGGATGTCGAGGTTGACGTGCTACAGGGGGCGGTTTTTCAATGTCCGCTCTGCGAACGTTCCGACCTGGAGGTGATCGACGAGAAGGCCCCTTTCAAACGGTCGGCGATCACGGTTACGCTCAAAACACAGGACAACGTGGACGCCGGCAACCTAGATCAGGATTACGTGGACGAACGGCGCGCGCCGCTCACCGAGGCCGAGGCCCGCGTCTACCTGGGGGCGGAGTGGGAGGA
>JABAHP010003202.1_pt1 | contig 13674 bp, 15 predicted proteins | sample 7062081 | NCBI WGS metagenome assembly JABAHP01 (sample SAMN14534357, study PRJNA622989) | marine sediment metagenome | biome: marine biome [ENVO:00000428]; feature: marine pelagic biome [ENVO:01000023]; material: deep marine sediment [ENVO:00002113] | place: India: Gulf of Kutch | collected... | reverse complement strand
TTTCCGAGAAGAACAATACTCCGGCCCTTGCTTTGCGGACCTGCCGTGAAGGTATTGGCGGCAGTCTCCCCCTTCATCTGGCCAGCCGCTGGGGGCCGACAGAGTTGTTGTCCATTTAATAATATCCGGATTATCCTGAGCAGCTCAGCTTTGTCTTAACGGACCGTTGTCGTGTTAAAATATCTGGATGCACGNNCTGGACAAACCACAAGGCATTACTTCCCAGGATGCAGTTACGAAGGTGAAACGCGCTCTGAAGTTGAAGAAGGCAGGGCATGCGGGAACCCTTGATCCCATAGCGACCGGGGTGTTGCTCGTGTGTGTGGGAGAGGCGACGAAAATAAGCAGTTATCTGATGGACCTCCCCAAAGAATATCTTGCCGATATCAGGTTTGGAGAGCGTACAGATACCTTTGACGCAGAAGGCGAAGTAGTAGAGCGTGACCCTGCCTGCTCCGTTTCCCGGGAGGAAGTGGAAAGCGTACTTGAGAATTTCCGGGGGACCATCATGCAGATGCCTCCGATGTACTCCGCCCTTAAGGTCAATGGAAAACCTCTGTACAAGCTTGCCCGGGAGGGGAAATATGTTGAGCGAGAGGAGCGTGAGGTTACCGTTCACGAGATAATGGTGGAGGATTTTTCTTTCCCTGTGGCGAGGATTCGTATGAGGTGTTCCAAAGGCTTTTATGTAAGAGCGTTTGCCGACGACCTTGGACGTTTGCTCAGTACGTTGGCGCACATGTCGGCTTTACGCCGAACTGCGGTCGGCCCGTTTGATGAAAAAAAATCTTTGGGACTTAACGACCCGGAAACATTACGTAATTCCATTGTTCCGGTGGATAAGGCGATGGAACATCTTCCGGAAGCCGTGTTGCGTGGAGAAGACTTTAAACGGGTTTCCCACGGTGGTGCTGTCAGTGCTCTGAAATACGGCAAATTCAAGCCTGGCATGCCTTTACGCCTCAAGTCCCCCAATGGGGTGCTTATGGGCCTTGGGGAGGTCTCCGGCCCCCATATTAGAGTGCTCAGAATGCTTCACTTGGGGGGGGAATCTTAAACTAACATCTGAGGGTTAGTTTCGGAAAGCTTTAATTTTTTTAAAAAAAGTACTTGACATTTTTTACCGCATATGGTTTAAATTTAATATGTTTGGAAAAAAGGATACCATTGGACTTGATATCGGTTCGAGCTTTCTGAAGGTCGTTCAGCTTAAGGAAAAGAAGGGCGGCTACGAACTGGAGGCCTTTGATATGATGCCTCTTCCACCAGAGCTCATCGTTGAAGGCTCCATCATCGATTCACTTCGTTTGGTCGAATCGATCAAGGACCTTCTGAAGAAAGCGAAGATCAAGGCAAAGAACTGCGCCCTGGGTATTGCCGGGCATGCCTCGGTCATCATTCGCCGCATTTCGCTTCCTGAGATGAGCGAAGAAGAGTTGAGCGAATCTATTAAATTCGAGGCAGAGCAGTATGTCCCTTTTGATGTTGACGATGTTGCCATTGACTTCCAGATACTCGGCCCAAAGGAGGAGCCCGGCCAGATGGATGTCATGCTTGTGGCGGTCAAGAAGGATATTATCACGGAATACACGTCGGTCGTTCGTGAGGCAGGCCTGAATCCGGTGGTCGTGGATGTCAACTCATTTGCCTTGGGCAATATGTACGAGATAAATTACGAAATAGAGACCGACCGGAACGTGGCCCTTGTCAATATTGGTGCCAGTACCATTAACCTCAGTGTAATGAAGGGCGGGGTTTCTGTCTTTACCCGTGACAGTTCCATGGGAAGCAATCTTCATACTGAGGCGCTCCAGAAAGAGTTCAACCTGTCTTTTGAGGATGCCGAACGACTGAAGATGGGCGAGACCATTCAAAGTGTTAGCGAAGATGAAGCGCAGTCGGTTATCCTTGCTGCCTCGGAGGAGATAGCGGGCGAGATATCCCGCTCCATAGATTATTTCCGCAGCACCATGTTCCATGAGGACATTAACGAGGTCATGCTCAGCGGTGGCGGCGCTCTGGTGCGAGGCCTGCCTGAACTTTTGGCTGAGCGGGTGGGACTTGAGGTCCGGCTTGCCGAACCATTCAAGAATATCAATACCGGCAAATTCGATATTGCCTATATAGAGGATGTATCCTGCATGGCTGCCGTAGCGGTTGGCCTTGCTATCAGGAGGGCTGGGGACAGATGATAAGAATTAACCTTATACCGGCCAAAAAGAAGAAGAAGGCCAAACCAATCCCCAAGTTCTTCATTGTGCTTTTGCTTCTGTTTGTTATTTCCCTCGCTGGATGGTTTGTCGTTGCACAATATTACAGCAATAAGATCAATGATCTGAACGAACAGAAAAGATTGAATGCCGCGAAGATAGAGGAACTGAAGAAAAAGATCGAAGAAGTAGAAGATTATGAAAGGAATAACAAAATCTTCGAGGAACGCAAGAAGATCATCGATGAGCTTTCAAGGAACCAGGCCATGCCGGCAAAGGTGCTCGACGAGATGTCGGCCCGCCTGACCCAGGGGGTGTGGATCACCTCTATGGGGATCACGGGAACAAATATTAGAGTTTCCGGAGTAGGCTTTTCCAATAATGATATCGTTGATTATGTGACCAGTTTGAAGAAATCTCCAATGTTTACCGAAGTGGCACTGGGTGGGACAAGCAGTGCCACCATGGAGAAAACAAGCGTATACACATTTACACTCTCAATGAAGATCAAGTCATAGATTATGAAGAATATTGACCTGAAAGACATAAAGTCAATCAAGCTTCCCCAATGGGCGAAGATGATACTGGCCCCTTTGCCTGCTGTGGCCATTGTTGTGGCTATAATTTTTGTAACCGTGCTTCCCAGGAACAAGGAAGTTGAACTGCTTGAGCAGGATATAGCCAAGCAGGAAGCGGAGATAGCTAAAAGCCAGAGCATGGTTGCCCGGCTGGAAGAGCTGAAGAAAAAGAACGAAGAGCTGAAGAAAAAGCTCAGGGAGCTTGAAGACCGTCTTCCCGATGAACGGGAGATATCTTCTCTCCTGAAGCAGGTGAGCGACCTTGGGCTTGAGGCCGGCCTGAAGATACTTCGCTGGAAACCGGCCCAGAAAAGGAACCATCCCAGCGGTATTGTGTATGAGGTGCCTGTTTCCGTCTCTCTGACCGGCAGTTATCACCGCTTGGGGCAGTTCTTTGCCTCACTTACGCGATTGAACCGGATTGTGAACATATCGAATATAAAGCTTGGTAATCCAAAGCTTGAGGGAAGTGAGATGACGCTTAACGTTTCCTTCAGTGCAGTGACCTTTACTGCTGTCAAAGAAGGGGGAATCACTCAAACGGAAAAAGCAAAAAAAGGGAAAAAGAAAAAGAAGAAAAAGAAATGATGAAACGTATCGCTAACATAGGAATGGTATTCTTTTTGTGTTCCCTGGTACTCTTGCCAGCAGGGGCTCTGAACGCGCAACAGAGCCCGATGCCGGCTCAGCAGGTAAAGACGGATGAGCCTGAAAAATTAGAACTGCAAAAAGAGATTTATTATTATCAGTCGGAAATGCTGGCGAGGCGGGATCCGTTCAAACCGCTTACGATCAAGGATGAGAAGGGCCCAGGAAAGGATCTTCCGCCTTTGCAGACATTCGACATCAGTCAGATGAAGCTGTTTGCGGTGGTCCTTACCGAAGAAGCCCAGTATGCAATGATACTTCTGCCCGATGGTAAGTATTATACCGTCAAGAAGGGTGACCTGATCGGGATACACGAAGGGCGTGTTGCAGGGATGGAACTGGATAACATCCGGATCGTGGAAAGACTGCGAAACTACAAAAATCAAGTCATTGAAAAGGAAGCATTTTTAAGGCTCCGGGAAGAGGAGGGAGAATGACCAGGAGAGCGACCTATATTCTTTTCGTTATTTTCCTGCTTGTCGCTGCAGGATGCGCCACTACAGGTGCAGGAGGTGCCGGTGGAGCGTCTCATAGCGTAAATATAATCACCGGTGTCGACGTTTCGGACTATTCTGTTGAAATCAAGATGAAGAATACATTTACTTCCTCCTTTACCGTTTACAAACCTTCAGATCCGTATACGGTTGTGGTAGAGTTGCCGGACGTGGACATCGGCGACGTCCCTGAGGAAATTGTTCCCGGGAAAAAAGGCATATCGGAAATAAAGTTTTTTACTGCTCAGACCCCATCGAACTTTACCCGGATAGAAATTCTTCTTGACAGTCCGACCGAGGTAACACCCAAGAAGACGCCGTTGTCTCTTGTCCTGAGCATAGAAGAGCCGGATGCCGAAATGGCGGGGCTTTCGGAGACTGTTGTAACGGAAGCGGCGATTGAGAGCGGCGAGCCCATAGAGACTGTCGATGTGGAAACCATGGGGGCCGCAACCGAGATCGTTGATGTTTCCTTCGATTTCAGGGAGGACATGGTCCGCTTTGAAGTTACCGGTAACGGGACGATGGACGCTCAGGTCTTTACGCTTCCCGGACGTATAGTTATCGACATCCCCGGGGCTGTGATGAAGACCGAGTCTCCGGAAACGGTCCTGGCGCCCGTCAAAGCTGTCAGAGTGGGACAGCATGACTCAAAGACTCGGCTGGTGCTCGATGTTACCGAGGACGTGGAGTTCATAGCCTCCGCAAGACTTGATAAAGTAGTTGTGTCGATGCCGGTAAAGGAAGAGCCTCTCATCGTTGTTGAAGAGCCTGGAATGCGTCCGAAAGAGGAAGCAATTCCGGGAGAGGAAATGACCGAGGCCGAACGTGAGGCGATCGGCGTTGAAGGGCTTCCCGTTCCCGAGGAAGAGGAGGCCGCTCAGAAGAAAAAGAAAAAATATACAGGACAACTTGTTTCACTTGATTTCCAGGACGCCGATATTGTGCCTATCTTCAGGTTCCTTGGGGATATCGCAGGTTATAACGTCGTTATCCATCCGTCGGTCAAAGGCCGTATTACACTTAAGCTCAAGAATGTACCCTGGGACCAGGCGCTTGATATCATCCTTGAAATATCCAACCTTGGCAAAAGCGTAGAAGATAATATCCTGCGTATTGCCCCGACAAACGTATTTACCTCACAGCAGGAAGAGGCAGCCAGACTTGCCGCGGCCCGTGAGAAAGTGGCCGAACTTGTCCAGGAAGCGATCTCCCTGAAGCATATTGCCGCCGCGGACATGCTGAAACGGCTTCAGGAGGCCAAGGCTATGAGTCCGAGGGGGACCGCGCGGATAGACGAACGCACGAACACCCTGATCATAAATGATACCCAGGAAACCATAAACAAGATCCGGGACGAGGAGATTCCCTATTGGGACACCCCTGAGCACGGTACCATGCAGGTGCTTATTGAGGCCAAGATCGTCGAGGTCAGTACCGACACCGCCCGGCAGCTTGGTATTCGCTGGGGTGGGAATGCCACGAATGATAACTTCAGCTTTATTGGTGACGCATCGAGCTATGATTTCTCGGTCAATACACCTGTTACTCCCGCTGGTCCTGCGGCCAGGGTTCCGGGCGGGGTTCTTGCCATAGGGTATACCGAGACATTTTCCGTGAATATGTCGCTTGAAGCGCTTGAGAGCGTAAGCAGGGTGCGCAAGCTGGCCAACCCCCGGCTTATAACCATTGATAAGCAGGCTGCCACGATCAAACAGGGCGTCCAGATACCTTTTTCAACGGTCAGTTCGGAAGGGACCAAGACCGAGTTCCAGGAGGCCACTCTGGAACTGAATGTAACCCCTGAGATCCAGCCAAACGGCATATTGAAACTGGTGGTGACAGCCAAGAATGACACACCTGTCGCCATTGGAGACTCGACAGGTATCAACAAACAGGAAATCCAGACTCAGGCACTGGTGAAGGACGGCCAGACCCTGGTGCTTGGCGGCATTTATACTAATACCGAACAGGAGAACGTGACCGGTGTTCCTCTGCTGAGCAAGATCCCTCTCTTGGGGTGGTTATTTAAAACCAGGTCATCAACCACCCAGCCACAGGAACTGCTGATATTTATTACGCCAAAGATGGTACAATAATATTCAGATAAAGGCTGGCAAGCAATTCAGGAGGTATAAATGAAAAAGAAGAAGTTATCCATTATATTAACTGTCATTCTATCGTTNNTGTCCTTGTAACTGAAGGGCCCGTACTTGATGACATGAAGACAAGCTTAACCGGGCTGCCTGGTGATTGGGTAGGCTTATCGTCTGAGGCGTGTGAAAATAATTGGACAGGCATAGGCTGTAATATCGCTAATACTACTATTATAGGGATTAACCTCCCTAATCAGGGCATTATCGGGAATATTGCGTCCTCATTTAACGGGACGAACCTGATAAACCTTTCAACCTTGGATATAAGCTATAACGGATTGTATACGGGAGATCCAGGAGTTGATAGTTTTATAACGGGACTTCAGCCCGCATGGAAGGACACACAGGTCGTTGCTCCATTTGATCTGTCTGCGAGCGTTCTTGACCCGAATACTGTCTGGCTTTTTTGGACCAATGAATACGGGTCGGCGCTTTCCCTGACGTATGATGTACTATATTCTCTTACTTCTGGCGGCCCATACTCCCCCTGGCCCTCAACGGCTGTATCGGGAGACTCAGCGGTTCTTACTGGTTTGTCTGCAGGCACCGCATATTATTTTATTTTAAACACTACTTCCATAGATGTGCCAGCTGTGACAAGTGCTTCCAGCGAAGTTTCTGCGATAACCTCTCCAGGTACTGCCAGCGGTGCGACCCAGGATACTGATAATCCCGAGGCCTGTTATATCGCAACAGCTGCCTATGGCAGTTATCTGGACCCGCATGTGCAGTCTCTCCGGGATTTCAGGGACAAGTATCTTATGAAGACCGCGTTTGGCCGGGAACTTGTCGGACTGTATTACCGGACATCTCCTCCCGTTGCGGAACTCATAAGCAGGCATGAGAGTGCAAGGACCGCCATGCGGGTTGCCCTGACGCCAGTAGTATATGGAGTAAAATATCCAGTGCTCGGATTTGCAATGGTCATTGGAAGCGGCTCTCTGGGCGCAGCCTGGCTGCGTAGACGCAGGAAGAACCGTTCCCAGGCATAAGTCCGATCGTATATCATGGGAGCCCGGCCTTATAAAAGGCCGGGCTTTTTCTTTAAAAGGTCAGGACCGCCCTGATAAGCTGATTCCAATATCCCCGGGTGTGAGAATATCATCAGGAATATTTAATCTTCGATTTCGATATCCCAGTGCTGTGCAGGGACCATAGATTGAGCCGAAACAGCGTCTTTTCCTACAGTTTATATTACGGGGGGCTTCCTTGTCAGAGTAACAGGATAGAACATGATAGAGAATATCTGATGCCTGCTCGAGTTTCCGCAAGGCATTTTGGGGAAGAGGGAGCGGAGCATTGCGTCCTATGATGCGTTAATGTCTTGTGCGGAGCTTCTATCGTGGACACAGCAGATGAACCGTACGCAAACCTGCTATCATTGATTCGGCGTAACGGGATCAGGCTAGAAACGATATTGTATGAACCCGCTTATAATACGACCACTGATGTAAAGCTTATCCCTGTCTGTGACCCCGAGCACCTCGTCCTCGAACTCTATTTCCTCTGTCCTGAATTCCTTATATTCGGCTCCAAATGAAAAGTTATTGCTCACATCCAGCGTAGTGCCAAACTGATAATGCAGACCGNNNCCGTTGGCATATTGAACATCGTGAAAATCAGAGGAGACCTTACCGAAAGAACCCAGAAACGTGTGGTCGACTTTATAGTCGACCTTGTATAATCCGTAGCCGCCTCCCGCATAAATGAACCCATCTCCGAGGGGATACATGAATTCCACCGTTGCCAGGACGGGATTGATCTTGAATGTAGCAAATGATTTGACGGTAACAGGCCCGTACAGAGGGTGATCGAACGTATAATTCACAAGATTGCCGTCGAACTTGGTATGACCATAGCCAACCTCGACTGAAAAATACTTTGAGAATCTGTGTCCAAGAGCCACCTCTACGTTTGAACCATTAGGAGCACGCCGGTCCTTTAACTCTCCTGTCGGGCTGTACTGCCCCCCCTTTAACTCAAAATAGGTATTCCCGGGTTTTTCCTCGACGGGGCTTCCCACCAGGGCAAAACAGAGGGAGGGAAACAAAAGAACTACCGCCATCAAAGCAATGACTGTTCTCATGATAATCTCCTATCTTCTTTTCTTCTTGTCACTTAATTCCTTTTTATGTTTTAAAAATATCTTTACATGTTCAAAGTATCTATGTCAATATTAAAACCAGAACTTTATTATTATACTATTAAATGGTTAAAAAATATACCTATATTTTGATTTTTGATATGAGTTATGAAAAAATATTCCCTCTTTCCTGAAGAATTATTTTTGTTGTGATTGAGAGAAAGTATTGGTGAGTCTTTTATCCCTGGTATACGTTTCTTATTCCTGTAGCCATTACTTTAGGAAATGCCCTGAATTAATTGATAATTAAATGGGTTTACCAATATAATAGCAGAGTGTTGCTGATATGCCTGTTAAAGGAGAAAGATAGATGGGGCTTCGTTTTATTACTGCAGGAGAATCACATGGGCCGGGCCTTACGGGGATTCTGGAAGGCATCCCCGCTGGGCTGGAGCTCTCTGAGAGGGAAATAGCCTCAGAACTCGTGCGCCGTCAGCAGGGGCATGGCCGTGGTGGGAGGATGAAGATAGAGTCGGACCACGCCCGCATCCTTTCAGGCGTACGATGGGGGCAAACGTTGGGAAGCCCGATAACCCTCCACATCGAGAACAGGGACTGGAAGAACTGGTCCGAGGGCATGAGTCCCGATGCTGTTCACCGGGGCTCCATCGATCCTGTGACCAGGCCGAGGCCCGGGCATGCAGACCTTACCGGGGCGCTCAAGTATGGCCATCATGATGTAAGGAACATCCTGGAGCGCTCAAGCGCTCGTGAGACGGCAATGCGAGTGGCACTGGGGGCTGTGTGTAAAAAGTTCCTGGCATCCTTTGGAGTCCGTTTTGGAAGCTTTGTGACCGGGATCGGCGCGGTTTCAATGGAGAGCCGTTCATATATCGACACACATGAAATAATAGAGCTTTGTGAAAGGGCAGAGACGTCCCCGGTCCGTTGCCCCGACGAAAATATTTCCGGTGAGATGGTCAAGCTCATCGACAGTGCAAAGGAAGAGGGGAATACCCTCGGCGGAGTTTTTGTGGTCTTTGCCGTTGGACTGCCTCCGGGGCTTGGGAGCCATGTCCAGTGGGACCGGAAGCTCGATGGAAAGCTGGCCCAGGCGCTGATGAGTATACAGGCGATCAAGGGGGTGGAGGTTGGCCTTGGCTTTGAGGCTGCCCGCCGCCCCGGCTCTGAGGTTATGGACGAGATAAGCGCTGAAAAGGCCTCTGATGCATGTCCTTGCCCCTTCCCCCGCCTGGGAAACAACGCAGGAGGAATCGAAGGGGGAATGTCGAACGGGATGCCTCTGGTGGTGCGTGCTGCGATGAAACCCATTCCAACGCTGAGAAAACCGCTTCGCAGTGTTGACCTCTCCACCGGTGAGCCATTCGAGGCCGCCTATGAGCGTTCCGATGTCTGTGCGGTCCCTGCGGCCTCCGTCATCGGAGAGGCCATGGCCGCCCTGGTGCTTGCAAGTACATTTCTTGAGAAATTCGGCGGGGATTCCATGGATGAGGCCCACAGAAATCTCAAGGCCTATCTGGCCTCGCTTGAAAATTTCTAGACGGATGTCCGGACCCCGCAATATTGTGCTGACAGGGTTCATGGGCACGGGAAAGAGTGCTGTGGCAGCTGAGCTTGCCCGGCTTGCCCGGCTCAGGTCAGTTGAGGTTGACGAAGAGATAGAGCGAACTGCCGGAATGAGCATTAGGGAGATATTTGCCGAATACGACGAATCGCGGTTCCGCGAACTGGAAACCCGGGAGATACAGCGTATTGCCGCACTTTCGGGGCAGGTCATTTCCACAGGGGGAGGCGCAGTCATGAAAGAGGAGAACATGGAAGCACTCAGTGCTTCAGGAGTGATTGTCTGCCTGAGTGCACGACCCGAAACCATTCTTAAACGAACGGCCCGAAATTCCGACCGGCCGCTTCTGAATGTGCCCGATCCCATGAAAAAAATAAATGAGCTTTTGTCTCTCAGAAAACCGTATTACGAAAAAGCCGATTTTACGGTGGATACCGAGGGGAAAACGCCTCTTGAGATAGCAGAGGAGATTCTGGAGTTGACCGGATGGAAAAGCTGAGAGTAGAACTGGGAGAACGCAGCTATGATATTGCCATTGGGCAGGATATTCTTGATGATGTGGGCGAGGCAGTAAAAGGACTTGCCCCAAGTCCGGCACTTGCCCTTGTAAGTAATCCAACAGTATATGACCTGTACGGTGAACGCGTAAAGAAATCCCTCGCCGCTGCCGGCTTTGATATTGTGGAGATAATTGTTCCCGATGGCGAGGAATACAAGAATCTGCTCTGGGTGGAGCGTATTTTGACCTCCATGCTCGAAAAACGGCTGGACCGCCGTTCGGTACTGGTGGCTCTGGGAGGAGGGGTCATAGGAGATATGGCGGGATTTGCTGCTTCGCTGTATATGAGGGGGATACGGTTCGTTCAGGTCCCCACCACACTTCTGGCCCAGGTGGACAGCTCCGTGGGCGGGAAGACCGGTGTAAACCATCCCCTTGGCAAGAATATGATAGGCGCCTTCTGGCAACCATCCCTCGTATGGATAGACGTGGAGACACTGGGGACCCTGCCCAAACGTGAGTTTCTTGCTGGAGTGGCGGAAGTTATCAAGTACGGTGTCATCTGGGATGAGGATTTCTTTGACTACCTGGGAAAAGAGAAGGATGGACTCATGGCGCTCGATTCCGGGGCTCTGGCTTATGTTATCCGCCGTTCCTGCGAGATCAAGGCCGAAGTGGTCTCCCGTGACGAACGGGAGGGCGGCCTCAGGGCAATTCTCAACTATGGACACACCATAGGTCATGCCATCGAGACTGTAACGGGCTATACCCGCTATCTGCACGGAGAGGGTGTGGCGATGGGCATGTACCTTGAGGCGCTACTGGCCGAGCGCATGGGGATCATGGCGGCTGGCGGTGCGGCGAAAGTGAAAGCCCTGGTCGATTCCTATGGTCTTCCTTCGGGCCTGTTCAAAGGGGCCGATGCCCTCTCGATGGTTGACGCCATGGGGCTGGACAAGAAAGCCGTTGCGGGCTCCATCCACTGTGTTTTGCCGGAACAGATAGGCAGGGTTCGTGTGAATGAGCCTGTGGAACGCGATGAACTCTTGGCGCTCCTGAGGCCGGGATAACGTGGTCTCTATTGAGCGGTACGGCTGGTGTGATATAATTTTCACGTCAAGTTCGAACGCAGAAAGCGCATAAAGACGTTTCTCCTGGCTTTAACGCGGTTGCAGCGGGCATTGAGGACAAAATAATGAACAGGTATATAAAGGAGGCCTGATGAATAAGTTTTCCCTGCGTGAAGTGGTAGAAATGGCTCTGCAGACAGAAAAGCTCGGGTACCAGTTCTATACCCATATGGCGGAGCGATTTGCCCATGACCTTGAGATGAAAGGTCTTATGGAAAAACTTGCAGAGGCTGAAACTGTGCATGAGCATACGTTTGCCAAACTACTGGACAAAGTCCCGGACGACCAGCCTGAGGGATGGGAGGACGCGCAGCCCTACTTTCGGGCCATGATGGAATCAGAGTTCTTTCTTGGTAACGAGAATGCACTGCCGAACCTGGACCACGTGACCTATCCCCTGGATGCCCTTGACTTCGCTATCCGGTTCGAGAAGGAGACGGCCATGTTTTTCGTGGGGATGAAGAACCTTGTGAGTGATACAGGCGTTATCGAGGATATCATCAAGGAAGAGGCCAGTCATATACAGTGGCTGAGCAAATATAAGGAATCCCTGAAAAGCTGAAACGGGGGACGCTTTATATAGTCGCTACTCCCATCGGCAATCTGGAGGACATCACCTATCGTGCTGTCCGTGCTTTGCGTGAGGCCGATGTTGTCGCAGCTGAAGATACCCGTCATACGCTGAAGCTTCTGAACCACCTTGATATCTCAAAGCCTCTTGTCAGTTACTGGGGTGAGAAGGAGAAAGCCAGGGCGGAAAAAGTGCTTGAGCAGTTGATGAACGGTAAGGACGTGGCTCTGGTCTCGGATGCAGGCACGCCGGGCATATCGGACCCTGGTGCGGTGCTTGTGAGGCGCGCACTGGACGAGGGGATAGATGTCATTCCCGTTCCCGGTCCTTCGGCACTTGTGGCGGCCCTGAGTGTTTCGGGACTTCCTACCGAGGAGTTTACATATATGGGCTTTTTGCCTGCGAAGACGGGCCCCCGGAAACGGGCACTTGAGGCCGTAGCCCTTGAGCCGCGCACTTTATTATTCTATGAATCCCCACACAGGGTAATCGATACCCTGATAGACATGGAGTCCGTTCTCGGTGACCGCCCTGCGGCCCTTGCACGGGAACTGACCAAGATGCATGAAGAGGTCATCCGCGGGACTCTCTCGGGTATTCTCGACCGGTTTGAGACAAACGATGAGCCGCTCGTGGGAGAGTTTGTCATAATAGTCGAGGGCAAGCAACGCGAGGAAGTGGGTATTGATGAGGCACTGGAGGAAATAGCTGCGCTTATGAAAAAGGGTATGGGCAGGAAAGAGGCCGTTAAGACCGTGGCGAAACAGTACGGACTTAGCAAGAACGAGCTATATGCACGGAGCCTTGAATCATGAAAGTGGTCCTCCTGTGGCTTGCGATGGTCCTGTTCCTGTCAATTATGTCCTTTAACGGCTCGATCCGGGCCAGAGTGCCTCATGCCGAGCAGATATTTCATTTCACTATCTATGCTATTACCTCGGCACTGTTCTATGTGGAGTTTCTGAGGAGCAGGCGTCCCTTCTTCAGAAAGAACGCCATGATAATTGCTTTTGTCCTGGCCTCGGGATATGGTGTGCTCATGGAAGTCGTCCAGCAATATACCTCAACCCGGAGGTTCCAGGTGCTGGATATTGAGTTCAATGTACTGGGTGCCGCCATTGGACTTGTAGTGGTCCTGTTCCTTCGCAGGAGGAAAAAATGAAGCTCAGTCCGCTTGGCCTTGGACTTGGTCTCGGCCTGGTATGGGGCGTTTCACTGTTCGTTACCACCTGGGTTTCGTACTATACCGGCTATGCAAAGCTCTTTCTTGAGGTAATGGCCGGATCCATATATCCGGGCTACTCCATCACCCCGCAGGGGAGCTTTATCGGTCTGATCTATGGACTTCTGGATGGCCTGATAGGCGGGGCGGTTATCGCCTGGGTGCATAANNCTGATAAGAGCGGCTCCTTGTCGCCCTTATCAGCTTTGCCAGACGGCTTTGTTACATTCCACTCATTTGCTGCATTCCGATAATGGCCGGGATTGTGATGGCGGCGATTATCCCGATCACTCCGAGAACAAGCATGACAATGAAAAGGATCCCGGAGAGCTTGAAGTATTTTCCCATCTTCTCGAACGCTTCGTGCAGCATCTGCTCGTTATTGGTTCTGCCCCCCTGCTCCAGCAGGTTTGAAGCCGAAACAAGTATAATGCCTACCCAGATGGGCAACCATGCTATAACGATGCCCCATATTGAGAGAACCATGAATGCTCCATT
>JABAHP010000776.1_pt3 | contig 13700 bp, 9 predicted proteins | sample 7062081 | NCBI WGS metagenome assembly JABAHP01 (sample SAMN14534357, study PRJNA622989) | marine sediment metagenome | biome: marine biome [ENVO:00000428]; feature: marine pelagic biome [ENVO:01000023]; material: deep marine sediment [ENVO:00002113] | place: India: Gulf of Kutch | collected... | reverse complement strand
AGCAGCCATGATTACGGGTATGGAGTGGCGGTTGATTCAAGCGGGAATGCATATCTTACCGGAAAGACTTTCGACACTACCACGGATTTCCCGACCACATCAGGTGCATACGATGAGAGCCACAATGGCGGTTATGATGTTTTTGTCTGTAAGTTGGCTATGGGACTCGAGCCCTGTGAGCCCGACCTGACAGTAACCGCAGTCCGGGTTTTCACAGATAGCAGCTTCTCTCAACCCGACAGCGACGGAATATCGGATTGCCAAGTACATTTCGGTCAAAAAGACGGAACGGGAAGCTATGCCTATCCCAATCTTTACATTGAAATTGATGCATCCGGTGGTAACAGTGGAGTAATAGATACTGCTACCCTGGATGTTACAAGTGAATCTGATACTACAGGCATAGAGGTCTCTTTTACAGAAACCGGGGTAAATACGAACAAATATCAAGCTGATGATCCCATTCATTTGGCGACATCAAGCAACCAGACCAACCTTGAACTTAAAGTACTTGACGAAGAAACGCTTTCTGTAGATGGAATAGACGGACCAGAAGTTGATAGAGGTGAGGTAGCAACAATTACAGGCGACGTCGGGGGACCTTGGATTCAATCTCAGGCTGATGGTGGTGCCGACGCAGTTGATGAGTTTTTTGATAAAGACGAAGGTGCTGACCCGTACTTCTGGTGGGATGGCGGAGATCAAAGAAGTGAAAACGCAACTTTTGATACTTTCATTAAAAATGTCGGGGATTCAGGTCTTTCATTTCCTGCCGATTTCTTATTCGAGTGTTCCCATGGCGACGGTGGCGGCATTGGTTATGGAATTTCAGATCCTAACTTATCTTTTGATCCCAACGAATGCGGTACGTGGGAAGGAGGCGATTTTGGTATTATTCACAAACCAGGTGGTGGTGAAACGCCTACTGTTGAATCCACCGACTGGGAAAAAGATATCGAATGGGCGATTTTCTACTCATGTAACGTATTAGGTCAGGAAGACTGGAGGGGCTGGGACCACGATGCGTGGACAAGATACTGGGACGATGCATTACTGAGAAATGCAAATGAAAATAACGCTCATGGTATACTTTCTTCCTCCAGGCTGCTGTGGGTAGCTCCAACAATCGAACATATGCAGGATTTTTGCCAGGAAATTAAAGGTAATGGCGCAAAGATAATAGATGCATACATGGACACAGCTGCACTAACAAGCCCTGTCGTCCAGTGGCCCGCGGCAGCTCTGTTTCACCAGGACAACCTTAATGACTACCTTAATAACGTGACACAGGACACTGATGATGCGAGTATGTATTATACATGGTTTGATATCACTACCCATGTCCAGGGAAGTGATACATGGAGTTCCTCAAACAATGATGAGCCTCAAGTTACAGGTCCGGATTCAGATTTTATTGGCCTCGTAAAGACAGCTAATAAATCTCTTGAATCCCTTAATATCTCCTCGAAACCAGGTTCAATTTCTGATTTAGCGGATGAGCGATTCAATATCATATGCAAGATTCCAACCAAGAGGCCGAACCTTTCCGAGTTAGAAGTATATAAAGAATCCCATCACGGAAAACCGCTTGATCACAAAAACTTCGACAAGGTTCAATTTGATAACAAAGGACGCATCAAATTCACAAAGAAGTTAAAAGAACGGGGTGTATTAGGTCTAAGTGAGGAAGAGGCACAGGCTGAGACTGTCAATTTTATTGAGCAACGAGGCGGAGGTATGCCAAAGGACGCAAAGCTAAGAAATGTGATAAGCCAAAAGGTGGCCGTCTTCGATTTGAAGAATCCTTCCGAATCCGGGGATGAGTATACAAGAAGAATCTTCTTTGAATACACCCATAGCTACAAAGGAATTGAAATCGTAGGAGGCGCTCGCGGTGACTGCATCTTAGTGGGAGTAGAAGATGATCAGGTTGCCAGGTTTGACCGTCACTGGCGAAACGTGATCGGAGAAGTTGGCACTCCTCGACAAGTTATACCTGCAAGAGAAGCGCTTGCCGTGGCACTTAAAAATATACACAGAGTCATTATGACGCCAACAGCTTCCCGGTATAAAATTCCCATCACTAAAATGAATCTTTTTTACTACGGTTTACCTTCCGAAGAAGACGAGCAAAACCTAATACCAGCATGGGGTATCAGGGTCGAAAAAAATAAGTGGGTTTATGTAAACGCGTTTACCGGTGAATTTTTGATATAGTCGAAAGGGGGTACAATAATGTAAAAATTTGATTTTGTTTTAGAAGGTTTTGAACAATGAAGTAAGTACAAAAATAAATAAGGGACACTACAAAAGGAGAACAAAAATGAATGTTATTAAAAAAACAAAGTTCACACCAATGAGCCTGATGATACTGTGCTGGGGCCTGGTATTAATCTTGNNCAGAGAGTTCTGAGAGTGCCATACAGGATTTGAAGATTGAATATACCTGCCTTCGAATACCGTACGGCTCAAAAGGCAGGAATTTGACACGTGCTGAAAAGGCCAAAATGGATAAGTACCCCGGCTGGTATAAAGAGGAAGCCGGTGTATGGATACAGAAAGGGGATAAGATAAAACTGGAACGTAATTACTATTTCAGCACTTCTGCAACCGACGAGATTACGCAAACTATGTGTTACGATGGTTCGGTAACGAAAGTCAGAGAGCATTCTGAAACCCGGCCTGACCTTGGACTTGTTTCCAAAGGACGCTCACATTTATTTCGCAGATGGTTTAATCCCTTGCTGACATTTTCAGCAACCGGAGACAAAAAGCTCAGCGTAGAGCTTGGTGATATTGATACGGAATTGGTATCAGGTTCGCATGAGGTAAAAGGTAAATCATGTCAGCTCATAAAAGTCTACAAAAACAAGACACCGACTTCCAGCCTGCGAAGCTACAAGGTTTATCTTGACCCCAAAAGCAATTACGCACCGGTAAAGATTGAGAAATACTGGAACAACTTCAGGTGTCTGGAACAAACCGTCGAAGTTACGGAGTTAATAAAAGTCGGGGATATCTACCTGGCCACCAAAGCCCTATATGTAAATTACAACAAGCCATCCCGTAGCGATAAGAGTTATCCGGTGAGTGAGCAGGAATTGACCGTAACCAATGTAGAACTCAACGAAGGTGTGGCCGATTCAGAATTTGAACTTACATTCTCTCCCGGAACCAGGGTCTGGAACAGCATCCTGGCAGTGGGCTATAAGATACCGGAGGAAATCCCAAAGCCGTAGATGCCTTTGTGTGAAAAAATGTAAAGAATCAAGGTAATAAAAAAATACAGGAGAATTAACCATGAAGACTAAAAAAGGAAAAATTGCTCTAAGAGCATTAATTGCATCACTGGCAATTGCGGTTCTGGTTGTGATTGTCTGGGCGGCCGTTCCGGATTACCCAACCGTAGACGGTATGTTAGAATCTGAGGAAGAATATGACTATCCCGGTGGCGACGGCCTGAGACAGATGGGAGATTATAGCTACTGCTATGGCCGATATATTAGTGACCAGGGTTCCGAGAACAACGGATTCTATATCTGCAACGACTGGTATGCACCTGAAGAAAATTACGATCCGGATGAAGACTGTAACGCGGTCAACATGTTTTGGTGGACTGAATTAGAGTCGCCCTATAACCAATATTGGCGTGTCGTACTTCACCCTGATGAAACATGTACGTTATGGGAAAAATATAATGATGGTCAGGATAACTGGGAAATAGTAGATACGAACGGCTGGGATGTTTACACCGGATACAACGAATCCTGTAATTCTCAAGTGGCACATCCCATCTGGGAATTAAGAATCCCTCCGGAACATTGTACAGCAGATGTTGTAGTAGGTGCCATAGACCCGAAAGCAGCCGATAACTCAGATTGCCCGCCGTCTGACCCTAATACAGTTTTAGGGCAGAATAACGGTGATCCCATAAACAACAAGTATGGACGACCACCGGATTGGGACAGCGCAGACTTCCCCAATTGGGGGGAAAATTGTGAGTAACTGCTGCTTGCTATAAACAACAATTGGAAATGCGCGATGAATCATATTCTGCAGGGAACAGCCTAAAAAGCTGTTCCCTGCGGTTTTTTTTACTGTTACCCTACGATAAAAACCATAAGGAACAAGTAACTGCAATTATACCAATCCACAAACCGGGGTATTTCCCTGTCTGACGTCAGCAACAATGGCACAGGTTATGCGTTTCTACTTAGTCGTAATATGCGAATCTGACCTGAGAATCACGAAACCATCAATTAACAAAAACGCGAATCGTTTGACAGATATTGCACCTGGCCTGAAGATAAAGGCTAAGAATCCCCCAACGTTGGTACGATTGGCAATCCGGGCAGTCAATTAACAATGTCAAAGAGAATGAGCAATAATCTATCAGGCTTGACGATAGCGGATTTCTGCGCTATAATTGCTACGAAGCATAGAATGGCTCAATAGTTATAGTTTCATGGTAGTTGAAGAGTAACGGGGTACACAGATACGGCTGTTCGAAAATCATCAACCTGCCCTGAGTGTTGCAAATCAACGAATTGTGAAGTTGCGATGCAGCTTCTTTTTTATATGAACAGAATAAGATTTCATTCGAACTGTGTAAAATTTTTGTAGAGAATCAAGGTCAAATGACGGAAGATAAATGGGACATCAAGTTATGGCCGGCGAGTTTCTCAAAGTGGTCGCCTGCAAAGGAGACCTCGAAGCAAATAGCGGTACTAATGAGCGGTGGGGTCGACAGCAGTGTTACGGCGCATCTGCTCAAAGCAGCTGGCTGGGAGGTATTGGGTATTACGATGAAAATACCAATATCTTGCGATACAGGCGGCCGTCACTGCTGCGGTGCGGACGCCGCAATTGTCTGCAAAGAGTTGGATATACCCCATTATTTTGTTGATGTTACCAGGGCTTTCAACGAGCTTATAATCGAACGGTTCCGTCAATACTATGCCAAAGGGCAAACCCCGAATCCATGTGTTGACTGCAACAGCTTGCTGAAATTTTCTTTAGTTTGGGATTTCTTGGAAAAAAATTTCGGCATCAGGTATCTTGCTACGGGCCATTACGCACGTGTTCTCAAAAGCGGTAATGAAGTTCGGCTTGGCCGGGCAAAGGACAAGACCAAGGACCAGAGCTATTTTCTCTATGGCATTGGGCGAAAAAAACTTCCATACTTTGTTCTTCCATTGGGCGAGTTGACAAAAGAACGCGTACGCCAGATCGCCGCCCAACAATATCTAAGCGTTGCTGAAAAGGGTGAAAGTATGGAATTGTGTTTCGCCGGTGAAGGTAACTATCGAAAAGCTTTAAGCGGTGAGCAGACCTGCCAGTCCGGTGATATTACAGATATGCAGGGAAATAAGATAGGCACGCATAAAGGCATATCAAATTATACCCTCGGTCAAAGGAAAGGGATTGGTTTTGCCGGAGGCAGGCCGCTTTATGTGGGCAAAATAGATGCACAGGCCAATATCATCGCTTTAGGGGACAGAGAAGAAATCAGCTTTCGTACTATTAAGGCAAACCAAATAAATATTCTTATTCCTGAGAAACTCGCCGTAGGCGAGCGATGTTTCGGCAAGATTCGCTCGTATGGCGATCCCCAGCCCTGTGGGATTATTGATGTGCGTGAAGAAACCATGACGGTTGAGTTCGACGAGCCACAATTTGCACCGTGCCCCGGCCAAAAGCTCGTCCTCTTTGATAGTGCCGATAATATCGTGGCTGGCGGCACAATATCGCCCTAAATAACAGATTAAACCTGAATTGTAAAATATATAAAATTTTTTTAGAACATATTATACCCCCTAGGGGTATAATGGTAGTGCAGTTATAAAAGGAGCAATAAGATGAAAACAAATCCAAGTCATGTTGATAATCTCGTGGCATTAAGGCGAATTGAGGGCCAGGTTCGCGGTGTTCAAAGGATGATCGAAGAACGTAAATACTGTATCGATATTTTGAACCAGATATATGCCGTCAAGGGTGCTATTGGCCGGGTAGAAGAGAAGATATTGGAAAAGCACTTTCGAAATTGCGTGACCGAGGCTGTAAGAGGTAGTTCTGAAAAAGAAAAACAGCAAAAGATGGATGAAATTTTCAAATTGATACATCAAACACGAAGATGTTAAAATGTAATCAGGTGCTTCGTTTGTACCGTGTGATGAAAAAGTGCAGCTGTGTATATTTAAGGGGCAAGACATGAATAGAGGGATTTTCAGAATAGCGCTTATGGCTGTGCTTATCTGTATACCGTCTTCGTTGGCATCACAGGAAAAAAGCGAGCCGAACGTTCCGGTAAGTCTTAATGATTACCTGCGATATGCGGCTATGAATAATGCCGGGCTCAAGGCTGCTTTCGAAAAGTGGAAAGCTGCTGTTGAGCAAGTGCCTCAAGCCGGGACACTGCCGGACCCAAAATTCAACTATGGTTACTTTATTGAGGAGGTTGAGACCAGGGTTGGGCCGCAAAAACAAAGGTACGGGATCATGCAGGTGTTTCCCTGGTTTGGAAAGATTGAGGCCCGGAAGGACACAGCGGCGGCCAGCGCAAAAGCAGCCAGGAAGCAGTACGAGGCAAAAAAGTTCAAGCTGTTTTTCGAAGTCAAAGAGGCATTTTACGAATATACTTATTTGGCCAGAGCGATTGAGATAGCCAGGGAAAATCTGGATCTGGTCAAGAGTTTTGAAGAGGTAGTGCGGGTAAAGTATACCGCAACGGCCGTGGCGCATCCTGATTTCATTCGGGCACAGGTTGAGCTTGCAAAAATTGAAGATGTGCTCAAGAACCTTGAGGATTTAAGAGATCCGATTGTGGCCAGGCTCAACGCTGTCCTTAACCGCCCAGGCTTTGAAATGCTGCCGTGGCCTCGCAGAGAGAAATTTGAGCCGGTACAAATACAACGTCAGAAATTAATAGAGCTTTTGAAGCGGATGAATCCTGAACTTGCGGCACTGGACTTCGAGCTCGAAGCGGCAAAGAGCAAAGTAGAGTTGGCGAAGAAAAAGTTCTATCCCGATATAGGCGTGGGTGTCGACTCGATTCAAACCGACGGCGGGGATGATGCGGTGATTTTGATGTTTTCCATGAACCTGCCAATCTGGCGCGACAGTTACAAAGCGGCCCACCGGCAGGCAAAAGCAAATGTAAGAAAGACATCGCAGCAGAAGAGGGAAAAAGAAAATACGCTTATAGCTCGTGCCGCGAGGGTGCTGTACGATTTTGAGGACAGCGACAGAAAGATAAAACTTTATGGAGATATCCTTGTGCCGAAGGCCGAAGAGCTTTTAGGAGCATCCGAAACGGCCTATACCGGCGGGACGATAGATTTTTTGAGCCTGGTAGATGCTCAACGGACGCTGCTTGAGTACCAGTTGCGATACGAAAGAGCGGTAACGGACAACCGGCAGAAATTGGCCAATCTGGAGATGCTGGCCGGCACTGAACTACCGGTCCAACAGGACAAATAATTGATATACTCGAAGAATATAGATAACACCATATAAGAAGGGTGTATTAGCCATGGAAAATAATAAAAAGAAATTATGGTTTCGAACTACGGGAGTAAAGATTGCTATTGTCGCAGTCATCGCATTTGCCGCAGGCTTTTTGATAAAGTCATATTTACAACCCTCCCCGGCTGAGGCAGAACATAAACATCCCGCCGGAGATGATACTAAACAGCAACAAAAGTGGTGGACGTGTTCAATGCACCCGGAGGTCCGCCTGCCGAAGCCGGGTATATGCCCCAAGTGTCCTATGGAATTGATTCCTGTGACATCTTCGGCTTCCGATATTGGCGAGAGAGAGATTTCCTTTTCTGAGGCGGCGATTAAACTGATGGAAGTTGAAACAACAGCCGTGGAAAGAAAGTTTGCAACGGCTGAAATCCGAATGGTCGGTAAGATAGATTATGATGAGACACGAGTGAAACATATCACGGCCTGGGTCCGAGGAAGGATTGACCGCCTTTATGTGGATTTTACGGGCGTCAACGTCAAAAAAGGCGACCACATGGTTTATCTCTACAGCGGCGAGCTCTTAGGAGATCAGCAGGCTCTATTAGCTGCAATTGCGGGAGCCAGGAACGTAAAATCCGAAAGTTTCACCCTGGCGACCAGGTTAAAATCCGCAAATGTCGAGGCCGTCAGAACGAGGTTGAAGCTGCGCGGCTTAACGGATAAACAGATTGCAGAGATTGAGGAAAGCGGCAGGCCGGTAACACACTTAACCATCTACTCCCCTATCGGCGGGACGGTTATTGAGAAAAAAGCCACCGAGGGAATGTACGTTGATGAGGGTACGCACATTTATACCGTCGCAGACCTTTCGCATCTGTGGGTGAAACTGGACGCTTACGAATCCGATCTACCCTGGATTAAGTACGGCCAGGAAGTCGAATTTACTACCGAAGCATACCCCGGCCAGGTTTTCAAAGGAAAAATAAGCTTTAGAGACCCAGTGCTCAATGCCAAGACCCGCACAGTCAAACTCCGGGTAAATGTGGACAATACAGAAGGCAAACTCAAACCCGAAATGTTTGTAAGGGCTGTTGTTCGCTCTAAGGTTGCCGGTGGCGGAAAGGTAATGGCGCCTGAAATGGCGGGCAAATGGATTTGCCCCATGCACCCTGCCGTCGTCAAAACAGAAGCGGGCGATTGCGATATCTGTGGTATGGATTTGGTTACAACAGAATCGCTCGGATATGTCGTTGATGCGCCAAAGCAAGCACCTTTGGTCATCCCTGCAACGGCTCCTTTGATTACAGGGACGCGCGCTGTTGTTTACATTAGGGTGCCGGGCGCTGAGAAACCGACTTATGAGGGCAGGGAGATAATCCTTGGTCCCAGGGCGGGTGATTATTACATAGTCAAATCGGGCCTGACGGAAGGTGAAGTCGTCGTAACAAATGGCAACTTCAAGATTGACTCGGCCCTTCAGATACAGGCAAGGCCCAGTATGATGAATCCTGAGGGAGCTGACATGCCGCGCCATAATCATGGAATGGACCATACAGCAAAGCAATCCACGGACGGCCCCGTTGAGCAGAAGCTTTGTCCCGTAATGGGTCTGGCGATTAACAAGGACCTCTTCACTGTATATAAAGGCAAAAAGGTTTACTTTTGTTGTCCGGGCTGTAAGCCGGAATTTGAGAAGAATCCCCAAAAGTATCTGTCTAAACTGCCACAGTTCAGGGAATAATTCTAAAAGCTTTTTTGAAAGGAGACACAAAATGAATAGTAAAAGGAAAAATGTAGTAACGATATGTTTGTTGGTTGGTGTTTTACTGCTTGGAGTGATTGTACTGCAGGGGTGCAAAAAATCGGATTCGGATAGTACCACCGAGCAGGAAACGAAAAAGTGGGTTTGTCCAAAGCACCCTGATATGACTGCAAACAGGGCTACTAAATGCGCCAGATGTGGCATGGATATGGTGCCAATAAAGGCTGAGCAGAAGCCTGAGGCAATGTTACCGCCCACAAAGGTAATGGCTGCAGCGGGTGAACAAACGACCTGCCCGATAATGGATGCGCCTATTAACAAGAATATTTTTATTGAATACAAGGGCAAGAAGGTCTACTTCTGCTGCCCCGGCTGTGAAGATAAGTTCAAAGCAGAACCAGAAAAGTATCTTGCCAAGCTGCCTCAGTTCAAACAATAAAGATGGACGTAGAATTCAATGAATGAGCCGTTAAGAAATGTTGAAGGTCCGCCTCCCGGATTACTCGGCAAACTCATACGATTTTGCCTTGAGAACAAGCTGGTAGTCGGGCTGTTCGTGATAATAATCGTCGGATGGGGTTTTATGGCAGCTCCATTTGACTGGGAACTCGGCGGGCTGCCTCGCAGGCCCGTTCCCGTCGACGCGATACCGGATATAGGCGAAAACCAGCAAATAGTTTTTACCAAATGGATGGGCCGGTCGCCTCAGGATGTAGAGGACCAGATAACGTACCCTTTGACGGTCTCACTACTTGGAATTCCCGGCGTAAAAACAATCCGAAGCCAGTCAATGTTCGGATTTTCGTCGATATACGTTATTTTTGACGAGAATGTGGGCTTTGACACGGCTCAGAACCGTATTTTAGCTAAGCTAAACAGCCTTCCGATAGGATGGCTGCCTGAAGGCATACAACCGGCACTTGGTCCCTACGCCACCGCACTGGGACAGGTCTTCTGGTACACGCTTGAAGGTCTTGACCCCAATGGTAATCCCGCAGGTGGCTGGGACCTGGATGAACTTCGGACGATTCAGGATTGGAATGTCCGGCTTAGGCTTATGAGCGCTGAGGGAGTAGCCGAAGTCGCATCCGTAGGAGGATTCGTCAAAGAGTATCAAATAGACGTGGACCCGGATGCGATGCGCGCCTACAAGGTCGGATTGAGTGACATATTCAGGGCCGTGAAAGAATCTAATATCGACGTTGGGGCGCGGACTATCGAGATAAACAAGGTGGATTACGTTGTCCGCGGTCTGGGCTTCATCAAGCAACTATCGGACATAGAAAAGACCGTCATAAAGGTCAATGATAATGTCCCCATATACATCAAGGATGTTGCAAAGGTTTCATACGGACCGGCACTGCGGCGGGGAGCCCTGGATAAGGGTGGTGCCGAAGCCGTCGGCGGGGTGGTGGTTGTCCAGTACGGTTATAATCCTCTAAAGGCCATCAAAAATGTCAAAGATAAGATTGAGGAGATATCGCCCGGGCTTGGCAAAAAAATCCTGCCCGATGGTACGGTTTCGAAGGTGACAATTGTACCTTTCTATGACCGTACCGGTCTCATTTACGAAACGCTCGGCACATTAAGTACCGCCCTCACCGAGGAAATACTGGTTACGATTATCGTCGTTGTCGTTTTGGTCCTGCATCTTAGAAGTTCTGTACTGATTAGCGCACTGCTTCCCCTGGCGATACTGATGAGCTTTATAGCAATGAAGATCTTCGGGATAGATGCAAATATCGTGGCTCTGTCGGGGATTGCGATTGCAATCGGAACGATAGTGGATATGGGTATAGTGATATGTGAGAACATCTTAAAGCATCTCGATGAGGCGAACCCCGAGGATAACCGGCTGGAGGTTGTTTACCGTGCAGCCACCGAAGTCGGTAGCGCGGTTTTGACCGCCGTCTCGACTACGGTTGTCGGCTTTTTGCCGGTCTTTACGATGACAGGGCCCGAGGGCAAGCTGTTCAAGCCGCTGGCATTTACCAAGACATTCGCCTTGATTGCCTCGATAATAATTGCCTTAACAGTAATACCCCCGGCCGCCCATATTCTTTTTACAAGGAAAGTTACTCTCAAAAAGATCAAGCGATACATATTGGGATCTCTTCTAATTGCCGTTGCTATTGTGGCCGGTTTTTGGCTTCGATGGTGGATAGGTATTCTTATTGGCGCAATTGGACTGTATCATCTTTTAAAAGAACGTATTCCAAAAAGAATAAGCAAACGGTTCCCCTTGCTTGCCAACGTGACGGCAATTATCGTGGTCGGCGTAATACTTACCGGACACTGGCTGCCTCTGGGGCCGGCCAGGGGATTGATTCGAAATCTTATTTTCGTGGCTCTGCTTATCGGAGGACTGCTGTTATTTTTCAAGTTTTTTCAAAGGTACTATACGCAGATTTTAGGATTGTGCCTGGCTCATAAAAAGGCGTTTCTCTTGATACCACTTGGACTTGTGATTGCTGCCGGATTTATATGGCACGGTCTCGGTAAAGAATTCATGCCGCCCCTGGACGAAGGCTCATTCCTGTATATGCCTATCACTATGCCTCACGCTTCCATCGGGGAGTGTCTGGATGTGCTGCAAAAGCAGGATATGGCATTTCAGTCTATTCCTGAGATAGAATCGGTAGTCGGCAAAATCGGCAGGGTCGAATCGCCGCTTGATCCGGCACCGATATCAATGGTCGAGACGGTCATCAACTACAAATCAAAATACAAAACCGACAAAGACGGTCGATTAGTTCTTGACGAAAATGGAAAACCTGTTCGTCAATGGCGAGAGGAAATTAACAGTCCCGATGATATCTGGGAAGAGATTGTAAAGGCCGGTCAAATCCCAGGGACGACGAGCGCGCCAAAGCTACAGCCGATTATGGCAAGAATAGTCATGCTGCAAAGCGGTATGCGTGCCCCGATGGGCGTCAAGGTCAAGGGGCCTGACCAGAATACGATTGAGCGTGTTGGTCTGGAAATTGAGCGGTATCTCAAAGAAGTGCCGGGTGTTGAACCGGCCACGGTAATAGCCGACCGTATCATTGGCAAACCTTACCTTGAAATCGATATAGACCGCGAGGCCATCGCACGCTACGGCGTCAGTATCGGTAAGGTACAGGATGTTATCGAGGTCGCGATTGGCGGTAGGCGCATAACCACTACGGTGGAAGGTCGCGAGCGGTACCCGGTCAGGGTGAGGTATATGCGAGAACTAAGAGACCGGATCGAAACGTTAGGCGATATTCTGGTCCAGGCGGCAGATGGGGCACAGATACCGCTTATACAGTTGGCTCAGATTAACTATGTCAGGGGGCCTCAGGCCATAAAAAGTGAAGACTCATTTCTTGTAGGTTATGTAGTATTTGACAAGAAGGAAGGCTATGCCGAAGTTGACGTTGTAGAAGATTGCAAGAGGTACTTGAAGGAAAAAATCGCAGGCGGCGAGCTTGTAATACCGGCTGGAGTGAGCTACGACTTTGCAGGCACCTATGAGAACCAGGTCCGCGCAACTAAGACGCTCTTGGTGGTCATACCCTTGGCACTATTGATCATTTTTATGATTCTGTATTTCCAGTTTAAGTCCGTCGTGACCAGTTCGCTCGTATTTTCAGGGATAATTGTTGCATGGTCGGGAGGATTCTTGATGATATGGCTTTATTCACAGAACTGGTTTCTTGACTTCAGCGTGTTCGGGGCAAATATGCGTGATCTGTTCGACGTCCATACTATCAACCTCAGCGTTGCGATATGGGTTGGCTTTTTGGCCCTATTCGGGATAGCCTCGGACGATGGTGTTGTGATGTGTACCTATCTGGAGCAGACCTTTCATGGAAGGCAAATGAAGAATAAAGACCAGGTACGTGAGGCTGTGATTGCTGCCGGCTCCAGGAGGATTCGACCGTGTCTTATGACTACGGCCACTACTATATTGGCGCTGATTCCGGTGCTTACTTCGACAGGACGAGGCTCTGATATTATGGTCCCTATGGCGATACCATCCTTTGGAGGAATGACGATTGAGGTTCTTACCATGCTTGTTGTGCCGGTCTTGTATTGTGCCGTCAAGGAACTCAGGCTCAAACCTTCTGTATAAAAGCCGGACGTGAATTCAGTTTGGCCGCTATTTGTATAGAAGAGGTTTTTTCCGCCAGTCCTTGTCCTTATCGTGGCTGTATTTTATAACACGTGGCCTGCGCTGGCGCAGGCGGACCGATTCGATACCGAGGTAATAACCGGTAGATTGTGGATTACGCCCCACACACTCCAGACGCAGGGTGTAACTGTCGGGCTCTGGCCAGAAGTCCAGAAGGTGATACTCCCGCGTGGTGACGTCTTTGTTATAGAGGTCCATCACACCGCCAATCTTGACACCGTTCAGGTACGCCTGATATTTGCCGAAATCGTACGAGCGAGTCATAACAAGAAGCAGCCGCTGCGGCTCTTTCTTCCTCACCTCGAAAGG
>JABAHP010001155.1_pt3 | contig 13707 bp, 11 predicted proteins | sample 7062081 | NCBI WGS metagenome assembly JABAHP01 (sample SAMN14534357, study PRJNA622989) | marine sediment metagenome | biome: marine biome [ENVO:00000428]; feature: marine pelagic biome [ENVO:01000023]; material: deep marine sediment [ENVO:00002113] | place: India: Gulf of Kutch | collected... | reverse complement strand
GGGGAGGTCGGTGACCGACACCCGGCCAACAGGGTCGCCACCACGACCAGCAGCGAGAGCCCCCTCCGAACGTCTCTCCTCCTATCTGTGACAGGTCCGGTTTCAGGATTGGGCGATCTAGCGATGATTCTCATCTCCACACCTCTCGCGAGATAGCAGAACGCCCGCTCACGCCTTGCGGTGGGCGGGCTCGATGAGGCTGCGATGGTTACCGCCAAGGCACCCAACCTGCCTTGGTCAGCGCTTGTGGCTGCGACAGAGCGTGGTCGCTGGTTTGTTTAGCACCGCCAGTATAGCAGAAACGATGTGGACGTCAACTAGAGGGCCGCTCATTCACAAATCACCCCTCATCACCAGGGGCAGGTAGACGTGTGGCCAGACCTCGTCGGCACCGATGTCGTATCCCGCACCCATAGGGCGGGCATCGCCATCGATGTCCGTCGTCACCCCGGCGTCGGTGCCNNGCCGACGAAGAGGGGATCGGCCTGGATGTCGTGGGGACCGGGCTCCAGCGCGCCGGGCAGGTCGTAGTCCTGGGCCGTGTTGCCCCACACGTCGTTGTAGTCCAGCGTGCCCGAGGCGTCGGAGTGCGCCCGGATGCCGTAGGTGTTGGAGACGACTATGTTGTTGACCACGGTGGGGGTAACGGGGTAGCGCAGGCCAATACCGCCATCGGAGCCGGTGTTGAAGGCGACGGTGTTGTGGGCGACGAGGCCGTCGAAAGCGTGTTCGGCCACCATGAGGCCGCCGTCATCGTTGTGCGCGACGAAGTTGTCCGTCACGGTGTAGTAGCCAGGCCCCCAGATCACCACGCCTCCCGCATCGGAGCCTGTGTTGCTGAAGATGCGGTTGGCGACGATGGTCGGCTCGCTGGCGTGGGCGGCGTTTATCCCCCCACCCCAGGCGCTGGCCACGTTGTCGACAATCAGATTGCGCTGGATGAGGGGCCAGTCCAGGCGCGTGTAGATGCCACCGCCATTGATCGCTGCATTGGCCCAGATCTCGTTTTCAAGGATGCGGGGGCTTCCGGATAGGTTATGGAGCCCTCCTCCGCCAAGGTTACAGGTGTTGCCCTGGATGCGGTTGGCCTGGACGGTCGCATCGCTGTAGAAAAGGCTGATGCCGCCGCCGCCAAAGCCCCACGAGGTGCTGTGGACGCTGTTGGAGAGCACCTGGTTGCCGCTGATCAGCGCGGAGGCCGACGCACTCACCAGATAGATGCCGCCGCCGCTACCCCTCGTCGGGCTGACGCTGCCCACGTTGGTGATGACGATGTTGTTCTGGATGATGGGGCTGGCGTCTCTGCTGTAGATGCCGCCACCGCGCCCCGCGTCGATCGTTTCGCCGTTGGCATTCCCCCCGGTGATGGTGAAGCCGTCAACGGTGGGGGAGATTTCGCCGTTGATGTACACCACTCTCCCGTTCCGCTGGGCGTCCAGCGTCGTGGGGTAAGCGCTCGGATCGCGGGTGGTGAAGCCGCTATCCCAGCCGCCCAGCAGCGTCACCGTCTCTTCGATGGCCGCCACCGTGCCCGCCGCTTGGGTGTAGGTGCCCGCGGCCACCCGGATCTCATCAAAGGCACTGGCGACGTCGATCGCCCGCTGCACGGTGCGGCAGCGGTTGGCGACGCTGTCACATTGCCCGCCATCATCCCCATCGGGCGCGACGTACCTGATGCCATTCGCCGCCCGCACCACGTGGGGGGTGCCCTGGAGCAGGAGCAGCCCAAGCACGCCGGCTACGAGCAGCGCTCCGGTCGCCAGGCTGAAAACGATGGCCCGGCACTTCCCGATGTCCATGTTTCACCCCCTTCGCTTGATTGACCGACGAATCCTACTTGAACGCAGATGGCGCTCCTGCGGAGCGAACGCAGATTTTCGCAGATAGAAGAAGAAGATCAGCGTGGATCAGCGTCTATCTGCGTCCGACTTCTTGCTCTCAGACCCAATTGCCAGAATCGTCAGAGTATTGTCAGTCAACTAGCTCCCTTCGCTCTGTTGCTCCTCTTTGGGCACGCGCTTCACGATCGCAATCGCCAGCAGGACCACGAACCCGGCAACCGACAGCCAGGCAAACCAATCGCCCAACAGGCTGTACAATGTGTCAACGCCTTCCGTTGGCAGGTCGGCATAGATGATCTGCTGATCATTGAGGAAGTAGTTGGACTGAACCAGCGTTCGCCCCTGGTGATCGACGGCCAGCGTAAGACCTTCCCTGGCCATTCGGAACATCGCAAAGCCGTTTTCGATGGCTCGAAAAGCATGGAAGGGGGACCAGACATGCTCAGCGTAACGAAGGTCCGCGGCAGGCACAAGCAGAATGTCGACACCTCTCCCGCCTACCTTTCGACGCACAAAGTCCGGGAACAGCGCATCGCTGCAGATGATCGTGGTGATGCTCCCGTAGGGGGTTTCGACGACCGGCACTGGCCCCTCGCCGCGGATAGTGTTTCCTACCTCGACAGGAACGAGGCGCTGCTTGGTATACTCTGACAGTAACTCGCCGTCCGGCCCGATAAAAACGACCTTGTTCTCACGGGGCAAACTGCGACCTTCATCAATCACGAGAAGGCCGAGCGACAGATAGACATGTTCTTCTTGAGCCAGCTCCTGCCCTACCCCAATCAACGCTGCCTCATCTTCAACACCTATGAACACGCCCCCTTCGTGCGTCATGACGATCCTGGCGCCGGCAGCGGCAGCCTGCGGGACATAGGTACTCAGCAAGGAGACGCCAGATTCCAGAGTCCCGTCCCAAGACGAAGCAGTGACACCAGCTATGCGGACCGTCGAGGAGGCTGGCCGGTCGAGGCCCAGCCTGATTCCACCAAAGCACGAGACAGCGATCAGGACGACCAGGAAAAGCGAAACCGGGCGCGCAACTCGAGACCATTCGAATCGGTTCTCCAATGCCACGTAGACCACCGGCGCAAGCCAAACCATGAGAAACGTGATTGCCCAGATGCCCGTTACGGAACTGATCTGCGTGATCAGCAGAGAATCGAACTGGGTGACGGCCAGTGCGAAAGTTGTGCCGAAATAGGGGCTGAACGAACGGAGAAACTCAACGGTGACCCAGGCCAGTGGAAAAACCAGCGTCGAGAGGATTCCAGAAAGCCGGTGGCTGACAAATCGGTCGACAGCAAAAGGCAGAAACAACAGAGAGCCAGCAACGCCGGCGACCATCCAACATATCAGTGTCCCCCCCCAGACTCCAGCAGCGGGCAGAGCAATGATGGCCACGGCGAGGATGGTGAGAATCCAGCCCAGCACAAGACCCCAACTCGCCTTGTTCGACCGAACCCACATCATCATGAACACGGGAAAGAGCCAGGTAAAGGCGGGGACAAGGGGCGGTCCAACGGAAAACCGCAGCAATGCAAACGCGATCATCAGCGCGAGAAACGAGAACCACCTGGGTAAAGGAAGACGTGCCGAATTCGCAGTTGGGTCTTTCATCTTAACAACTCCTTCCGATGAGCCTCATCTCCACCCCCTCCTGCGAGATAGCAGAACGCCCGCCGCACCTCGACGGTGGGCGGGCTTCATGGCGCCTCGGTGTTTACCGTTCACCGCCAAGGCATGCTCGCTGCCTTGGCCAGCGTCCCTAGCTCACGCTGGGCATAGGGAATGGCTTGGCTGTCGCGCGCACATTATATTGCGGCTCTGCGCAGAAGTCAAGCGCAGGGCGCAGAAGCACTCCAGACGAGCCGGTTGGAGGGAACGCTTACTTGAACTTCACCAGATCGAAGTCGGTGAAGTCGGCGTGGTGGAATATGATCGACTCCGGCCGGCGCTTGAACTTGTCCCCCTCCCAGGCGTGGGTGGCGATGACGTGCAGCGCGCCTTCGGGGATGGCGTGCTTGTAGGCCAGCGCGACACCGGTGAAGGGGTGCCGCAGATAGCGGTACATGTCGGAGAAGACCGTCTTGCCGTCCTGCTCGCGCCGGTACTCGAGCAGCTTCCCGACGTCGGCCAGCAGCGCGCCCGCCACCAGCGTGTCGTGATCGATCTCGACCCGCTCGCCGTAGGCGTCGACCAGCACCTCCTCCATCGCCAGGCACATGCGGCACACCGTGCGCACGTGCTCGATGAAGGTGACGTTCACGTCCTCGGCCAGCAGTGTGAAGGGGATCTCAGCCAGCGCCTCGACCGTCCATCCGCCCAGGGCCATCCCCTCCTCCCAGACGGCCAACACCTTGGCCCGCAACTCGGGGTCGCGGATCTCTTCCAACTCTGGAATCAGTGTCTGCAACTCACTCATCGTTTTGCCTCCTTGCCAGATTGTGATTTCCTGATCGTGCACCCGCACCCAATCTCCGGTGCGGATGCACGCGACGTCCACTTGGTCCACCATCGGGATCTCGGCGATGATCGCGCCCACGGCCACGACGGGATCGGCCTCGGCGTTGACGATCGCCGCCGGGGCCAACCGAGCGCGCTTCAGCCGGTACAGCGTGTACGAGCCGACCGTGCTGCCCTTGCCCGTGGGGAAGACCAGCACCCGCCCGGCCACGCATCGGCCCTCCAGCGGATGGCCGTTCTCGATCACCACCCCCGTATCCGGGTCCACCCCGCCCAGGAAGCCGATGGGTTCGGGCGAAACCAACGCCTCGCCCTCGGCCTGGCCAGCCTTGACCACGCGGGCTAGGACGCGGATGGGAGGGCGCGGATTACGGGACATCAGCCTGCGCCACGTCGAAGGCCTCGATATTCCACAGGTCCAAGTACTCGCTGGGGTCCAGCACCACCCCGCTGACCTCCGGGCGCGTGACGACGAACTTGGGCACGAAATAGAGCGGCAGCACCGGCAGGTCCTGCGACAGGACGCGCTGCGCCTCGACGTGGAAGCGGACGTAGTCCCCTGTTCCAGGCAGCGCGTACTGCGCCGCCCGGCACGCTGCGTCGTAATCGGCGCTCGCGTAGCCGGAGTCGTTGCTCGTCGTCCACCAGTTCTCGGGTCCCGGGATCTCGCTGGAGAGGTAGAGCTCACACGGCGCGTCGAGATCGTTCAGCCAGGAGAACAGCGCCAGGTCGAACTGGCGCCCGAACACCAGGCCGTCGGGGCCGTCGGCGAAGAATTCATCGGCCGGGAGGAGCTCCACCGCCACCCCGATGCCGCAGACCGCCAGGTTCTCGGATAGAATGGCCGCCGTGCGCTCCCGATCGGGGTGGTCGCTCGTCGTCGCCAGGGTGACGGAGAAGGGGGTGCCAGCGGCGATGCCCGCCACACCGCGAGCCTCCCGGATGCCGTCTCCGTCCTCGTCCGTCCAGCCGACCTCCCCTAGGAGCGCCCGGCCCGTAGATGGGGCGTAGTCCCATCGCTCAAGCTGCTCGCCCGCGTAGAGCGGATGCTCCGGGGCGACGTAGCTGTGGGTCACGGCGGCGCCGGTGGGAGGCCCCTCGCGCCCGATGCGCTCGCGGTCGATGCACCGCGCGAAGGCCTGACGCACCCGCACGTCCTCGAAGAAATCCGGCCGGGGAGCCCACCCGGCTGGGTCAATCCCGAAATCCAGGTGCTCCCACTCGCTGCTGGGGGAGGAGACCAGCTGCGCCGTGCCGGCCTCGGCAGCCCCCAGCAGCAGCGCGGGGTCGCCGCCCTCGACCACGTCCTGGGTGATGAGATCACACTCGCCCGCCGCGAGAAGGTCGAGCGCCTGCCGGAGGTCAGGGACGAAGCGGAAGGTGACACGGTCCAGATAGGGCAGGCCCTCCGACGCGCGGAAGTAGTGGGGATTGCGCACCAACGTGATGTGCTGGCCCTCCACCCATTCCTCGACGACGAAGGGCCCCCAGCCCAGCGGCCTGCGCTGAGCGACCTCGGCGCTGAGCAACTGCTCGGCCTCCCCCTCCCCCCACACGTGGTGGGGCAGCGGGTGGTAGAAGTTGAGGTAATAGAAGGTGTCGCGATAGCCGGGGATGCCCGTCCAAACGACGGTGTGCCCGTCGACGACCTCGTAACTGTCGGTGCGCTCTCGGAGCATCTGGAGGGCAGGGATGTCGAACGCGCCGGCCAACTCGAAGGAGTAGCGGGAATCGTCTGCGGTCAACGGCTGGCCGTCCGCCCAGTTGACGTCGGCCCGCAGCGTGAAGGTCACCGCCATCTGCGTCATCGTGATCGCCTGGCCCTCAAACGGGACCTCCTGTCCCTGCGCGTCAAAGACGGTGACGCCCGGCAGCAGATCCACTGCCCGGCCGTCGACGTCCACAACCGGGGCCCCCGCCTCGACCGGGACGGCCTGCAGGACGGCATCCCCATCGGCCAGGCTGGGGATTTTCTCCAGGATCACGGGTTGGGGCTGGTACGTGCGCGTGTCAATCGGGCCATCGTAGATCGCCTGCAGCACGTTGCGGGCGGCGCGCGACGGGTTGCCGTAGATGAAGAGCGTGTTGGGCTCCTCCGCCTGGCAGATGGTGAACTCCTTCGGCGGCACGGGGGTCGGCGTGCTGGTGGGCGCCGCGGTGGGCGAGGGCGGGGGCGACGGCGTCGGCGAAGGCATCGCGGGCGCGGCGGTCGTTGCGGTAGGGTCGGAGGACGTGCACGCTGCAGCAAAAGCGACCAGCAGGAGTGTGACGACTAGGATGAAGCGATATCTCATGCTAACTCCTCAATGCAGGGACTAGGGCCTGGGGACTAGGAGCGGTCGATTCCGACGTCTCCACGTTCGGCGTTCACCACTCGATCACGCGCGACGGGTAGACGTTGATCACCTCGGTGTCCTTGTACTGGGTCCGCAGGGATTCCAGCCCGTAGGCATGCTTGTGGCCGTGCAGCAGATAGCGGGGCCGGAAGCGGGCCATAAACCTCAGCAGTGCTTTGAAACCGCGGTGGGCCCGGTCCGTGTCGTCGTGGATGCCGAAGGGTGGCGAGTGCGTGATGAGGATGTCCAGGTAGCGCCCGTAGAACACGCGGTTCATGAGCAGCGCCGGTGTCAACCGCCACACCTTGTGGGCCATCTCCCCCTCCGTGTACTGGAAGGGCGCGTCGGGCCTATAGCGGATCGAGCCCTCCAGCCCACCCAGGAGCAGCCCCCTGGCCTCCACGGTGCGCCCATCCAGATTGACCCAACCGCCGGGCTTGGTGAGCGTGCGCCCATTGGCCGTGTACTCGGGTTGGTCGTGGTTGCCGTGTACGTAGAAACAGGGCACGTTCAACATCGACACGATGTACTCCAGGTAGGTGTACGGCAGATCGCCACACGCCAGCACCATATCCACGTCGCTGAACCGCTCGCAGATGCGCGAGCTGTAGATGCCTTTGACCACCCGGTCGCTGACGGCGAGGATTTTCACGCGCCCTCACTCCTCGGGCCAGCGCCGGTTGTAGTTGATCGCCAGCTTGTCGTGAATCGCCTGCTCCAGGTCCACGCCGGTCAGGTAGGCCAGTTGCAGCAAGTAGAGCGCCACATCGGCCAGTTCCCCTGCCAGCGCGTCGCTGTCGGCTCGCTCGCCCCACTGAAAATGCTCCAGCACTTCAGCCACCTCCAATGCCAGCGATATGGCGATGTTGCGTGGGGTCTGCGACCACGGCGAATCCTCCCGGTACCAACCCATCGCTTCCACGAAGCGGTTCATCTCGTCCGTGAGTTCCTGAATCGTCATCGGTATCCCCACACAAAAGCCAGCCCCCGTATGGTCTGGAGGGCTGGCTGGCCTGCGTTCCGGGTGTGTGTCCCCGACGCACCTACCCGGCAGACCGGGGGTCTGGCTGCGCAGGGACGGGAGGGCTGAGCAAGCACATCGCAAACACGGCACACATTCTGGGACCTCGTCTCCGAACTGGGGGGAGTATACAACGAAAAGGTGCAGATGTCAAAGCGACGTCCGCGTGGGATGCGCGGTCGTCGTCGATTTGGCCTCGGGACTGTTGCTACCTCCCGTAGTATTCGGCCAGCGCCGCCCTCCGGCCTCGCACACCCAACCGGCAAGCCCGCCAGCGGGCCGACCGATGTGGTCGGCCCACTGACAAGACCCTCGCCATCGGACAAACCTAGAACAGCCTCAACTCCTGGTCGAGGATGCGGGTGCGGACGGAGTTGACCTCTGCCAGGTGCTCGTCTAGCACCCCCTGCACGTCGGCCCGAATGCTGGGGGTGAGCGTCTGGTCGACGGGGTGCACCAGCACGGTGGCTACCAGTGGCTGATCCAGCGGCGCGCCGATCTGCGAGAGGATGTGGACGGTAGCCGCTCGGACGGTCGGCACCCGCGCGATGATATCCTGCGCCGCCAGCAACGCCAGCACGTTGTACACCTTGCCCACGTGGGAGATGGGGTTCTTGCCGCAGGCTGCCTCCAGGCTGGTGGCGCGGAAAGGCGCGATGACCCCGTTGACCCGGTTACCGCGGCCGACCGCCCCATCGTCGCCCATCTCGGCCGATGTGCCAGTCAGCGTCAGGTATACCGCGTCGTGGGCCACATCGTCGGCCGTGTTGACCATCACATTCACCTCCCGGTGATCGAGCTGAGAGGCGTACTTCTGGATGGCCGCTTCGGCCGCCCGTTTGGCCTCCTGGTACTCGGTTGCATCTGCGATGCGCGGGGCCATAAAGGGCAGGGCGACGGTCAACGTCAATTCCCCGTTGCGGCGCAGGCCCATCACCTTGACGTCCTCACCCACCGGGAACTCGTCTATCAGTTGGTGGTTGACGTACTGGGCAGTCTCGTAGACAGCGTGCTCCAGCCCCGAACGGGGCCAGTGGCTGACGCCGAAGCTGGTGTCGTTGGCCGTCACGTGATCGACCACGTACTGCAACTCCTCAGCCCCCCGCCCTGCGTAACTGTCGATCACCATGTGCCTGTCAGGGTCTAGATAGCGCATATTCTCGCGCACGTGCTGCTTGGCGGCCTCGATGGCAATGTCGTCCATCGGCACCTTTCGGCCCTGGAAGATGGGGGTGCCGCGCCCGGCGATCTGGACGCGGATGGGCTTCAGCATACACCCGCCGCCGTAGCCGACCTCGACCTCACCAGCCACCAACTGCACCTTATCGAAGTTGTGATGCAGGAGGGTACCCAGATTCTCCTGGCACCAGCGGGTGTATTCAACCGACACGCGCTCTGCGATGCCATCGCACAGGCTATCCGGATGGCCGATCCCCTTGCGCTCTACGATCTCAACCGGAATGTCCTCGATAAACTGGCCGGTCGCTTCAACCACCACGATGTTGCGCTTCGTCATCAATGCCTCCTCATTCAATATTCTCTCCCCGGCCAGGGATGGCGCTCACAAAAAAACCCCTCCTGTAAGACAGAAAGGGGCACGAGTGACGTAACCACCTCTCATCTTCCAGAAACACCGTTCTGCCGGAATTGGCACCATGCTGACCGAGAGCAGCTAGCTGGTTGCCGAGGTTTCGCAGGGCCGGTCCCTCCACCTCTCTGGATAAGAGTATCGCCGGGATTTTCGATTTGTGCGCTATGATACCACGACGGCAGATAACTGTCAAGCAGTGTAGCGCAACTGCGTTCACACTGTGTCGAAGAATCCTGAAGCATTGCAGCCGCGACTTGCGGTCTGAGCGTTCAGTGCTATAATGGCAGTGCGTTTGGGGCGCGTAGCTCAGTTGGTCAGAGCGCTACACTCACATTGTAGAGGTCAGGGGTTCGAGTCCCTTCGCGCCCACTGTGTTGTCCTCAGGCCACGGCCGTATGGAGGGAGCTGGCTCCCTCGGTGGCTGTGGTCTGTTTGGTGTGGGGAAAGACGACTATGCCGACATCGGAGAGCACCAAGGAACACTTCCAGGTGAATTGGCTGACCAGCAACCTGCGCTGGTTACTCCTGGTAAGCGTGGCCCTCGTCAGTTTTCTTCACATCTTCGCCGAACCCGATGGATCGTTCAGCACATCCGCCATTCTGCCCCAGATTGTCCTCCTGGCGGTGGCGGCCCTCTACAACCTCTCGGTGATGTTCCTGCTGCTCAGCGGCATCCTTCCGCGCGCCACACCGGTGGCGACCTTGCTGATTGACACTGTCCTGTCCATCGGCTTTGTCGTCGTGTCGGGCGGGCTAGATAGCCCCCTGCTGTTCTTCGCGCTGTTTCCCATCCTCACAGCAGCGCTGCACTTCCCCTGGGTGATCAGCCTGCTGGTCTCCCTGGTGATCGTAGTCGGTTGTGGCCTGGCCTGCTATGTCGCCGCGCCGCCTGACACGCCGCTGGAGCTGCTCCCGTTTGCAGCCCGTTCTGTCACCCTCGTGCTGGCAGCCTTGATCAGCGGCCTCGTCGGTGGCCAGATCAAACGCATCGTCGCGCGCACGCGCCAGCTTGAAGAAGAAGCCGAACTACGGAGGCTGCGCGCCGCCCAGGAACACTCGCGGGTGATCTTCGAGTTGGCCAGCATGCTCAGTGCGACGCTGAACTACAACAAAGTCCTGCAGGCCGTGCTCGAGGTGGGCGAGGCTGGGATGCGGGAGCTGGGTCGACCCGATTCATCTCACGTGAGCATGGTGATGCTCTTCGGCCACAACGACCTGCGCATCGTGGCTTGCCGCCACCTACCACCACGCGACCAGAATACCGTCTTCCACGGGAGGAGCGGGGCTCTGTCCCAGGCGTTGGCAACAGCAGAGCCCGTGATCGCCGACAACCCGGCAGCAGACCCCGAGTTGGGCCGACTCATCATGATGCACAGTTGTCGACAGGCGATCGTCGTGCCGCTGCGGGCCGGGTTCGAGAACTTCGGCGTGGTGGTTTTTGGCAGCCCCCAACCTGGTACCTACACAGCAGATCACCAGGAGCTGCTCACCGCCATCTGCAATCAGGCCATCGTCGCGCTTCAGAACGCTCAGCTCTATCAGAGCCTGAGGGAGGAGAAAGAGCGCATCGTGCAGGTGGAGGAAGACGAGCGCAAGAAGCTGGCCCGCAAGCTACATGACGGCCCCACACAGAGCATCGCGGCCATCGCGATGCGGCTGAACTACTTGAGGATGATGTTGGACAGGGAACAGAACCTGCAGCAGACGGCTGAGGAACTGACGCGGGTCGAGGAACTGGCACGCCGTACGACGAAGGAAATCCGTCACATGCTCTTCACGCTTCGACCGCTCGTCCTCGAGACACAGGGCCTGCAGGTGGCATTGGAACAGTACATCAGCAAGTTGGCCGAGACCGACCCCACACCGATTTACCTGGAAGCATCCCGAGAGGTGGACCACCTGCTGGATCAGCACGCCCAGGGAGTGATCTTCTACATCGTCGAGGAGGCAATCACCAACGCCCGAAAACACGGTGGGGCCGAAAACATCTGGGTGCGCCTGCACGTTCAGGGGGACACCTTCATCGCCCAGGTAGAAGATGACGGTTGTGGGTTCGATGTGGACGCGGTACAAGTTCGCTACGACGAGCGCGGCAGCCTGGGCATGATCAACATGCACGAGCGAGCCGAGTTGATCGGCGGCACGCTGACGATCGTCTCCGCCATAGGCGAGGGAACGCGGAACACGCTGACTGTGCCGCTGCAGGGGAGGTAGGTGCGTGCCTGAACCAACCGTCGCGCGGAGCGCGGGCTGGCTGTGGCTGGGCGGTTCGCTGCTCCTCGCTGTCCTGTGGGCCAACCTGTCCTGGTCTTTCCGTCAGCCTCGCTCTGATGCTGCGGGGGGACTCATCGCCCGTCTGATCGCCTGGCGCTATTCTCCGTGGCTACTGCAACTCCTGCGCCTGTTGTACTACATCGGTGTGCCCTTCGCCGCGCTTCTATGGGGCCACGACGCCGTCGTCGGACGGCTATTGGGCTTACAGCCACTCGATCTGTCCATTGTGGGCGGCAGAGGGGCCAGCGCGTCCGTTGCTGCCAACTGGCTCGACTGGGCGCACGACGTAGGATGGACGGCGACATTGGGGATCTTCGCTTGGGGGGTGCTGGCATTGGGCTGGTTGGCCTACCGGCGGGCCGTTGGCGCCGCTGGCGAAGAAAACGTGGCGATTGGGGCCAACAGCTCCGGCTGGGTGCTCATGCGGGAGGCGGCCTACCACGAAGCCCACTGGGCTTTCTACCGCAACGCGCCTGCCCTCGCCGTGGGCACATATTGGGGTGTCTGGACCGGTCTGGTATTGGTGGCACTGGAGGCAGCCCTCAACCCAGGCTGGCGCCAGGGTCTGTCCGACCCGCAACAGGCCCCGAGCCGTCTAATGCGTGGCGCACTGGCCGTCGTCAGCAGCGTGCTTTTCCTGTTGACCGAGAACCTGTGGCTGGCGCTCGCCCTCCACTGGGGAGTGTCGTGGGGCTTGGCCAGGCTGGTGCGAGCGCTTCCACTACTCCCTGCTCACACGCCCGATCGGTCCGCCGCCTGACAAGCGAGTCTTAATCGAACTGCGCCCGCGTCCAACAGGCGGGCGCTTCTCCGTGTCGGCCCCGCGGCGGCAAGGGACCCTCGCTCGAGGATTCAGGTCAACACGAGTGCCAGGACGATCAACACGGCCAACATTGCCACGGCAATGATGCCGATGCGCTTGAGGTCGGCGATGACGTAGCGGTACTCCTCCCGCAGGTCAGACACCTTTGGTGCAGACCGCGCTGCAGCAGTCGCAAACGACGAGCCGGCCGCCTCACTCCCCTCTGGCAGAACCATCTGCGTTGATGAAAGGCGCACTTGTCGCCCTTTCTTCCTGACGCGGCGGGACTTCTTCGCCATGGTCTATTTCTCCTCTCTATGGTCGCAACTCGCCAATGATGACGATGCGGTGTGTGTCGATGCCATACGGATAACATGAGATGAGCGTGAGCACGGGACTGGACGTGGGGTACATCACGCTCACCTCTGTCGGCTCAATGATGCGCTTCTGGGTGACAACGTAACGGTATGCCTTACTGGCGGTGTGGACGAGAACCTCCTCGCCCAGATCGAGGTCCGGCAGATCGCGGAAGATCTCGCCGAAGATGTCGTTGTGGGCTGATATGACGCAGTTGCCGCTCTCGCCTGGATTGGCGCTGCCGACGTGGTGACCGGCCCCCTGTTTGAGTGCCTCCCAGTCGTCCCCCTCCACAACCGGTCCATCCACCCCGATGGCAGGAATCTGGATGCGCACGGCCTGCTCTGGGCCGGGCGTGGGCATGGGCAGCGGTGTGATCGCGCCCACCAGATCGCGCAGATGGGCGGGGATTTCCTCTGGCCCGGGCCCCCCGGGTGAATCGGGCGGCGTGTGGCCTGATGGCAGCACGACCACCCGGATCAGGGGGGTCGGTGTCAGGACAGGCAGTTGGGCCTGCTGGGCCTGGCTGGCCTCCTCGTTGATCTGGCGCATCGTCGCCAGCGAACCGAACAAGACGAAAAGTAAGCCGGCCAGCACAGCCAACTCAACCACCAGCAAGCTCTTGTCGCGCAGCCAATCCCAGCGAATCCGGAACCGCTTCCGCCTGGGTTCCTCCTCCACATCCGCGACCGGTTCGTCCAGCGCATGGGCCCGGTACTGCGCAGTGGCGCCTGCCCCCTGAAACCGCCGGTAGTCCGTTGGCAGGGAGGGCGGTTCAGCTTCAACTGGCTTGGGCGCCAGCGGGTCAAGACCACCCAACTCAGCCTCTTTGCCCAACTGGCGTAGGCGTTCCAGCCGCGCATCCCGCCTGCGGATGCGCAGGGCCTCCTCCAGTTCCTCTATGGACAGGTCGTCAACGATGCGTCGATCTTTCATACGAAGCCGCGGGATACTATGGCCTCACATCCGCAATACACACCAGTCTCACTCTCATTCTCGTTCTCATCGAGAGACATTCGCCT
>JABAHP010000939.1_pt5 | contig 13721 bp, 12 predicted proteins | sample 7062081 | NCBI WGS metagenome assembly JABAHP01 (sample SAMN14534357, study PRJNA622989) | marine sediment metagenome | biome: marine biome [ENVO:00000428]; feature: marine pelagic biome [ENVO:01000023]; material: deep marine sediment [ENVO:00002113] | place: India: Gulf of Kutch | collected... | reverse complement strand
CCGTCACTGGGAGGTTCGGCCTCTGTGTGGTCGCGAATGGCGTTGGCAAAGGTTAATTTGATCGGCGTAGTATCCGGCAGTTTGAGCAGGTATTCGGTGAAGATAGTTCCTCCGCCGGGTCTCCACGGCGGATGCATGTGGATGGCGTGTTTCGATTTGCCGCGAGCCTGTTGTTGAATTGAAAAGCCTGCGGATGATTCTGTGGAAGAACCCTGCCAGCCAACAGGCATGTAGACCAGAGTTTTATCGTAAAAACGCCAGGTTACACGGTGTGTTCTTAAAGGCCAGAGTGGCAGGGCTCCATTGGCGGGAACGATATTGGCTGGCATTTGATCCGGCTTTCGAGATGAGGCGAGTATTTTCTTAAAATTTGATTTGAAGATTTGAACGGCATGGGCTGTTACAGTCTGACCCTTGTGTATAAAAGTGGCGTAAATGTGAACGGGATACAGGGCCGAAAATGCGCCCTTTCCGGCGGCTATTTGAAAAGTAGCTCTTGCCTCCTGACCGGGAGCAACTGTGAAAACTTTTTCAGTTTCGCCCAGCGCATACCATTCATCTACAAGGTCTGACATACGCAACCGGACCTGTAACGGTGAGCCTCCTTTATTGTCGGCGGTGACCTGTACCCGGCGTGGAGTATCGTACTCGGTTACATCCTCGATGGTCTCTATTGTCAATTTCAAGGGACCTTTTGTGACGATATGCCCATTAAATGCCGTCGCTGTTGAAGCAGTGAACAGGATAGAGATAGTAAGTCCTATACTAAAAGCCTTCATCGTAAGCTTCTCACTTTTGTTAATGAATTAATCCGGTTTTGTTTGTCGCCTCAGTAAGTACCACATGGTTTTATATTTTGGTGCCATTTGAAGAACGCCCTGGCCATTCTTGTAGGAGACAGCTACTTTGTGTTTTGGTAGTCCGTCCTGGCCGAGGGCTTTACATATCCATTGGCCCTTGGGTAGAGTCAGTGTTCCTTCAATTGGCTCGATCCGGACAGGTGGCCGGCCCCAGTTTCGGCCGACAGTCCGGCGGTCCTCGGAAAACTTCATACCGGTATTTTCACACCTGCCGCAGGCCGTAATTAGTATCTTTTCACTTTGGTCCAACGGCTCGTTGTCCAGTGCAGTTATAGTCACTGCCACAAAGTCGGGTCCAACAATTGATATCTTCCCATTGGTGGATTCTGCAAACCTTACCGCATGCCCTGTATAGACCGATGCCCTTTGTCCACGCCCGGTATAAATTCCTTTTCCTTTCTCAACGGACCAATCCAGTTTCGGATGAGAGCTGAACAACACTATAACAGAACTCTCATTACCCAAAGTCGCAGCGAACTGGTTTTCAAGCATCTTCTCTTGCGTGATACTCCCGCGGTTTACGAGTACGGCGAACATGTCACGATCATGCTCAAGATGCAGCTTTGCAAGCGAGGTGATCACATCTGAAGAGTCAACCAAAGGAATCACAGCGCATACACTACTGGTAGTTCCAATATCCGTGTCGTGAAAGATAGCAGCCCCGGCCCGCATGAAGCCCCATTTGGCGGGATTGGTGTCGATATCGAAATAGCTGTTCAGCTTTTCTCGATACCAGTCGTCTGAGCTGTGACTATATGTGTATAGCCAGACGCCGTCCCAATCCTGTGCGGCTGCGAATGATGCTATCATAGGAACACACTCGGCCTGTGAATCGAGAGGGGCGGGGTGATTGTATTCGCTGACGGTAAAGGGCTTGCCGTGCAGGCGTTCGGCGGCGAGGCGAAACAAAGTGGCCTGGGCGGGGAAGTCGGTCATTGGTTTCTGGTCAATAAGCCAGTTGCCGCTGTCCCAAGGTCTGCCCGGAAAGCGCGGGTGCTGCCAATAGGCGTGAGCGTCGATGAAGTCCATATCACTCTGGGCATAGAGTCCCAACGGTCCGAAGACAATTGTGCCGGTTACCAGAGCCTTGCAGCCGAGGTCATTTTTGATAAAGTTTCGCATTCCGTCGAAGTAGGTCTTTTCCGTCTCGGCTAGAAATTGCATTCGGTCGAGAATTCGAGCCGGGCTCTCACTTTCAGCAAACACGGCAACTGTGCCGGCCTTGATTGACTCGCTCTTTTCCAGGCCAACACGACCGCCGGGCCGAAACTCGGCATTGGCAAGATATATAGGGATATCACTACCGCCAAAAGAAAAGCTGATACGGGCATTCTCATCATCGGCTTTTGCAACAAAGCCATATCGGAAACTTTGCCATTCGTTTTTCAACTCTATCTGTCTTGACAGCCCAAGGTTATTCCATGGGCTATGGGCCTGAGAGACACCGCAGCTAATTCTGCGTTGTTTGTCTGCGGCAGCGTTAAAAGTAACTGTATAGTACTTACCCGATTTGACGGCGAGCCCTCCCTGGTTGAACTGTAGGTGCCATTCGGTATCATCGGCTTTAATAATATCGATTCGCTGTGCATCTTTACCCTTATAACGTGTGCGTGACAGCGAGGCCCTGCAGCCGTAATGTTGTTCGAGATTCCAGTTCTTCGGGACATTTGTAGCCGCTTCTATTGTCTCGAAGTTGCTGTTATCGAGCATGTTTTCCCCCAGCTCTTCCGCACCTTCGGACCAGATATTACGCAGTTTCCGGTCTGAGCCGTAGCGTTTTTGTAGCCAGGCATTGAATTTGCTTTGCAGGATATCCTCATAGTAAGGCGGAAGTGTCCTCAGTGTCTGCTCGCTGCCCCACATAAAGAGGCTGTTCTCATTAGTGATTTCGACAATAGCCACGGCTGGGTCGTCGGCATAACGGACTTTACGGTATTTGTTAACGTGGATCAGCAACTCACGGGCAAATTTTTTCTGAGCTTCGATGAGGGCGGGCGTGAATATGTTGGACATTTTGTCATATTGGCGATTGGTCTTGGGCAAGTCCAGATATTGACTATGCGCCCGGCCGACGTGAAGGTTGATATTGACATAAATTCCACGGCGGGCGAGCTGGTCAATAAAATAATCCAGCCTTTCGAGCGCTTCCGGTTCGATGGTCCTGCCGTCTTTTGCGTTCCACAGTCCACGGGGCCATCGAGCGGTATCCATGTGGTGACAACGAATGGCGTTGACGCCGGCGGCGGCAAGGCGGGCCGCAATATAGGGGGCATCTTCTTTTCTGGGCATGTTTGCTCCAAATGACAGGTTAACACCCCAAAGACGAACGCGATCCTTACCGCTATAGAAGCAGCCTCCCTTTGCAATGAGGTGGTCGGAATTGGTCTTGATTGGCTGAGAGGAAGGATATGCTATCAGCGAATCAGGATTTGGCCGGGCGGGAATAACGAAAGGAACAAGATCTTGTGCAACCGCGCTGCTGCAGACAAGCAGCATTATTGTGATAAATAGCGATTGTCTAATCGTGGATTTGGATGTTTTAAGTTGTTTGTTCATCATTCTCAACTCCTTGTTGATAGTATTAAGCTATTGTTTGTTTGTGCTGCCGGGAGATGCTTTTTCTTTGCAGCGGTCCATCCGTTTCTGCCAATCGCGAAGGTACTGCTGTCGCCATTTATTTACTGTTTTAGCTCCGGAGCGTCCTGCCTCAACAAGGGCCGGGTCAGGATCGTCAATCCACCAATTGAGGCGTCCTTTTCTTTTGATAAATCTTCCGCCCCAACTTTCTTTCGTCGGGTCGTCCGGCATTCCACGCAGAAGGAAGGCATAACTCGGGGTATCGCCCATTTTTATACTGCCGCCCTTGAGAGGAGCAAAATATTCTCCCAAAGCGCCGTGGTTTTTCACATGCTTATCAACAAACGACCTGTTTCCCAGGTCCCCTTTTTGATTGCCGCCCATATACCAGCCGCGGAACGTGGTGTTATTGTGGATGAGCCACAAATCCGTGTGGTTTTTGTCGATATACCTGAAGGCGTTTTGGTCCTGTTTTTGGTTCCATGATGCGATAAAGTAAACGCGGATTTTTTGTTTTATTTCGGGATTATCATGTAGTGCCTGTGCAACATCGGTAATTGCTCCCCAAACGAGCACATACAGTGGCCGGGAGTCTTTCTTCTTTGCACAATGAGTAATCCATCTTGAACCTTCAGTCGGGCTGCTGTAGCCTTTTTGAGGTGCGGGATTTACTGCGCCCTGTTTTGCGATCGAGCGAAGATAATTTGGTGCGGGGTATTTGTCCGAGTAAATTCTCAGATTGGAATAATCCTTTTCGTATTCGTCAATCACTTCGAGGATATCTTTCTTTCTGCCTTTTTGGGGCGGCGATGAAATAATCCCTTCGGTATCTAATAAATCTGAGTAGAGAAGGTAATGTACCATTGACTGAATATCATCCTCATCCCCTCCGCCGATATCCGTTGAAATAATTACCCGGTATCGGTTGCCGGCAAGGGCGCCGTCACCAGGAGTGCAAGTAGCGATGTTGCCTGCAATCATAATCATCACTATTATGATTATGATAATTGTGGTTGAAAGCGTCCATTTTGAGAATTCACGAATCCCTTTTATCACGTTTGAGTCCCTCGCACAGCATCACAAAATGAAAGCGCAGCCATGTAATGAAATCCTTAATGGTATTTCATTGTGCCACATCTGAGAATTATAATATGGAATAATACAGTATGCTTTTGTCTATATCAACCGAAAATCGGGAATGCTGTTATCGGCGACGACTAACCACTGATCGTTATTATTTCCGTTGGTCCTCGGTCTGTGAGAGAATTTTGCAATTAGTTACTTTTTCCCCAAGGCTGATGGTCTCTAATGGGCCGAGCAGTTTATAGCGTATTCCTCTCCAGCAGATTGTTCTGCCAAAGGCCGAAGAGATAATAAAAAAGAGCAGTAGTAGCGACCACGCCCAAAAGAAGAGGATATCAACGACGCAGGCGAGTTTCAATTTCGGCCAGTCTTTTTCCAGCAATCTGCTAATCATTTTCTGTCGCAGTATTGCTCTGGTCAGCTGACCTGCGAAGAAGGAGACAGGTACGCCGAGAAGAATTAATAATAGATAATCCATACTTGATGATTTAACCAGCGCATAAATTGCACAGGCAGAGCCTGCCCATAATCCCAGGATTGAATAAAGACTGCCGACCAATCCAAACCACCAGGTTTTGGGTGCGGTTACGCGTGTAATCAGGAATTGTCGGTGAGCAAATTCAAAGAGCTTTGGCCAGGTGGTTGATTCGTACGAAGCGACGAGGCAGGCCGGGATAAATTCCACTTTTTTGCCGGCCTTTTTGACCGCACGGCTGAGTGACAAATCATCACTTATGGTCTTTGGCCAGATTTTGTCAAGGCCGACTTTTCGAAAAACGTCCACGCGAATAGCCATGGAGCCGCCCCAGGCTTGGTTAAAACGCGTGTTGCCGAGTAACTGAGCTATCTTGGCGTTGATAACCGACAGGGCCAGACTGGCCGGATTGTTTCTTCCCGGTATGAACCAGCGATAGCCACTGGTGGCACCAATTTTGGATAATCTAAGGTGCCAGACTAAATGACTTAACCAGTCGCTGCGGACACAAACATCAGAATCAGCAAAGGCAAGAACGTCGATATCATCGCCAATTTGTTTGTAGGCATACAGCAGATTATGGATTTTTTGACTACAGGCGTATCTTGTTGTTGGTTGCTCACTGTTCGCAGACTGTTTTTTGCTGTTACCTACTTTTCCTGCAACAAATATCTGTATATCACGGGCTTTTGAGCTTTGACTTAGTTCGTTTTTCAATTTGCATAATTCGTCATAGGCGAGGTCCGATTTCTCAGCGACTACAAACCACAGAAGATAATTTTCATAGTCCTGATTGAATAGTGAGGTGATATTTTGTTGAAAAGCGGAATCAAGACCCTTGCATGGTACAATAATTACGGTCCGAAGCTCGTGCCATGAACGCTTTTTTTTGTATTTGGCCAGCGTATATCGATAATTGTTAATGTTCTGAACCAAAAATAGTAATTGTGATAGAATTGCCGCCAGAGCTATGTAGTGATACCAATCCATTCTTGCCTCTTGTGGATGCGCTTAAACGTAAATGCCATGATGCAATTGTTCTTTTTGTCTTCAGGATACACTCTTTACGCTATTGAAGTCAAGGGTACAATTGAATCGATTAGCTGCTCGATGGTGTAGGATTCTGTAAGGTTGATTGGGAGCAGGCACCCGTGATTGTGGTTGGATGCAAGAATAATCAGATTATTGCCGGCCCGACTCCATCCCTGCGGTTGTGGTTGATGCCCGAGGATGAAAGTATCAACGTCAAAGAGTTCGGCCATTTGGTTGAGCGTGTCCTGACTATGTCTTCTGCCCCAGGTTAAAAGATAGGCTGAACCCGGTCTCTCACAATCACCGATCTCCAGCGGTCTGTCCATTATCTGCTTGTCGAATTTCCTGACAAACAGGTTGCCGGGGAGCGAATGCGACAGCCATATTCTGTTATCACACCTGACAGCTAACGGCTGCGAAAGAAAGAACTGTTTTATTGCCTGTTTGATATCATCGCTGGCCTGTTGGAATTCCCTGTCGAGGGCCAGATTCATTGGCTCGTTCATTTCTTTGCCGTTTTTCATCACCTGGCTGCTGTTGATGACAGTAGTATCGTGGTTTCCCATGATGATATGGACTTGGTCGGGAAAGTTTAATTTATAGCGGGCGACGTCGAACAGCAGTTGATATGATAGGCAGCCGCCTTCTGAATCCTCGGGACCCCCGTGTATGATTTCCTGCAGGAGGACGTGTCTGTCGGGATTGTTGGTTAAGTCGGAGAAGGTAACTATTCTTTCGAAGTTTCGTCGATTTCCGTGGATATCACCGGTTGTAATAAGCTTGCCTTCGGCAGGCAAATGTATCAAATTACCGCGTCGAAATCTGTCCGTTTTGCAGGCTTGACCGGCCTTGTTCAGCAGATCAATTATGGTTTGAGGCATTTTTCTTCGTTTTTATCTTGCTGCCCAGTAAGCTGTGTATCATCATGTCCAGCCTTGATATAAGCATCATCATATTTGAGGGGCGTTGTATTGGTTTGTCTTTTACACAGTCCATCACGAGTCTTGAGATTCCAAGCGGTATTCCTTTTTTGAGCTCGTGAGGTGCCGGGCAATTTTTTTGGATAACGATGCCGGGAGGCCCATTTCTTTGGGATATCAAAGATTCGTTTCTCTTGTGTATCAGGGTAGGGACGTTTTTGCCTGTGAGGGCCCAATACATTGTAGCACCGAGATTGAAAACATCCGTTCCCGGGCCAAGGGGTCTTCTTCTGACCTGTTCAGGCGCGATGTAGGCGGGCGTGCCCTGTATACGGCGTTTGGTCGTTCCGATTTTGCAGCTCTGGCCGAGGTCTATAATTTTGATTGAGCCGTCCTTGCCCATAAGGATATTATTGGGCTTTATATCGCAGTGAATGAATCCTTCTCTGTGCATGGCATTAACGCCGGTTGCGACCATCCTGAATACAAGCAGCACATCGACCAGGCTCAAAGTGGGTCCGTCTTCAAGGGACTTACCCTCAAAATATTCCATGGAAAGCAGCATCTCATTTACTTTGAGCATTGTGCGTATCTTCTTTAGCTTGTAGCACTTGCGGATATATGGGTGGTTTATTCGCTGGGCCACTTTGTATTCATTCTCTGTCTGCTCGAAGACCCTCGTGTCTTCCGGTCTTTCAAAGATGATTCGTTTCAGGGCAACATCAGCGTTGGTCTGGTGTTCGGTGGCCAGATAGATTGTGCTGCGGGCACCGGCTCCGATGCGTTTTTTTATAGTAAAACCACCGACATTGAGTATATTTTTAGTCATATTGCAAAAAATCTGGAATTCAGCAATATCTGGATATTTAACTACATTTTTATAAGATGCGCCAGACAGGACATTTGTTCGGTTAATTTTGCATTTTTAGCGATACAGAAGCTACAATTACGTCCAAAACCACATTTTCAATTAGCCACGGCCTAATTCATTCGGCCTTTGCGAAACCGCCATTTTACACAATAATCGGCTATTTGTCCACCACAGTTGCGTTTTTTTGTGATATTGGCGGCAAAGAAAATATGTATCTTGACAAACCTCTTGGAATTCGGATAATGTCTGAAATTGATTTGGACGTGTATAGCTTTGAGCGTTCGAGAGATTGGCCTGAGCCAATTGGTACAGTTTCCCCGATAGCTCAATTGGTAGAGCGAGCGGCTGTTAACCGCTAGGTTGTAGGTTCGAGTCCTACTCGGGGAGGTGTGTAAGGCGTTATGAATTAAGCCCTTACGACCCCTCCCAAATTAATTCATGAATTAACAATATTTATTTCTACGCAGTTTCTATGCAGAATGGAGTGATTAGTGTCGAATTTGTGTATAGTTTCGCCTGTTGACAAGGGGAGAGTTTGAGCATTCTGCGTAGAAGTTGGGGCATTGAAATGGAGTAGTTATGGAGTAGTTGTTGCCTGTTACTTCCAGTCAATCTTGGCTCTTCTTTGGGCAAGATCTACCCAGACAGAAGCATGCTCATAAGATCTCGTATATACCCAGTTCTCTTTCTTTGCCTTGCCCTTCGGTTTGCCAAGCGGTTTGTGAAACTCTGGATAATCAACCAGACTGCCGTGCTGCTCCCGCCATCCCCATGAGTAAGAGAAAAAGCAATTTTCCTGTGCCGCTATCAAAAAGCATGCCAACGAAAAGATAATTTTCTTCCGAGCTTCATCAGCCAGCTCATTTGATGGAATACGCATCATCTCTTTGTTGGTCCAATTGAATGTCGGGTCAGGCCAACCCTTAACCACTATAGTCTTGCCCATACTGGCAGCAGTGTTGATTGCCTCGATGTCAGCAGCAATTGATTCCTTGCTCTGGCTGTGAAATGCAGTGAAATGTTCTACCATCACACCATTGGCGTATGGAAGATACTCCTTTCCTTTAGTTTTGGCAGCAGGATCTGAAGATCGTATTCCATTATAGATCAAAAGAGCGTCTTCTCCCATCTGTTTGCTGGCAAGTCGAATCATCTCGGCGACGGCCTGTGTGAGGATGTGTTCATTTCCCTCTCCCCACCCTCTCTTCATCCAGATCGGGCGTTTGGCCTGATTAACGGCATCCATAAAGATACCATCACATCCGTATTCATTTACTGCCTTTCCTGCAATAGAAGCCCACCATTGACGAAACTCAGGATTGAGCAGGTTATATTGTTCCAACGTTCCTGTCTTGTAAATTGGATTTCCACTTTTGTCTCGGAAAATCCATTTAGGATGGCTGGCAACTGTCTGACATGCATCATACAAAGAGTAGTTGAGGAAGGTGTTCCAATAAAAAAGCACTTTCATTTTTGGATTTAGTGCCTTGAGTCGTTTAGCATCGAAAGCAATGCCCTTTTCGGTTGAGCCAGAACGGCCCCGTCCATGGCCTTTTTCAAGACAGACAAAATCAGATGCCTGAGCAACAAATTTGAGTTCGCTATCCGACAACGGGCCACTGCTCTTCCCGAAGTGGATGTAGACAGGAACAGTATCCCAGGAGAAGTAGGGAGTTGCTGAATCGCCAATAGCCAATGTCGTACACTGGAACACGATAGCCAAGACTATAATGGTAAATTGCCTCATACCAAAAATCACTCTTTTCCATCTCTCCGCCCATCTACTCATTCACTGCCTGTCTACTCTATCACACTTTATGATATTGTCAAGCAGGGCAAGACTATCCCTCTTACACTCAAGCACTATTGACTCCTTGCTCCTACTTGGATTTCGTGGTATCCTTATCGAGTTAAGAACGTTTCTTGTACAGGTGATGCTATAAAAAGGAACTTGTTACCATAGGATTTTGTTTCTGTGCATACGAAGAATTTAGGACAATGGCAACATAGTCATGATTTCTCCGTCATTCAAGAACATGGAGAAAAGCGAACAATCCAGGTTCTTCTCCTGACTTCCATCACTATGGTCGTGGAAATCGTGGCTGGGTTGGTGTTTGGCTCTATGGCTTTGCTGGCCGATGGTTGGCATATGGGAACTCATGCTGCCGCATTTTCTATAACCATCTTTGCCTATCGTTATGCCAAGCGACATGCTGGTAGCAAACGGTTTAGCTTTGGCACAGGTAAGGTCAGCGTATTGGGTGGATTTGCCAGTGCCGTGGCTCTCATAGTCGTAGCTCTGGTGATGGCACTGGAATCTATTCATCGATTGTTTGCCCCACAACCTATTCGTTTCAACGAAGCTATTGGAGTCGCCACACTGGGCTTGGCTGTTAATCTTTTCAGTGCTTTCCTGTTGAAGTCACACCATAGTCATGATCATGAAAAGGAAAAGGGGTATCGCCATCACCATGACCACAATCTGCGTGCCGCCTATCTTCACGTCCTTGCTGATGCCCTCACATCCCTATTGGCAATCGGAGCACTCAGTGCGGGCAAGTTCTTTGGATGGCACTGGTTAGACCCTGTAATGGGCATAGTAGGTGCATGTGTTATCACGAAATGGGGCTACGGGTTACTCAAGGAGACAAGCTCCATCCTATTAGATGGTAGTATTGAAGGGGAAACACAAGAGAAGATCGTGGAGTTGATTGAGTCAGACGCAGATAACCGTGTTTCCGACATACATGTTTGGAAGGTAGGACCAGAACATTATGCGGCGATGATATCTGTCGTCACTCATTATCCCAAGTCGGCTGAACACTACAAGGGACTTATAGGGAACCTAACGAATTTAGCCCACATCACCATAGAGATAATCCATGGTCAAGGTGAACCTTGTCTTCCTGTTGATAACGAATAAGTAGATCTACCCCCTCCTCGGTCTCCTTCTTCCCCCTCTTGTGGTCCCCATTGGCAAGGACCTTTTCGAGTTCTGCCCTGTCGAAACACAATCGACCTGAGACTTTGTTTACAATGTATTATTCGGTTGCAGAAAAAGCCTTGTGGAATTCTACAATCCCCGTAGGAATTCTATTGCAAAATGATAAGGCCAGAAAATTCTCTTGTGGGACACCTTTATACTGTAGTCCATCAGGGCTACTAAAACCAAAACGTTTATAATAATTGGGATCTCCAACAAGAACACAGCCCTCAGCCCCCAAAGCTTTTAACAAGGATAGGCCCTCATTAACAAGTTTTGTTCCAATACCTTGTTTTTGGTAATCAGGCAGGATAGAGACAGGGCCGAGACCATACCAATTCTCACTTCCATCTGAAAATGTTACCGGCGAAAAGGCTATATGCCCAACCACTTTTTCCCCAAGCTCGGCAACAAGAGAAACTGCCAGGGCATTGGCGGCTCGCAAGGCATTGATGATAAATTGTTCGGTGTTATTACTATACGGGTGATTTTCAAAAGCGGCTTTTGTGACATCTGATATTGCTTCAATATCGGATGCGACTTCATTACGTATAATCAACATTAAATCTGCCTTTACAAGAAATTGGCTGCTTTTTACTTTAAGCTTAGTTGTTTTTTATGTGAAAGATTATATCATCAAATCTTTGATTATTAAACTCCAGGGTTTCTCTCGGTTAAGGTAGTTCTGCTTGCCTCTTCCTCGGTCTAGCTCTTTCCCTCTCCTGGTCACCATTGGCAAGCATCCTATCGAGTTCTGCCCAATCGAAACATAATCGACTTGAGATTTGTTTGTAATGACTTTACTTGTAAAGTATAATTGTGCAACTCAAAAATAGACTTCACATTGAAGAATCATTGAGAGTGAAACAGTCTATTCTAATTGTAAAAATTGAAAGAATTCTGGATCAAAACCTATACGGCAAATATTGTAAATGGATGACAAAATAAAATTGGAAGATTTAGGATACGGGGACTTTTTTGAGTCCAACCGCGGGGCGGACGGTTTGCCGGTCGCTCGGGTACTTTCTGAACATAAGCAAGCGTATCGAGTCAAAAATGCCGAAGGTGAGTGTCTGGCAAAGATAACCGGCAAACAAATGTTTAACGCTTTATCACGCCAGGATTATCCTGCTGTCGGTGATTGGGTGACAATCACCGATCTGGGAGAGCAGCAGGCAGTCATACACCGGATTTTACCACGAAAAACAATCATCAAAAGAAAAGCCAGCGGAAAAAATGATATTCAGGTAATCGCCGCCAACATCGATGTGGCTTTTGTTATTGAATCTGTAGACAGAGATTATAACCTGAACCGTTTTGAAAGGTATTTTGCTATTGTCAGAGACGGCGGAATCATACCGGTTATTATTCTGAATAAAATCGATTTGATTTCCAATGAAGAACTTGAATCGAGAATAGACCAGATAAAAAAAAGGTTTGGCGATATTGATTTTATCACGACTAGTACCGTGAACAATGAAGGGCTGGATGAGTTAAAGGCGTACATTGTAAAAGGAAAGACCTATTGCTTTTTAGGGTCTTCAGGCGTGGGTAAATCGACTTTGATCAATATACTGATTGGGCAAGATGTTATCAAAACCAGCCAGATAAGCACTCAAACGGACAGAGGAAAACATACCACCACCAGCCGGGAAATGTATTTTCTAGATAACGGCGGCATCGTAATTGATAATCCGGGAATGAGAGAAGTTGGATTAACCGATGTAGGTGACGGCATAAACAGTGTGTTTGATGAAATAACCCTGCTTGCTCGGAAATGTAAATACGTTGACTGCACACATGTCCATGAACCCGGCTGTGCGGTGATTTCTGCTATTAAGTCCGGACAGATGGATCAAGATCAATATAAAAATTATCTCGATCTGAAAAAAGAAGCTGAATACTACGAGATGTCTGAACTGGAAAAAAAGGGAAAAAACAGACAGTTTGGAAAATTCATCAAAAAAGCAAAAAAAGAACTCAGGCGTTACGGGCATAAGGATTACTAAAAAACTGTATAGAACCTACGCCTTCCTCGGTCTCCCTCTCCCCTTCTTGGTGTGCTAATACATATCTTCCAACATGATCAATAAAAAACATGGCCACCGCAGCTGCTGACACTTTCATGAATTACCGCCGATCGATACCGGCTCGTCTGTTGTTCTTGCTCATATATAGTTCCTCCACGATTATACTCCATTCAGATCTACTTTTCTGTCTTTATCTTCTTGCGAATCATTTCTATTCCTATCTCTCTCTCCATGATGTTCTGAAATCTCGTGCCGCCTATGGGATGGTCGGCAACGAGTTTGCCATCGTAGAGTATACCAGAAACAGCATAGGGCCACGGTGCGTTCTGAGCTTGCCTGTAGCTTCTATACTCAACTATCTTCGGTCGTATTCCGTATCTATCCCTTGCTATTTTGGTAATATCGTTGACCATTTTTAAGTTCATAGGGCATTGGCCGGAGGTTATAATCGTAAGGCCCTTACCGAATTTCTTTCGCTTCTTATCCCACTGGCCCTTAAAGCTCGGTGTTGGAGCAGATTTCTTAAATTTCTTCACAAGCAGTGAAAAATCCGGAAGTGCCTTCTCCACCTCTTCGAATCCGTTCTTAAGGAACAATTCCTTTCCAGCCATCCAGGTACCCTCGCGTGTTACGACTGCCACACCATTCATATCTGCCTTTTTAGCTTCTTTCATACATTCCTTAATAAGGAGTGAGCCAAAACCTCTGCCCTTACACCTCTTCCACTGGATGTATATGCAGTGAATGAACATGTAACCCTCAGAGTTCACAGCCCTCCATGCGTGTTCACCAGGGACATACTCAATGTAACCTACTATACCATCATCCTGCGTTTTGAGCATCTTCACCTTCAATCCTTCGGACATGCGTTTCTTTATCCACTGGAACTT
>JABAHP010006523.1_pt1 | contig 13729 bp, 22 predicted proteins | sample 7062081 | NCBI WGS metagenome assembly JABAHP01 (sample SAMN14534357, study PRJNA622989) | marine sediment metagenome | biome: marine biome [ENVO:00000428]; feature: marine pelagic biome [ENVO:01000023]; material: deep marine sediment [ENVO:00002113] | place: India: Gulf of Kutch | collected... | reverse complement strand
GTGATCAGTGGGAAGCTGATCATGGGTGTGGTTCCTATCTTCACCAGCCCAATTCAGGGCCTGATCATCGAGGACGCCACCCCCGAAAATGGGGAGGGCGACGCCAGCATCGTAGTGGACAGCGGCTCGGCCACATACACTCCCCCCGACGGTTCGGCGGGGAGCGCGGTGGCTATAGCAGCGGGGGAGCGCAAGGTACTCCTCGGAGCGGACGCTACCAAAGCCGTTCGCATCTACCGAGTCTCGGGTCAGACCTTCACTGGCACGGCTTCGTTCAAGTTGAAGGACATCGTCAACGGTGTCTTCGCTATGGACAACGTCCCCAACGCCGACCGCGTGGCTGGGAGCGTTTGTCACCGTGCGATCTTCGTCAAGGCGTTTCAAGCCGTCGAGAGTGTGCTGTGTTGGATCACGACTGACGGTCAGTCCACGTTTGCATTAGCTGTGGAGGAGGCTGAATCCGACGACTCCATCCAGGAGATTTCTAGTGAGCTAGTGGCTCCATCGGGACTCAGCTGGGAGAATGCGATGTCGGAAAGCGCTGCCATACAGGTGGGCGACAGCAACGGTGATATGGCAGAGGACGAGATCATAGGATTGTGGATCCGGCGAACCTTCCCCGCTGCGGGAGTTGTAGCGTCGAAGGAGCAGGTCAACTTTCATCTTCAATTCGTTGCGGAGTAACAGTGGCCAACCGACCTAGTGCGATTCCGCCTTCGCGCCCGCGTCCGGGGACAGTGTTGACGGCGACAGAGATGAACCGCATCGTCCAGGCTCTCGTTCGTCGAATCGAGGGAGGCAAGGGCATCAAGGTCCGCGCCTTCGGCGGGCGGGTTATCATTGAAACGAGCGATGTGTGAGCACGAGGAGGTCCCCTAATGAGAGCGTGGCTAGCGGCGGCTGTCGTCCTGTTTGCCGTCTCCGTCGTCGAGGGTGGTGAAACAGTGTCCGATCCCTTCTTCCGACCGGGGCAGGAGCTGACGTCAGAGGACATCGAGCGGATAGTGGACCAACTCCAAACCCAGATCGTGGGGGGTAAGGACATTCAAGTCCGTACCTTTGGGGACCGGGTGGTTGTAGAGCGGACGGCTCGACGTAAGAGGAAACGGCCGGAAGTGATACTGCCGATGTATCAGGAGATGGTCACCTCGCCAAACGGTCGGGGATATGTGAGCTCTGATGGGACAGCGTTTGAACTGAACGACAATTCCTACACTCCCTACCACGCTGGTTCTACGGCGTTTTTCAACAACTTACTAATAGGGACTAGGGCTGGGTCTTACTCGTCGGATGATCAAGGGGAGACTTGGACTTTGAGGGCGAACTATAGTGGTCCTCTTGTTCTACATAACGATCTGTTGTATAGAATGCGGTGGGCTGGTTACACTGCAGATGGAATCAACTGGACCGAGTATGGAGTGGTTCGCATTCAGAGCCCGCTTAGTTTCAAGGGGTACATCTACGGCCGCGGCGATTTCTCAGGAGCAGTTAACAAACTCTACAGGTATACCCCTCCCACCACGTTGACTCATGTCGATACGGCACCTGGGACGTGGATAAGGTGCTTGTGGGTGTTCAACGATTATTTGTACCACGTAGATTCAAGTGGGAACATTCGTCGAAGTTACGACGGTTCCTCTTGGTCTGCTGTGACTACGTTGCCCTCATCATATTCGGACGTCAGGACAGGAGTGTCTTTCAAGGGAGACCTCTACCTGGGTGGGTACGAGACTGGTTTTAACATGCTGTTGATAAAGTCTGAGGATGGGTTGTCCTTCTCTGAAGTATTGAGGGTGGATGGAAGTGCTCCTACCTATCTACAAGTCGTGGGGGATAGGATGTATTGTGATCGGGACTTCAGCGAATCTGGACATTGGGGTTATAATTCGTATACTGAAGATGGGGCTGAATGGCATGTAACCACTTACGATCCCACTCCAACAAGCGGAGACCTCTACTTCTGTCCAATGATCGAGGGTGAGGATGCTGTGGCGGGTCCGGGAGCGCATAGGTCTTAGCGGAGACAACGATGAGCATCGAGCGTAACAAGGTCTATCACCAAGTCTATCGCGTCGGCGATTCCAGCCTGGAGCGGTGGGAGTTGTACGTAGGTGAGGACCAGATGCCCGACTTCGACGGCTCCGGTCAACCCGTGGCCACCTCGACGAGTCTCCCCTTCAACTACACGCCCGACCCCGCTGATTCGGGCCAGACCAAGGTGCTCTACTGCGTCGTGCGAAAGCGCAACCAGTTCAATCTCCTCTCCCACAATCAGTACCCAACGCTCATCGAGATTGATGACTTGGGCGATGAGGAGCTGGGACCAATCACCTCCCCCGAGATCATTGAGGTGACCGATGGGGATGCTGGTGAGATATTCGTACACGCCCGCTACCCCCGCGACGTCGACCGCAACGAAGCGGACACATGGGACGTGTACGTGGAGGATGGGGTGGACCCGGACCCGGATATCCACACTCCCAAGGCTACCGTTTCAATGGGCAAGCCGGGGGTCGACTATATGCTGAAGCAATCGGTGACGGGCTTGACGCCTGGGGACACGGTTCATGTCATGGTCGTCGCGCGCCGTGCGTCGGAGTCGGGCTCCGGCGAGGAAGGGGAGTCGACGGTCACTCAGCACTCCGTGGCGCAGACATACGATGTAGACGGGCTGCAAACCGACTTCGTCTATGGATAGGGAAGCCATGTTTGACGATGTCAAGGCCCTCCACGACGCGGGCCAATCCAAGCGTCCTCTCGTGATCGCTTACTACACCGTGGACACGCCCTACGAGGCAGAGGCCGAGGTGTTGAAGGCGAGCTTGGAGACGGTGGGATACAGCTACGACATCCGAGGCGTCCCCAACCAGGGCTCGTGGCAGCGCAACACCCAGCTCAAGGCCCGCTTCGTTCAGCACATGCTTGCGTCCTACCCGGGGCGACCGCTGTTGTACCTCGACGTCGACGCCGTCATGGTACAACCTCCGGACCTCCTCGACGGGATGGACGCGGACATAGCAGCCGTCCACTTCGCTCGGAAGGCTGAGCTGTTGTCGGGGACTGTGTGGTGGGGCAACACGGTCCAATGCAACCGAGTGGTGCGGAAGTGGATCCGCTTGAACGAGAGGCACCCTGAGAGGTTGCCCAACGGAAAGGAAGCCTGGGATCAGCGGACGCTCGCGTTGGCCATCAAGAAGATTGAGGGCTTGCGCTTCGTCGAGTTGCCCCAGGAGTATACCTGGATAGTTGAACTCACCCAGCGACACGCCCCGGGCCTGAGCCCGGTGATCATGCATACCCGAGGAGCCAAGCGCTTCAAGCGCAAGATCAACGGTCAGAAGGGCTACGAGCGATGAGCGATGAGGTCTGGGTTGTGTGGCCGACGGTCTCCCCCGCCCGTAGCCTCCCGATGATCGACGTGTGGCACTCGATGGGCTACCGGGTCGGTATTCTTGTCAACCCTCCACACTCCCACGCCGACCTCCCCACAGCCGAGAGGGTCATAGAGCAGGACCAGTGGTTAGGATTCCCCATAGCAGCTGATATCCTGTGTGCGGAGATGCCCGGAGACGTGGTGGCTGTGGTAGGGGACGATGTGTACCCTGATCGTGCGTCTCCGGCTGCGAGGATCAAAAGTCAGTTTCTGGAGCGGTTCCCCTCTACGATGGGTGTGATGCAGCCGACGGGCGACCACTTTGGCACAATCGACCGGTGCGCGGTGAGCCCGTGGATCGGTCGCCGCTTCATCAACGAAGCCTACTACGGCAAGGGTCCGTACTGGACAGGATACTTCCACTACTTCTGCGACGAGGAGTTGCAAGCCTACGCCACGAAGCTGGAGTGCTTTCAACAGCGCCCCGACCTCAGTCAGTACCATGACCATTGGCAGCGCTCCGAGACTCCCAAGCGGCCCCGGCACCTCCGACGGGCCAAGCGACAATGGCGACAGGACCGGGCCTTGTTCCTGGAGCGAAAGAAGGCAGGGTGGCCGTGTCAATAGAGGGATTGAATCTATCCTTCTCGTCCGCATGCCCGGCAACGTGCGTGTACTGCCCCTCGGAGAGAGGGATGCGGGACGCGGGGTCTATGAAGCCATCCTTGGTGAGGAGGGTGGTGGGGGAAGCAGCTGAGTCTCTTCCTTGGAGGGTGAAGACGGTTCAAGTGGGGGAGAATGGAGAGGCGTTGTCCTCCCCCCACTTCATCGAGAATCTGCGGATCATACGCCACCACCTCCCCAAAGCCAAGGTCAACCTCACGACCAACTTGTTCCGTTTGGATCGGGCGAGGGCAGGGGCTATTCTGAGGGAGCAACTGTTGAGTAGTCTCCAGCTCAACATCGATGGTCACGACGCCCGGACCTATGAGGTTCAAAAGGGTTTGTCTTACGAGAAGGTCATGGGGAATCTCCAGATGTTCATGGAGCTGAGGAAGAGCATCCGGCCTCCGTTCCCCGTGTCCATCACCGTCTTGACTCTCCACGATTACTGCGCGAAGGTGAAGAGTCGGTTCGGCCGTCGTCCGAGATACGCTCCTCATCAGGTTCCCTTTTCCTCCTACGATCTGGTGGTTGATTCCCTCCGGTCCAAAGAGTGGATGACGGATGACGTGTTCATTCGGAAGTCCCCTGTGTTCTTCTGGGCTGAGCGGGGGATGGACATCAACTTTGGAGACCTAACCCAGTTCCAGTGCCCTCAACTTCCCCGCGTCGTTCGGGAGGCGTTCATCTCGCCCTCGGGCCTTTGGTACCCGTGTTGTCTGGACTCCAACCAGGATCAGGCTTACGGCAACGTGGGGGAGACGACTCTCTTGGAGCTTCACGAGTCGGAGCAGCGAAGAGAGTTCATCACACTGTTGGAGAGCAGCCTGTTTGAAAAGATAGGCTATCCTTGCAACCGGGTGCCTTTCTGTAGGGGGATGAAGTGACGTTGGAAACGCCGTGGCAGATCGAGCAGACATGGGGCAGCAACCAAGCAGTCCTCAAAGGCGTCCTGTCCGGGCTCCGACCGGCCAAGGTAGTCGAGTGTGGGTGCGGTAACTTCTCTACCCCGCTCCTCCGCTCCTCCCCCTACGTTCAGGAGTTGATCAGCATCGAACACGATCAGCGTTGGTTCCGGGAGGTCTCTCGACGTTGGCCCTCTGATCTTCGGCACCGATACATCCCCAGTCCCCTTCCGGGGATCAACAACGGTCGGGATGCATCACAGATCCAAGCGGAGGTCTTGCGGGGGATTCGGCGTTTCTATCGCACTGTCGCTCGGGAGATAGGAGAGGCAGACTTTCTGTTGGTGGATACGTACCGTTGTGCTCGCGTTCCAGCAGCGTTGAGCTTGGCTCCTCGGTCTTCCGTGGTCATGCTTCATGACGTCCGTCCTCACAGTCGCGATTACTACCAGTATCACAGGCTGGATGCTACGTTCCAAGGTTGGCGTCGGTATGAACATCGTCCCAAAGGGTCGATCAACCGGGTCCATTTGATTCCTTGGACGGCCTTGTACTCTAAGGAGGAGTTGAACTTGGACCTTCTCCAGCCTGCCATACGAGAGGAATCACAGCGGCTGTGGGATCAGTCGGTTGGGTTGGAGGAGATTCATGGCCGTTGACAACAAGGGCCTCCAGTTCCTCCAAGCTTTCTTCAAGGACAAGGATGACGGATACCTCATCGACGTCGGCGCTCACGACGGAGTGAAGACGGGGAGCATGACCCGCTTCCTTATGGAACGGGGTTGGGCTGGGATGCTGATTGAACCTCTTCCAGAAGCATTCCGGCAGTTGGAGAGTGCTTATCGCGGGAATCACAAGGCGGTGACGTTGAGTGTCGCTTGCTCCAACAAAGTGGGAGTCATCAATCTGTATCCTTTCAGAGGGGTGTCCACGGTGGAACCCGAATGGAGGGACGCATGCGCGGGATACTGGAAGCACGTTCAGTACGGGCCTCCTCTCGTCGTCCCCAAGAGGACTCTGAAAGGGCTCTTGCGGGAACACGGCGGACCGTCGAAGGTTGACCTGCTTCAGGTTGACGCTGAGGGGCACGATCTCAAAGTGCTCCAGGGAATGGACTGGGAACGGAAACCTTCGGTGGTCTGTGCTGAATCTTTGGACATGCGCCATCGGGACCGGAGGAAGAGGAATGGGTGTTGGGAACCCGCTCCGGAGATGGTTGAGTATATGAGGGGTGTCGGATACCGCTGTGCCAGGCTCACGCGAGGGGGCAACGTCTTCTTTCTCCGGGAGGATCAAGCATGATCGATCTGGTGATGGGCTATGCTCGGGGATACAACGGGGATCAAATCCGCCCCTTCCTCAAGTCACTCCGCCAGACCGGCTACCAGGGGCGCATCGTCCTGATTGCCGACGGCGGGGCGATGCGGGAGGCAGCCAATTGGGGGGCGGATGCAAGGCCCTGCCCCGTAGTCCCCAGGGGTATGCTCCCTCACTCGGCCCGGTTTGTCGAGATGGCTCGTTTGGCTCGTGCTTTGAACTGGACGGGCCTGTTCGTAGCCGACACCCGAGACATCATCTTCCAGAAGGACATCACCGAGGCCCTGCCCAGCACGGGGTTGAACGTCTTCGAGGAGGACGGGGGGATGACGATTGGCTCCTGTCCTTACAACTCGCTTTGGATCGAGCTGGGGTATGGGCCTGAGGTATTGAAGGCCATGAACGAATGGTCTATCAGCTGTGTGGGGACGACTTGTGGGGCTCGGCCGGAGATGCTTGGGTATCTGGACCGGTTGAGCGCCGAGGTCCAACGCCTCCAGCCTCGCACTCGTCGGCCCCAGGACCAAGCGGCTCACAACTGGCTCATCCGCTTCGAGCTCAAGCCCACGATCTACCCCAACGAGGTCGGCGAGGTCTACACGGTGGGGTACATCCCTCGCGGCTCCGTTCGGATCGTCAACGAACAGATCGTCAACGTGGCGGGCCAGGTTCCGGCGGTGATCCATCAGTGGGACCGCCATCGCAATTTGAAGAAGTTGGTGCAAAGGACACTCCGGTGACTAAGTGGGAGAAGGCTCAGTACAACGGCAAGGACGTATTCACAGGCCATTGGCCCAAACACGAAGGCAAGATCACCCATATGGTAGCCCTGCTGAAGAAGCACGGGTGGTGTTTCCCTCCGGTCCCCGTTGTGGACTTGGGCTCTCACTATCAAGCCCTCGATGGTTCCCACCGGATAGCGGCGTGCGCTCGGTTGAAGCGGAACCCGGAGATGGTAGTGTTGGATATGCGTCTCCATCCTTCCCAGCCCATTCCAAAGGGGTGGAAGGAGATTGTCAACGCTCCTCTCGCTCACCATCGGACGATCCGGGGATATGGACTTCGACCCAACATCCGAGAGAATCACATAGGGATCGTCCTGGACGACGAGCGGGAGATACTCAAGGTGGAGTTTGTGGAGTGGATGTTCCAGCTTCTTCTCCAGCTCACTAGGAAGGGGCGGATACTTCCGTGAAGGACGAGATTCAAGAGTACATGGACAACGCTGATCGCTTCTCCTCCCAAGGTGAGCTCTATCAAGGCGTCCCTGGGGGGGAAACGAAAGCATCGCGGGATTTGACGGAGCGGTGGAAGCTGTATGGCATCAAGCCCAAGGACTTGAAGGGGAAGAGCATTTTGGATGTGGGCTGTAACATTGGGGGGTTCTCCTCCTTTTGTTCGCCTCACTGCCGGCGCTATCTGGGGATTGACGTGTTCGCCCCGTCGATAGAGATGGCCAGGAGGATGTTTCAATTCTCCAACTGTACCTTCCGCGTCCAATCCTTCACTGACCTCCGCGAGGAGAGTATCTATGATGTGATACTCGCCTTGGCGGTGAGAAGGTATACGGGGATGTCCTTCAAGGAGTTCACGCAGGCTGCTGCGGACCTCTTGACTCCGGCGGGGACGATGTACTACGAGTCTCATACTCGGGAGAAGCTTCGTCCAGTTGTCAAGCGGACTTTCTCCGCCCTCTTCCACATCAAGCGAACGTTGTCCATCCCAGGCACGTCGAAGAAGGAATGTCGGCACAGTCGTTTCTTCGTTGAATTGGAGAAGAGATGAACACCTTCATCAACAACCAGAGGTTGGCGCGGCTGGCTGGGGTGGACTATGACTCTGAGCAGATCAAACCTGGTCGCATAGTCTATTCCCGTACCCACTTGGTGACGGCTCAGTTCCCTTACCTTGCGGGCTTTCCGTCTTGTGTCTTGATCACCAGCTTCTCAGACGCTTGCGTGACGGGGCAAATGGCGGAACGCCTGCCCCAGAATGTACGGTGTTGGTTCAGCAACAACGTTCTGGTCCGGCACCCTCGTGTTCGGGCTGTGCCTTTGGGTATTCGGACGTCGCAGGAGGGGGAAAGGCTCCTCCGCCAAGCCATCGGCCACGGTCGTCAACCCCAAAAGAATCTGGTGTACATGAACTTCAATCGTCGCCTCCGTCGCACACCCAACCCTCGACGGGGTATCTATGAGATGTTTGGATCCAAGAGCTGGGTGACGACGGAGGGGGGCTTTGAACACGTTCCCATCGAGCAATTCTACAGGCAGATAGTCTCCCATCCCTACACCCTGTCCCCTCCGGGAGCGGGACCGGATTGCCACCGTCACTGGGAGGCGATCATGCTCGGGACCATCCCCATTGTGCTCAAGAGCCCTGCTCTCCAGATCCTCAACGACCTCCCTTGTCTTCAGGTGGACAACTGGGGTCAGGTTACCCAAGAGTACCTTGAACGTAACTATGGTCGCTTTGCGGAGCGATTCCAGAACACCAAGGCGTTGAAGCGGATGTGGTTTGAGTACTGGGAGAAGGAAATCAAGAAGGTATGAGCAAGTACGGCAGCCAGTACGGTGAGGATCGGATTTTGAACCTGTTCTTTCGAGGGCAGGAGCGGGGTCTGGTAGTAGACGTTGGGGCGGCCGACGGAGCGATCAATTCCAACTCATGGACGTTGCTTCAACGTCCGCAGTGGAAGGGGATTCTGATTGAGCCTGAACCTTCCCAGTTTCAGGAGTTGCGAGCGTTGTACGAGGGGCGGGAAGACGTCCGTTGCATCCAGTGCGCTATCGGAATGAAGCGGGGCAAGCAGCTGCTCTACTGCGAGCGTCAAGCGTCCACCTTCTCCGAAGCCCATCGCAAAGCGTATCAGGAAGTCCACCAGCTCAAGTATGATCAGACGGTCAAAGTCCCCATGCGTCGGCTCACGGGGTTGCTGTCTGAGCTGGGAGTAGATGAGACAATAGACTTCCTGACCATCGATGCCGAAGGAATGAACTACGAGGTCTGGGAGTCGTTGGACAAGAAACGGTTCTCCCCTCGATTGGTTTGTATTGAGGGTAAGGGATACCGAATGGACGGGTATCGGGAGCTGTGCCTGACCCGGGGGAATACCCTCTACCTGAGGGAGGATTTGTGCGACCCATTGTGATGTGTGGTATACCCCGCTCGGGGTCCACTTTGGTTTGGCAGGTTCTTCAGGAGGTTTTCCCTGATCAGAAGATTCCCCAGACCCATCCGGCGGCTTGGGAACCAGATGGAGTGTCCCAATTGGTTGTCACGGTTCGGAACCCTCACGACGTGGCCGCCAGCTTGTATCGGGTTCGGATCAGCCGTGGGGGGCCGGATGTAGGAGATGCGAACGGCCTTGAGACCATTCTCAGACGGACAGAGCTGTACTTCAACGCTGCTGTTCGTCTGCGCGGGAGGAGGGACGTGATTTGTCCTCGGTATGAGGACTTCGTTTGCAATTACGACGTCATCTATGATTCCATCTTCACCTTGACCGGAATCGACGTACCACAACACGAGAGGGAACGTATCAACGCGAAGTTCAGCTTGGCGTCCAATCGACGGCGGGCCGCCAAGCTGAAGGACTTCAACGAGAAGGGGGAATACGAGATTCACGGCGACCACATTGGGCCTGTGGCCCCTGGATCTTGGAAGACCAGCCTGCCCGGTTGGGCGTTAGATCGGGTGAAGGAGGTCTGCCGACCGATAGCATTGGAGTGGGGCTATGACGCGGAATAGGATACTCGCTTGCGGTGTGCCGCGCACGGGATCCACCTTGGTGTGGCAGATCCTTCTTCGGGCCTTGCCCTCCCGTGAGGTGCGGAAGGCTCACCCGGGTTCATGGGCACCGGAGGATGGTTGGTTCATCGTCGGCAGCATCCGCCATCCCTACGATACCGCAGCCAGTTGTTTCCGCGCGAGGGTAGCCGGGGACGATGGGGATGGCGTTGATGTCAAGGGGACCAAGAAGGGGCTTGTGGCTGAGCTGAGGATGTTGACTCACAACTTCCAAGCTCTCAAGGATCTCATGCAACGATACCCTCGGAACGTCGTTGTGCTTCGGTATGAGGACTTCTTCAACAACTTCAAAACGGTGTTCGACATGATTCACAAGGAGCTGGGTGAAGTCGTTCCGCCCAAGCTCCAACGGTTCATCGAGAGAGACTGCTCCTTTGAGGCTAACCTGAGGCGGTCGTGCTCTACCAATCGAGGGAGAGAGTACCAGCGGACGAAGATCAACCCAGCCCACGTGGGCATAGGGACTCCGGGGACTTGGCGCACGGTGATCCCCAGATGGGGATACGGAGTGTTGAGAAAGTGGTGTGAACCTCTTTGTAAGGAATGGGGCTATGAGAATCAGTAAGTCTCATCACTTTGTCTACATCTCCACCCCCAAGGCCTGTACCCATTCCATCTATCGTATACTGGAGGAGCACTATGCGGAGGGGTTGATGAAGCGGGGGTTCCACGATACCCACGTCCCCAAAGCGTATCTCCTCTACTACCGGTGGACGGTGTGTCGGAACCCGTACACTCGCGCGGTCAGCTTATGGTGGAGCGGCTGTCGGTTGGCTCACTTGGATCAATACCGGTTCCGGCAGCGGTGTGGGGCGGTGGATGACTTCGCACGGTTCCTTACGTGGCTCGCCTGTACCAAGCCCGAGGAGCGGCGGCACGAGCCGTTGATGATGAACCAGACGGAGTGGTTGAAGAGGGTGGAGCCTATTGCCGCTCTGCAGATGGAGCGGTTGAACGAGGAACTACCCAAGCTCCACTTTTGGAAGCCTGGAATCACGATCCCCCGACTCAACACCACCGAGGAGAAGGTCAAGGACCAAGAGCAGCGCGAGGGCCACACCATCGTCCGTCCCTCGCATCGCGAGTTGTACGAGAGCGAGAGAGCCCGGTTGGCGCTAATGCGGTGGGCTGAACCAGACTTCGAGCGGTTTGGGTATTCGAGGGAAGTGCCATGAACTCCAAGAACATCATTAGCATGTCTGTGTATGGAACCAAGCCCATGTACCTCAAGGGAGCCATTGCCAACGCGCGGCTCCTTCCTCGGATCTACCCCGGTTGGACGTTGAGGGTGTACTGTTGCGTTGCTGAGATGAACGTCAAACCGCTTCACGACTTGGGTTGTGAGGTCATACCCAAGCCCCGCTCCCGTCTACACTCGGGGATGTTCTGGCGGTTTCTTGCCGCTTGGGACCCGGGGGTTGACTGTGTGTTGATGCGGGACGCTGATTCGCGAATCAACGTGCGGGAGGCGGCGGCGGTGCGAGCTTGGGAGGAGTCGGGACGGATCGCCCACTGTATGATGGACCACCCCCATCACTCGCTCCTCCCGATGTCGGGGGGGATGTGGGCGATCAGGAGTGGCAACCTTCCACGGGAGTTGTTGAAGGAGCTTCAACAGCTATGCATGAGACGCCAGCGCCGGGTCCAGGACATGTACTGGCTGCGGGATCGAGTACACCCGCTGATTCAACACTCGCTCCTGCGCCATTCCTCTGTGCACACACGGTGGCGGTACGTCCCGTTCCCGAGTCACGAGCCTTATGATGGGTTTGTTGGTCAGCAGTACAACGTTCATGGACGGCCGATCTGGCCAGAGACCTCGAAGCGGAGGTGTGGAACGTAGGGGGCTGGGCCGACCTTCCCTATTGTCCAGCCGACAATCAGGTTCAGCCCCCTACGACCTTCCTACAGCTCCTTCACTGAACCAGTCTTGAGCTCGTTGATATGGGTCACCATAACGGACTGAACGCCCATCTCCTCGGCCAATGCCTCGATGAACGCCCGTACCCGCTCGCGGTATCCCTCGGAGACAAACTTGAACGGTTCGTCGAGGAGGAGGGCCTTGCGCACGGCGGGCTTCTTCAGCACCATACAGCTCAGCCTCAAAGCGAACGAGGCCACGTCCACTACCCCGCCGCCGGAGGCAGTCAGCGGGTCGACCTCCAACCCCTCCCGCTCGAAGGCCAAGCGGGCTTCGGTGCGGCCTCGCTTGCGCTCGAAGTGGATTTGAAACTTGTAGGGTTCGTCGAACACAGCCGACAACCCCCGACTCACCACCCCAGCGATCTGCTCGTGGGCTTGTTGCTGGATGGTCTGGGCAACGTGTTGGGCCAGCTCTTGGGCTTCGGTAGTCGCCTGTACCAGCTCTTGAGCCTCGGCGAGTTGCTTCTTGGAGACCTTGAGGTGGAGACGGAGGGCGTTCAGCTCCCCCACCTTCTCGTTCACTCGACGGCGCAGTGTATCTAACTGTCTCATTTGATCAGCAGCTCCAGCTCTCTGGTCTTGCGGAGGTAGAGGGGGTGACGGGGTTGTCTGGATCGGGTGCGGCCGAAGCAGTACAGCTTCCTCAGCGTATCGCGGAGGAGGAACGGAACCATCACGTCACGGCTCTTGTACACACCGTGATCCCCCCAACAGGCGACGATACGTGGGGCCTCCTGGCAGACTTGGTAGATCACCCTATCATTCTCCGGCCCCACGGGGTCGGGAGCAGCTTTCAGCACCACCGGGTCCGTTGCGCGGAAGGCGAACAGGTTGAGCATGACCAAGCCATCATAGCCCCAGGCCTTGGCATAGTTGATGCAACGGCGGATAGTAGGGTCATCTTCCCGCTCGTCAGCCGTCGACGGGTTGAGGCCGATGAAGACGCAGAGCTTAGCGTCGGGCTGCCGCCATCCTACCCACCGCCGCCACAGCGTGTAACGGTACACACGGTCGTCGCTGAACATCGCTCCGGACAACGAGTTCAGGATGTACTCATTCTCCATCGAGCTTGTCTCCCCACTTCTCGTTGAACTCTTCCATGGCCGTCTCGAATTGCTCCTTGGCCTTGGCCTCCTTGGCCTTGAGCTTCTTGAGCAGCTTCTCGGCGTCCTCGACGGAGTCAACTTCAAACTCCATCGACAAACGCTCTTTGGCCTCCTCCAAACGGCCCTGCGCGCGGTCGCGCTCCTGGCGCATCTGCTCGGCCTTGCGCTTGAGGGTTTCGAGCTGTGAGAGGGTGCTCATGGTCAGTCCTTCCATCTCTTGTTGAGGAGGACCATCGTTTGGGCAAGAAGGTGGCGGTGGTCGAGGGCTGAACAGACCATACGAAGTTGGGTTTCCAACGCCGCAACCCGGGCCTCAGCCTTGTCAGCCCGCGTCCGCTCGTGGAGTAGGACTTGGCCGCAATCGAGCCAATTGCCCGTCTCGTCGACGGCGAGGAGGAGGTGGGCGTGTTGCCACTTCTTCAACTCCACCAGCAGCTCCTCGCGGGTCATCTTGTCGCAGCGGTCGTTGTCGGGGATGTTGGGTAGATCGGTCATGACTTCACCGCTTCCTTTGCAATCGCTATCAAGTCAAGCTTATTTGCCCCCGCTGCCCGTGCTACTGCCCATGCTGCTGCCTCTGCTGCTGCCTCTGCTGCCCATGCTGCTGCCTCTGCTGCCCATGCTGCCTCTGC
>JABAHP010003457.1_pt1 | contig 13730 bp, 11 predicted proteins | sample 7062081 | NCBI WGS metagenome assembly JABAHP01 (sample SAMN14534357, study PRJNA622989) | marine sediment metagenome | biome: marine biome [ENVO:00000428]; feature: marine pelagic biome [ENVO:01000023]; material: deep marine sediment [ENVO:00002113] | place: India: Gulf of Kutch | collected... | reverse complement strand
CCTCCATTCTATACTTCTTTTTTTTTCTATATAAACCTTGATAATTATTCAAAGAAATTATCTTTTTTTTGGAATTAAACACTATATTTAAAATTATAATTAGCTTAATCTAATCATAAGTTATAATCCAAACTAAGTGAATTCATGACTCATTCAAAGCTAAGTGAATTAACAAGAGCAGAACAACTTTTTGATGCGGGTAAGCTAGATGAGGCCCTTGAAATCTTGAATGATTCAAGTCAATTTGAAAGACTTAATTTACAGCAAAAAGAATATTTTCTATATCTTAAGGGTTTAATTCTAATGTATCAGAATAAGGGAGAAGAACTTATTATCTTAGGCAAAAAATTATTTGAAGAAGCAAAAAAATCTAAGCACAATCTTCAATCATTTGATGGATTGATTTTTATTATCATAGGGTTAGGGATAGTCAATAAGCCTGATGAGACTTTCAAAAAAATAGAAGAAGCTGAAGTATTATTAAAAATTATTACTAAAACATCTGAAAATATTCAAAGAAAAGTTCGATTAAACGTAGTAAAAGCATGGATTAATATGCTAATCGGTAATATAAATTTAGCAGAGAAATATTTAGATTATCCTTTACGTGTACAAGAAGAATTAATTATTTCATTTGAAACTGTTTGGGCTAATATAATTAAAGCACAAATTTTGATTCAAGTGAAAGGTAAATATGATCTGGCTATGCAATACACCAAAAAAGCAATGTCTCTGGCAAAGAAAATAAAATTTAATCATTATTGGTTAGGTTTTTGTCATGTCGGTTTTGGGGTGATATATTTACTCTTATATGAGACTGAAATTGGATTAGAACATCACTTGAAGAGTTTAGAAATTTTTCAAGGAATTAATAATAATTGGTATATAGCCGTTTTACTAAATAATATAGGACTTGCATATTGTGACGAAGGGAATTATGAGCGCGCTTTGAAATATTTACAAAAAAGTTTAATTCTTTGGGAGAAGTATCCATTCCGGTTAGAGTCATGTATCCATGCTTTAATATTCATCTCTCTTGAGAAGGGAGATACTGAACTTGCTCAAAAATATTTTCAACGCCTAGAAAATATGTATAATCAAAAGAAAGAAGTTCACATTGAAATTATATATAAATACAATAAAGCCTTAATGTTGAAAAGTAGTTCTCGAATCCGAGATAAAGCTAAAGCAGAAAAGTTGCTAAAACAAGTCATTGAAGCTGAAACAATCTATTTAGAGGTTATTAGAGATGCTTTGGTTTGTCTTTGTGATTTACTCCTTTCAGAATTTCGAGTAAATAATAATAATGAAGTACTTGATGAAATTAATCTCAATATTAATAAATTATTATCTATCGCTGAGAAATCTCATTCATGTCTAATTTTTTGTGAGACATTCATATTACAAGCTAAATTAGCTTTAATAAATTTTGATATAAAAGCAGCTCGACGCTTTTTAACACAAGCCCAAAAGATTGCAGGTTCATACGGTATAAAACGGCTAGCAATGAAAATTTCATATGAACATGATGAATTGCTTAGACAATTAAAGATATGGGAGAGATTAAAAGAATCAGAAGCACCTTTATCTGAACGCTGGAAACTTGCTGGATTAAATGAACAAATGGAAAAAATGGTAAAAAAACAAAGATATGAAGTTCCCGAGGCTTCAGATGAAGAACCTGTACTTCTTTTAATTGTATCGGAAGGCGGTATCCCATTCTTCTCTCAATCCTTTATGCAAAATAAAAATCTTAAAGATCACCTTTTTGGTGGCTTTTTTACGGCTATTAATTCATTTATTAATGAAATTTTTTCTGAAGGCCTTGATCGTGCTTCTTTTGGAGATTATACACTCCTTATGAGTTCTATTCCTCCCTTTTTAATGTGCTACATATATAAAGGTCAATCTTATTCTGCTCAGAATAGGATAAATTCTTTTATTAATGAAATAAAAAATGAAAAAGAATTATGGAATACATTTGAAAAATCTTATCAAACGAATAAGAAAATTCGAATGGAAGATATTCCTTCTCTCGAACCATTAATAACAAAGATCTTTATACAAAAAAGTAATAATAATTGAGAAATTATACACTATATTTAAAATGATGATTAGCTTACTTTTCTCATAAGGTTTGAGTCCAAATTAGAAAATATCATGTATCAACCAGCGTTAAAGAAATTAACAAGAGCGGAGCAGTTTTTTGATGAGGGTAAGCTTGATGAGGCTCTTGAAATATTTAACGATTGGGGCCAATTTGAAGGGCTTAGTCCAGAACAAAGAAATTATTTTCAGTTTCTTAAAGGCTTAATTTTGTTTTTTCAGCACAAACACGAGGCACTTATCAAACTAGGTAAGCAAATAAATAAGGAAGGTCAAATTCTTAAGGATAATCTCCAAATACTTGATGGATTATTTTTAATTATTATGGGATTAGGGTTAGCTAATAAATTTGATAAGGCGGTTAAGGTAATTAATGAAACTGAATTGGTATTAAGAAAAATTTCTCATTTTCCTGAAAAACTTCTAATTGCAAGAAATGTCCGTATAAATATACTGAAAGCATGGATTAATATAGAGATGGGTAATGAAGAGCTAGCGCAAAACTGCTTAAGATACATTTTAAAGGCAGAAAAAGAACTTGGTACCACATTCGAGATTGTTTGGGCTAATATATTTATGGCACGTGTTATGTTTTGGGGAGTAAAAAAAAGTATTAATCTAGCAATGGAATACGCCGAGAAAGCATTATCTAAGGCAAAGCAAATAAAATTTAACCACTTATGGATTGCGTTATCTCATTTGTTTCTTGGAGCTTTTTCTTTTGCTGTTGGTGAATTGGATACTAGCTTTAAACATAGGATTGAGAGTTTAGAATTCTTTAAAAAAATAAAAAACGAGCCGTTTGTTGCTGTGACACTCAATGATATTGGAGCTTTATATGGTGAAAAAGGCAAATATGATCTTGCTTTGGAATGTTTTGAAGAATCATTATTATTTAAAGAAATCCCATATATTAGAAAAGAGGGTGTTCTTTCTAATATAATAAAGGCTGCTCTCGAAAAGGGAGATCCTGAACTAGCTCAGAATTATTTCCATCGTTTAGAAGAGATATACTCAAGAAAAAAGGATATTTACACTGAATTACAATTCAAGCAAAGTAAGGCTAGGATACTAAAAAATAGTCCTCGAATTCGAGATAAAGCAAAAGCTCAAAAATTATTTAAAGAAATAATAAATACAGAAACCTCACGCAAATTTGGTCTTATTATAGATGCTTATATCAATCTTTGTGATTTACTGCTTACAGAACTTCGAATAAGTAACGCTGATGAAATCCTCGATGAATTAAATCACAACATCTCCAAATTATTAACTTTAGCTGAAAAATTTCACTCTAATAGAATTTTTTGTGAAACATTCATATTACAAGCTAAATTAGCTTTAGTAAATTTGGAATTGAAATCAGCCCGGGGATTTCTGACTCAAGCTCAGAGAATAGCTGAAAATTATGGAATCAAACGATTAGCAATGAAAATCTCACACGAACATGATAATTTACTTAGAAATATAGAAATGTGGGAGAATTTAAAAAAAACCGATATGTCCTTATCTGAACGATTAGAGCTTACTGGTTTGAACGAGCAAATGGAAAACATGGTAAAAAGACGAATGATTGATATACCTAAAATTGCAGAAGAAGAACCAGTCTCAATTTATATCATCACAGAAGGAGGAAAGGCTTTATTCTCCCACTCATTTATAGAGGATAAATCTATTGAATCACATCTTTTTGGAGGTTTTTTAACTACTATTGATTATTTTATTAGAGAAATGTTTTCTGAAGGCCTTGACCGTGCAATCTTTGGAGACTATATTCTTCTTATGAAATCTATTCCGCCTTTCTTTATATCTTATATATTCAAAGGTGATTCTTATTATGCACATCAGAAACTTAGCAGTTTTATAGAAAAAATCCAAAAAAAGGAGGATATTTGGCAAAAACTATTTAATTCTTTTCAAGGAAACAAATTAATTCGCTTAAAAGATATCCCATTACTTGAATCATTAATAATGGAAACTTTTATGAGAAAAAGAACGGTTTTAAGTGATTTATAACCTAAAAAAAAGAAACTCTATTGTCTCTTTTAGCTAAAATTTTATATTACACATTAACTAATTTTACATTATAACTAAAATATAATTTGAGAACTACTTTCAAATCCAATGACGAATTCTCAAGAATTTGAATTTAAGATTTCTATCATAGGAGATGGAGGGGTCGGCAAAACATCTCTAATAAAGAAATTTACGAAAGGAACTTTTGAAAAAGACTATATCAAGACGATTGGAGCCCAGTTTTCAAGGTATGATAAAGAGATTAATGGAAATTTAATTAATCTAATATTTTGGGATATTGCCGGACAAGATGATTTCAATTTTCTTCATCCCTTATTTTATAAAGAGAGTAAAGCAGGGATCATTGTATTCAGCCTTGAAGAAAATGATTTAGGAGATGAGAGTTTTGCCCATATAAAGAATTGGCATAATGAATTAAAAAAACATTGTGGTAATGTTCCTGTAATTCTTTTTGCCAATAAAATTGATTTGGTAGATGAGGATAATATAAACGAAATCAAAATTCAAAAATTAGTGAAAGAATTTGATTTTTTTGATTATTATGTTACTTCTGCAAAAACAGGGCAAGGAGTAATAGAAGCATTTAACGCAATAATAGAAAAATTATATTATGATAATTTAAAGCTAACATCCCAGGAATAGTATGATTTTCTTACTCCTCAATTTGCAAAATCTCTGCCAGGAAGAGATCTGCAATTGTGAGCCACTTTCTCTTAGTTTCTTCATCACTTGTAATTTTATTAGTTAAAGTTTTTCCCATATTAAGATTTTCAACTGCTAGATCATACTTTTCAAGTTCCTTATAGCAAATTCCTAATTTAATATATGTTTGATTAATATACCACTCATCAGCAGCTACTTCTATTGCTTTTTGGAATTTTTTTACCGCATCTTCATATTCTTCATAATACATTAATATTTCTCCAAAAGTATCATGATAAGTTCCATTATTGGGTACTTTTTTAGTAAGCTTTTGCATTATCTCGATTGCCTCTTCTCTCTTATCCATATAATGTAACCAGTAAGCCTTGTAATTAAGAAGATCAGTGTTTTCAGGATATTCACTAATTAATTCATCAATTATCTCTAACCCCGCTTTAATTTTTCGCAACCTTCTGAGGACTGATGCTTTTTTCATCTTTATATCTAAATCGTTATCAGGGAAAATTTCTAACATATCATCTAACAAATCTATTACATCATAGAGCTTCTCATAATAAATTAAAATACCTATCTTAGAATTATATAAACCGAGATTATCTGGATCATTCTTAATTTCTTTGTTGATTTCTTTGAATTTTGCTTCAAATTGCTCATCTGGGGCTTTGCTTCTAGAAGTGAATATCTCTATCATATCCTGCCAAATAATTCCCTCCAATTTATCATATGATTCTTTTAACTCAACTTTTGCCTCGATTTTATAGGCTAGATAATTGATATAATCTTGCATGAAATCTCTTAAAGGGGTTTTTAATTTCTTATCAAATAATGTTTTACAAATATCTTCTAAGATATTATCTATAGTGGCACGGATATCTAAAGGTCTTGAAAATAATTTATTTAAATAAGTGAATTTGGTAATATAATCTTCTGTGATGGCTCTTAACATTATCTCTAATCTCTCGTTCTCCTGAAAGTAATAATGCTTGTCTTTCGGTACTATTAATTTGAAAAATTTTATGGGATATATTTGATTCTCGACAATTTCATCAATGTAATATTCAAGTTTTGATTCCTTTATTCCATATGAGTTAGAAAAATCTTCCTGCGTAATGTAATCGGGATATTGATCAGGGTGATTCATAGAAATAAAAAGTAATATTTTATGAAACTCCTCCTCATCAGTTAACATCGATTTGACTCTTGTATAGTCAAGTCTTAATACATTATTGAGGAATCCAAATTGTATATCTTCATTTTCAATGTTGAATTTTTCAAAGAAATTTATTGTTGATTTTGTAATCTCTTCAATCCTCTTAGTTTCTTCATCTAAAATCGATTGTCTGTCTAAGTCATAATTCTGTAGCATTCTTGAGTATTCTAACTTACCTGATTGTGTAATTTGATATCTTTTATTCTCTTTCAATACAAATCCTTTATCGATTAACAAATTCATATTTTTAGATAAAGAAGATTGGTTAATAGAGAGGGGTTCTTCAAGAAAATTAGACCATTTCAAATAACTATTATTATATACCATCCACAAAATCCAATGATCATAGTTTCTTCGTTTCATAATCACAGAAGGGGGATAATTTAGCTTCCGCTTCTTCTTAAGGGCACTAGAAATTTCATTAAATCTCTTTTTACCCTCTGTAGTTATTCGATAATGTCCCCGAGTATAATTATCGACATATCCTCTGCCTTTTAACATAGAAAGATATTTAGATAATGTAGACAAACGAAGTTCTAATGGTTTTTCAGTAAAATCTGACCACTGACATTCATCATTATTATTTAACATCCAGAGGATTATATGTTCAAAATTTTTCTTTCCAAATTTAGGTGCTTTATAAATTTCATCAGGAGGATAGTTTATAACACTCATTATTTATGAACTCGCGAACTAAATTCTTCATTCAATGATAGATAGGTTATTTAACTATTTAAATTGTTTCTTATATATTCGAACTTCACAAAAAGTTTCATAATAAAAACTATATATCGAAGCCGATACATATTAAAATTAACAAGAAAACCAATAAAAAGGCTGATAAAAATGAAAAGAAAAGAAGAAGCACAAATAATTATTAGAAATATTGGACATCATTCCATCCAAACTATTAATAAGTAATTTTTTTTTTAATTTTTATTCTTATTCTCATTTTGTTTTGATTTAAATTTAATTTAACTAGAATTCGAAATATTTACCAACAACTAGGATCAAAGAATTTTTTATATTTCTTTAGCCAGGAACAGATTGTATACTTAGAATAATCCTCAGTAATTTCTTCCCCTGGTTGGATATCTTTTTTAGCAATAGCACAAAATCCATTTTCATCTTCCGATGCACCTGAATTAGCTTCAAATGAATGGTTTACATATCTAGAGTTGTCCAAACAATATATTAGAGCATCAAGATCCCGTTCATAATAGGAGTATGTTAGAAGATTTTCCATAAATATATTCCTTTCCGGGGTTTTATATGAGGAATCCATGATTAAAAATTGGTTTTTTGTAATAATTAGCACATCTTGTGGGCGTGCATGCCACCAAATTGTGCCTTTGGCTAAGAATTTCTTAGCAAATAATCCTAATCCATGAATTGTACTTGGCTTAACTTCTGCATATTCGTCAATTGGATTTATAGGCTTCTTATTATATTGTATCTCTTTGTCTATCATTATTTATATTAATAGTAAAGATAATATTTTACATTTTGATAATAAAGAAATTTTAACATAATTATTTCAGCAAATTTAAAAATTGTTAGTAAAATTCAAATAATATTTGTTTACTTTCTCTTTTATGACGCAAGATATCATCAAATGGGATTTAAGTGATTTCTATACAGGGATAACTGACCCACAAATCGAGGAAGATATTAAAGAATTAGAAAATAAAGCTGAGAAATTTCAACAGAACGTCAGAGGTAGGTTAAATGAGCCTTCTTTAACTCCAAAACAACTTCTAGAATTTTATAAATTGTATGAAGCTATTTTAGAGAAATTATTTTATTTAGACTCCTATTCAACATTACTCTACAGAATTAATAGCCTAAATGATGACGTAAAGTCTTTTTTTGCTAAAATAGACGAGTTCAAAGTTAAAATTCAAGAAAAACTTCTGTTTTTTGATTTAGAGTTAAATCAAATTTCTGATACAAAATTTGAAGAATTGATTAATTCACCAGATTTGGAAAATTATGTCCACGCTCTTAATTTCAACAGAATGAAAAAACCTCATCAACTCACTGAGAAAGAAGAGCAGATAATTTTAATGAAAGATATTACTGGAGTAAGTGGATTCCAAAAGCTTTATAGCGAATTAAAAAGTAGTTTTTTGTTCGATTTTGAGGTTGATGGTGAAATGAAGAAAATAACTGAAGCAGAGCTTTTTTCTTATATGTATCGAGGAAACAAAGATCTTCGCAAGAAAGCTTTAAAAACTATGATGAGTAAATACAAGGGGTATGAAATGATCTTTACTCATATTTATAACAATATCTTAAAAAATTGGGACTTAGAGTCCAAAAAGAAGAATTTTAAGAACCCAATATCTAGAAGAAACCTAGAAAATGAAGTAAGCGATGAAAGTGTTGAAGTCCTTGGAAAAGTTACTACTGAAAGTTATCGTATAGTTGAAAAATATTACAATATAAAGAAAATACTCCTAAACCTCCCTGAATTACATATGTATGATATATATTGTCCAGTTGGCGAAGTTACAAGGAAATTTTCCTATCAAGAAGCTTTAGAATTGATAAAAGAATCAGTTAACAAATTCTATCCTGAATTTAGAAATATTGTAGAGAAAATGATTGAAATAAACCACATAGACGCTACTCCAAGACAAGGAAAAAATAGAGGTGCTTTTTGCGCTCATGGAAAGCAGAAACAATATGGATTCGTCTTTGTCAATTTTGAGAACACTGTCAGTTCAGTAAGTGCATTAGCTCATGAACTTGGTCATGCTTTCCATGCTTATTACATCCAGCAAAATCAAAATTTTATTAATATAGATATTTCCCTCGTTGTTGCAGAAATTGCTTCAGTCTTTAATGAAATTTTAACTTTTGATTATTTAATGGAGATGAATCTTTCCAAAGAAGAAAAGATACTATTATTATGTAATTTTATTGAACGAAATTTTAGTACCTCTCATAGACAAAACGCTTTCTATAGGTTTGAAACAGTACTCCATGATTTATTAGGACAAAAGTTACCTACAACTGAAGAATATAAAAACGCTTTCGTGAAAGAAATTGAAATGATGTTTGGAAATTCGATAGTAAACATTAATGAAGAATATGCGAATTATTGTTTTGTGGTCCCCCATTTTCTTCAAGTACCTTTCTATGTTTACGCATATAATATGGCTAATCTTCTAGTTATTTCAATCTATCAATTATACCTTGAACAGAAGGAGGAATTTGTACCAAAGTATTTAAAATTACTTTCCATAGGGAGTTCACTTTCTCCTGAAGAAATGTTAGCTGAAATTGGCATCAATCTAAATGATCCATCATTCTGGGAAAAAGGTATTAAATTCTTATCTGATAAAATTGAAGAACTAGAAAGACTTGTAGAAAATAAATAATATTATCCTTTTTTTCATTTTTTTTAATATTCATCTTTTAATTGTTCTATCTCAGCAAGGAATAAGTTCGCGATAGTAATCCATTTTGCTTTTTCGTCGAGATCGCTTGAGGATTTGTCTAATAATTTTTTACCTTTTTGGAGATATTCTATTGCTTTATCATAATCTTCAATTTCTCTAAAACAAATCCCAACTTTAATATTTGTTTGGTAAAGGTACCAATCATCGCTATTGATATTTATTACTTTTAGAAATTCCCCGATAGCATTTTCATACTCTTTGAAGAACATTAGGATTTCACCATAACTATCATGATATGTTGCATTATTTGGAGCTCGTTTTATAAGTTCTTGAATTAATTTAATAGATTCTTCTTTTCTATTTAAATACTGCAACCAAAAAGCTTTATAATTAAGAAGATCATCATCTTCCGGGTATTTAAGAAGTAAATTATTAATAATTTGTAATCCTGTCTTTACATCTTTCATTTCTTTAAGAATATAAGCTCTTTTCACTTGAATGTTTTTTTCTTCTTTAGGAAAGTCAATAAGCATCTTATCCAGATAAGATATAACTTGTCTATATTCCCCATTATCATATAGAATTTTACTTTTAGAATAGTGTAAATCTACATTTTTAGGATCCATTTTAATAGCTTTATCTATTTCACGAATTGCTTCACTAAATTCGTTCTTCCCCGAATTATTTTTAAAATTATAAGCTTGGATTTCTTGCCATATTAACCCTTCTAACTTATCATAAGTATCAACTAGTTTCTTTTCTTTCTCAATTTTATATGCTAAGTAATTAATGTATTCTGGGAGAAATTTCCGTAATGATTCTCTTAAACCATTATCAAAAAGATTTACACAAACCTCTTCCAGAATCGCTGCAACGGTACTTTCCATTGTTAATGGAGATATTTCATAAGGAGTAGCTTCATAAAGGTTGTTTAAATATGAAAATTTTGTAATATGATCCTCAACAATCGCATTAAGCATCCTTTCCAATTTTTCATTCTCCTGAAAATAATATATTTCATCTTCATTTTGCTCCAATGTAAAAAACTTTATTGGAAAGATATCTTCCTCAACAATTCGGAGCATAATAAATTTGAGTTTTACATGGTTTATATTATATTCTTTAGAAAAGTCCTCGGAAGAGACGTAAAAAGGGAATTGATTTGGATGATTAATTGCTAAGTATAATAAAATTTTATGAAAATCCTCTTCTGAGTCTAAAGAAGATTTAACTTTTTCATAAGGCAATTTTAATACATTATTTAAAAAACGAAATCGAATATCTTCATCTTGTATTTTAAATTTGTTGAAAAAATTAATGGTTGTTATAGTTATTTCCTTAATTCGTTTCCCTTCTTCCTCCAAGATGGACTGTCTGTCTAAATCGTAGATCCTTAATATATTTGAATATTCAATTTTCCCTAACTGTGTAATCCTATATTCTTTTTCTTCCTTTCTTACGTAATCTTGGTTTAATAACAAGTTCATATTTTTTGATAATGAGGATTGATTTATTTTAAGTGGTTCATTAAGAAAATCAGCCCATTTACAGTAGTTATTATTATATAACATCCAGAGAATCCAGTGATTATAATTTCGCTTTCTGAGAATTACATCTGGAGGAAAATTCAATTTTCTTTTTTTATTTTTTGCCTGAGATAATTCATAAAATCTATCTCTACCTTTAGGACTAATGTGGTATTCATTATATTTGCTTCTTGATACAAAATCCTCATCAATTAGACTTTTCAGATAGTTATATAAAGTTGATTTAGATAATACAGGTTTTAACTCTGAATTTTTAATTTCTAAAAAGTTTGCACTTGAACAAGCACTATTATTGTTTAACATCCAAAGTATAATTAGTTCAAAATTTGGCTTACTGATTTTGGAGGGGGGTTCTAAAATTTCTTTTGGAGGATAATTAATAATGTTTGTATCTGTCAACATAATATTTTTTTTTTTTCAAGTTTAATGAGGAGTAAATTCTATAAAAATGTATGGATTCCAAAACTTTTATAGGAGTCTACTTGGAATTTTATACAAAAAACTATATAATATTATCTAATCCAATTATATTTTAAAGTTTTAATTAACTTTTTTAGAATTTTTTAAAGTTTCCATATGAGAAAACGCGGTAAAACATGGGAGAGATGGGCAGCCAGTTGAGGGAGAGATAGGCTGTAGGTTTGGCGGGGAGCTCAGTTGTTTGGCACACAAACAACATTATGAGCTCTCTATTTCTTAATATATTCAAGAAAGGATAATCTAATAATCCTAATGTGTAGAATACAAGATATTCTAACTCAAAAGGGCGATTTGCTGCCTACTATCCCACCTTATAGCATTATTTATAGTCTCATTTTAATTATATGTTTCAAGGGTTTGTTCTAAATTTCTTCAATTTTGTATATCTTTTTTAGGAGATTATTAAAGCAATAAAACAAAGTTTTATATTTAAATAAATCTAATCTTACATTAAATAATATTCTCTAATACCATTTGTTAAGGTATTCTCATGAGTAGTACTGGGGCAAAATTTAATTTTAAAATTACAGTAGTTGGAGATGGAAGAGTCGGAAAGACTTCTCTGATTAAAAAATATACGCAAGGAGGATTTCAAGAAGACTATATTAAAACCATTGGAGCTCAATTTTCAGTATTCCTCAAAGAAATAAATGAAGATAATATTAAATTATTATTTTGGGATATTGCTGGCCAAGATGATTTCAATTTTTTACGACCATCCTTTTTTAAAAATAGTAGAGCCGCAATCATAGTATACAGTCTTGAGGACAATGATCTTGGTGAAGAAAGCTTCAACCATATTTCAAATTGGTATAATGATATTGTGCAATTTTGTGGTGAAATTCCTGTTGTATTGTTTGCCAACAAAATTGATTTAATTAATGAGAGTGATTTAGATACCTCAACTATTCAAAAAATAGTATCTAAGTATAAATTTTTAGGATACTATATAACATCTGCGAAAACAGGTCAAGGCGTTGTTGAAGCCTTTAATGCAATTATAAATGAATTGTATGAGAAATACAAAGCACTAGCAGATGTTGCTGATTCTTAGGGTAATTAATTCTTTTCAAATTCTGATTTTTAAAAGATTGTAACATTCTTATGACCTATGCTTCTTTCTAGGTTTTTAATATTTAATTTGATTTTTTTCAGATCTGTCTTACATTGTCCAATATTTGTCTAAGATTCCAATCAAAGTTCAGCACCACAAACTAAAAATATAAAGTTAATCTAATTAAAATTGAAGTCTAAAGTGAGAAAATTATTATTTAAAAAGGTAGTAAAATTTGACTGAAAGTAAACAAAACGTGGCTCTCGAATTTAAGGAATTTTTTTACGTTTTCCAAAAGGAGCAGGTTAAGGTAAAAGAAATCAAACCTAGTCTAAATAGTCGGTTTATGGGAATTGATACAATAAGAAGAAAAAATGTTTCTACTAATAAAGAGGTAGATCCTATAGAAAAGAAGAGAGCTTTAAAAAGATGGAAAAAGTCTTTTAGTTATTATTGTCATCATCCTGAGAAATTCAGGTTTGGAATTAAAAATCTAAAATAAAAAAAAAGATAGAGGTGAAAAAAAATGGTACAAGTGTTGGAAAATGATAAGGACCATAAATATAGTATTGTCTTAGAAGAGATTATAATTATTGAAGAACTCCCTATGGAAAAGGAGCAACCTAAGCTGACTACGGTAACCAAACGGGAGAAACCAAAGAAAAGATCTTTACGAAAGCTTTTACACAAATCTAAATATAACGCTAATTATCTGAAAGAAATAAAAAGAATAGAGGACGTAAAAAATAAGTTAAACATCAGGAATTATGCAATTTATTAATAATAGGAAGTTTATCGAAATTATAATTTTTTTTTTTTTTTTTTTTAACGGAATCAAACATTTTTTTTTAAATTTTGCACAAAATCTGACAATGTTTTTAAATACGTAAGGATAAATATACATTAATAATTTTATTATGCGAAATTCAATAATTTAGAGGTGATTAAATTGTCAAATCAACCGCCCCAAGATATTCATCCTATTGATTTTAATCAATCTATAAAAAAAAGACTTATTCAACGATATGGGTACACAGTAGGAACGATACTCGTTAAGTGTATTCAAGATTGTTTAGCTAAGGGTAAAGGACAACCAGTGGATAAGGCAAAACTAAAGCAATGTATTATAGATTGCCTAGGGAATAAAATCTTTTCGAGTAATCCTGGAGATATTACTGAAGATAATTTAGATGAAATAATAATTTTATGTGGTTATTGGGCTACTG
>JABAHP010004174.1_pt1 | contig 13734 bp, 10 predicted proteins | sample 7062081 | NCBI WGS metagenome assembly JABAHP01 (sample SAMN14534357, study PRJNA622989) | marine sediment metagenome | biome: marine biome [ENVO:00000428]; feature: marine pelagic biome [ENVO:01000023]; material: deep marine sediment [ENVO:00002113] | place: India: Gulf of Kutch | collected... | reverse complement strand
GAGAGGTCCACGAGCCGCGCGGTCGTTCTGTGAGGGGAATAGGCTATGCGAAATCTAGTCTCGCGTAGATTCGCGGTCCCAGTGCTGCTGTCGTTCATTCTCCTAGTCGCATTGGGGTTAAGGGTGTGGGGGAGTGGGTTTGGTCTTCCAGCCTACACGCGTTATCACCCTGACGAACACGCACTGGTGGAGCGGGCAGCAAAGATTCTGTGGACCGGCGACTGGAATTTGGGGCGCTTCAACTATCCACCAGCCTATGCGTACGTGCAGGCAATCGGGTACGCCGTCTATTTTCTGTACGGGGTCACGCAGGAGCTGTGGCAATACTTGCCCGAGTTTGCAGTGCCAAACTACTATCACGTGGGTAGGCTGCTGACAGCGTGTTTTGGCGTACTCGCAATCCTCGTGGTCTATCTGACAGGGCGGCAAATCAACAATTGCCGAACTGGCCTTCTGGCTGCAGTACTACTAGGGGGCAATTATCTTCACATAATCCACTCGCACTATGCCACATTCGACGTTATGGTGGGATTCTGGGCTGCGCTGACGCTCCTGTTCAGCGAGTTGCTCAGGGAGAGGCAGGAGACAAAATGGTATTTGTGGGCAGGTTTGTGCGCCGGGTTAGCCGGCGCAACCAAGTACAACGGAGCGGTGGCCCTCGCTTTGCCGATTCTGGCTCACATTCTTTCCACGCAATGGGGCGAGTGGGGATGGTTGGATGGCCGCGTGTTTCTGTCTTTGGGAGCGTTTTTGGTAGGCTTCTTTGGTGGAAACCCGTTTGCGCTGGGTAATTTGCCGGACTTTTTGGCTGGCCTGGCTACTGTGCTCCATCATTATGGCACGGAGCATCCAGGATTTGAAGGAAAGGCAAACTGGCGATGGTATCCAACTGTCTTTCTAACGTCTGCCGATGCACTCTGGGTAGCTACCGGCACACTTGGGCTGGTGTCCTTGCTGCTAAAGGAGCGGAGGAAGGGTCTGTTGCTAATAGCCTTTCCAATAGTCTACTATCTGATGGTCGCACGATTTGTCGTGCGGTTTGAGCGAAACATGGTCCCGCTGCTTCCATTTCTGGCAATAGGCGGAGGTTGGTTACTAGACAGGGGGGCAGATCTTCTAGCACGGCAATCTAGACGCCCGCAACTGCTGTCCGCGATACTTGCAGCAGGAGGCGCTGCAATGCTCATATGCTTGCCCCTGGTCGCCAGTGTGGCTCTCAACAGGGAGCTAGCTCAAACCGATCACCGCGAGCTTGCGGGGCAGTGGGTCGAGAGGAACATACCGGAGGGAAGCAGGATTGCCCTTGAACACTATGGGGTTCCGTTCGACTATGACCAGTACCAGGTTGAGGATATCATCCGTGCTGGCGACCACGGGCTGGAGTGGTACAAGCAACAAGGATTCGACATTCTCATCATCAGCGACGGCGTCTGGGAGATGTTGCGCCGCGAGCCCGAGGTGTATGCAGAGAAGCTGAATGCGCTTGCTGACATAACTGGAGCCAGCAAACTACTGGCGGAATTTGTGCCGGAACCACCAGGCATTGCGACTGCCGGATATCCAACGGTGGAGGTCTTCCACTTTGCGCCCGTGCACATCTATCAGTTGCCCAGATGAACACTTCAAAGGCCAGATCCCAACAGGTAGGATCGGTTCACAAACATTCCAGAGGAGCAACCTTGAGTAGCCAATCGGACCTGGGCAGGCTTCACGAAGCCGAGCGATCAGACTGGGTATTGGAGTTGGCGCGCTGGTTTCTACCCATTGGGTGGTGTCTCGCCGCGATGGGCTTCATTGGCCCGTGGGTCTCACACCCAACCGCAGCCCTGACCCTGACTGGCGTAGACATGGGCGAGTTTGTCAAATTCCTGCCAGATGTGCTCGATGGCTCCTTGAGCCTCGTGAGGCAGTTGTTCTATCTGCCGCCGTTTGCAGTCACTGCCAGCATCGCGCTCCTGATTGGCTCACCTAGACTCCACTATAACATGATCTTGCGAGCACTGGGGTGGCTGCTGGCGATTCCGGTCAGCCTGCAGCTCTTACCTCCAGCATGGTCGCCGGCCAGCCTATTGACGGCCGAATTCCGCGCACAAACCGTTGCCCTCGGCCTTAGCTGGCTGCTACTGGCAATCCATTGGCTCCTGAGGAGGCTGCCGCCATGGCTGCCCAGCACCCTAAGCGCAGCTCTTTGCCTGGGCGCGATCGTGCTGCCGTTGTGGCAGTACCTGGCTGCAAAACCAGCGATCGCTCAGGTCTATGGGCGACCTCCTAGCACTGGATGGGGCCTCATCCTCTGTTTGACAGGTTTGGCCATCGCTGCGGCTACAAGCACGCTGCTCACTCTTTGGCGCTTGGCCGATCTGAGACGTAGAGTGAGCTCCTGATGGTTGAAATGCAAGACCCTTGGACAGTCCCTGGCTTCAGCAGAGAAACGTAGACGGACCTGGCATATCATGATGAGCATCGCTCCTTGGACGTTGGCTGGCACTCTTGTATACAGCGTCGCTATCACGCTGCTCACGAACTGGGCAGTATCCGGCTTTGGGCGGCCGAGGTTGCCGCAGCGACTGACCCTGGAAAACGCTATCTCGGCTCTGGTCGACTTGCTCTGGATAGTGATAGTATTCGTCTTCGGCGTGCTCGCACTGCGCTACATTGAGCGCATGACCAACGTCGTGTTGGGTTGCATACTTTTCGGCGCGTTGGGACTCGGTCTCTCTTGGATGCGCGCCTACCTCTACCGCCGCGTCCGGATGCGCAATCGGTCAGGACAGAACTCGGACTGGCAAGGCTTGGCGTCGGTGATTGTACACAACTTGACCTATCTGCTGTTCGCCAGTGTCCTATACCTTGCCATCCTGGGTTTGCAGCGCCAGCCCATTGATCTGGTCCTATTGGTTCCGCTGTGCATTGGAGCCCTGCTGCCAGACCTCGACTCCCGTGACTCGCTTCCGGGCCGGCTGCTTCCCTGGATTTCGCAGCGCCTAGAGACGCGTCTCGGTCATCTCGAAGAGTGGCACACACTACCAACCATGGCTCTTGTAGCACTGGTTGCAGCCCCCTTGATCCTTATCTTTGACCTGCAAGCATGGTTTCTGATTCTACTTGGCTTCCTAGCGCACCTACTGCTCGACATGCTGGCACCTGAAGGGATCATGCTTCTATGGCCCGTGCGCCGGACTCGATATGGTGTGTTCGGGGGCATTGTCCAGTCACCTGGCTGCCTAGCCGAGCGATGGATCGCAGCAGGTCTCGCGGTCGCGGGACTGGTCCTGCTGTTTGCGGTGGATCTGGGCCGGCCCAAGACATCCCCGGCTCCCTCTCCTTCATACGAGCAGACACTGGACCAATACTACTCCATGCGAGGTAGAACGCAGGTATTCGCGTATATTGACGGCTCTTGGCAAATCTCTGGACGGCCAATCAGCGGTCGGTTTGAGATTCTCAACGCAAGCGGCCAATCCTTCGTCGTGCTCGACCGCTACAGCGGTGACCTCTTCACTGGCGGGCGGAGCGGCGACGACAATGTCTACCTGAACCGGATTATCCTACAGAGCGGGCCCTCGGTGCTAGTCAAGCCGGTTGAGGTCCACTTGGAACACCAACCGTTAGGGGATGCCCTCGGTATCGTTTATGAAATGCAGACCGAGCCCGGAGTTCAGCACATCTATACTACCGGTGACCTGCTACTGCCTGACCAACAGAACACGACCAATCCTGCGCTTCAGGCAGACCACAGCCAAACCAATCTGAGACAGATTCGGGCGCATGGATTGGGACGTTACAGTCTACACTATCTATCAGCAGCTGAGCTGATCGAACTTGCCGACCTCCAGGTTGAGGCTGCGGACCTGATCTTCGTCGCCACATACGCAAGACCAGCGGAAGGTCCAACAGCCACGGCGCTCCCGCGACCTCAAACCCCGTCTGAGCCAGCTCAGTAGCAGCTACCGGCCTGCACAGCGGGTAGGGGAGGGACTGCCAGCCCACAACATCCCTTGCACACACGGCTACTCTATGAGATGTCAAGATGCCTGCATTTACATAATCTCAAGGATCCATTCGCAGCTAGTGCGCGCTGAAGCGCAGTGTACGCCGAAAAACAATGTCAGTTTCAGTCAAACCTACCTGGCACCCTAGGTTAGCATTCCTTCGCTATATTTGACTCAGTCCGTGCGGGGCGACCCATGCATAGCCTAGCGTCCTTTGCCATTCGTGGCAAGCGGCTGGGCTCCATCAAGCTGTAGCATCATCAGCTAGGTTCAGTGCTTCGCTCCCTCTCAGAAACGCAATTTCAGCAGGGCAGGGGGCTTGACAGGAGGCATCCAGTGTGGTAAACTATGTATTGAACTTAATACACATTAAGTTCAATACAGCTGTGCCGGAGACAGACTATGGTCGAGGATAAGCACTTCCCTACCCTGGACGAAGTCCAGGAGCAGTTCCTGGCAACCGTGCACGCGCAGACGACTGCAGAGACATACCGCTGGGCACTGAAGGCATTTCAGCGCTTCATCCAGGAACAGGTTCAGGCCAGCGGTAGCGGTCAAGGCACGGACGGGTCGCCCCCCTGCCCTACCGATCAGCTCAAAGATGACGTGCTAGAGGAATTCTACTACTGGCTCTCCACCGAGTATTCGAGCCAGCAGACGACACGTACTTACCTGTCGGCGGTGCGCCGTTTCTTGGGCTGGCTTGATGCGAGAGAACTACTGGCAGACAACTTTCAGCTCAGCAAGGCCCAGAATCGCCTGAAGGCAGCTCAGGGCAACAAAAGAAGCATACCCTACAAACACAAACGCGTGGATCCTGAGCTTCCGGCCCTGGTGTCGTATTATGACAACCTGCCGATACCGTCAGGTGAAGGGCGACGCGCCAGGATCGAGCGCCTAAATATCCTTCGGGCCCGCGCCATTGTCCATACCTTGTACGCCTCTGGAGGACGAGTCAGCGAAGTCGCTAGCCTGACCCGAGAGATGGTGCTGGACGGCCGCCTTGACGAAGTACACTTGGTCGGCAAAGGCGGCCAGCCCCGGGTCATTCTGCTGACGTCTGAGGCCATGCAAGCCATTCAGGCATACATCACCGAACGCAATGATGGCTTTGCCGGCCTGTTTGTCTCCCACGGGAGAGGTTATGGCAACCCACTGGGCCGCGGGACAATGTGGGCCGTAGTGAAGAAAGCCGCCGCCATCCTTGGCTTGCATCACAGCACCTCCCCCCACTCCTTCCGGCACTTTCGGGCAACGCAACTGCTAAACGAAGGAATGCCGCTAGAGTCAGTTCAGGCCTACCTTGGTCATCAGGACATCTCCACTACCCGGAAGGTATATGCCCACACCAAGACCGCGGTGCTACGCGACCAACTGGGGACTTTTGGGCGCTCACCTGCTGAGGCGCTGGAAGATCTGGATGCGCGACGCCGCAAGAACCTGGGACCGTGACCCCGCGTGTCGGGCTAAAGGGCCGCGTCTGGAGGGTGCATCACCCCTCCCCTTCTGGGACCTTCCCGGCGAGCGATCTGCAGCCGGCGGTTGGCAACGTCCTAGCTCATTGGAGCATCCCCCCAGCGAGCCGAGTCATTTGCCGCCCCGAGGATTTTCGAGTACAATTGTCGGGAGACAAGGCCACTGATCCAAGACTTTATGTCCTGTTCTTTCCATGACGGAGGACACAGTGAAGAGCCAGCGGCGAACCGTTGATCTACGTAGCGACACAGTAACCCAGCCGACCGCGGCCATGCGCCAAGCCATGTTCGAGGCGCACCTGGGCGACGATGTCTATGGAGAAGACCCAACCATCAACCAACTGGAAGCACTGGCTGCCGAACGCCTGCGAAAAGACGCGGGGCTTTTCGTACCCAGCGGGACGATGGCCAACCTCGTATGCCTTCTGTCCCACTGTGCGCGCGGCGACGAGGCGATCATGGGCAACATGTCACACACCTTTCTGTTCGAGGCAGGCAGCTCCGCCGCCGTAGGTGGTATTCATCCCTCTACCCTGCCAAACAACCCCGACGGCACCTTGGACCTGGACATGATCAGTGCAGCAATCCGCGATCCGAACAACGACCACTACCCTCGCAGCCGCCTCATCTGCCTGGAAAATTCGCACAATCGGTGCGGAGGCGCAGTTCTTTCCGCCGCGTACATGGCCCAGGTTCGGGAACTGGCCGAGCGCCACGGCCTCAAGATCCACCTCGACGGAGCGCGCGTATTCAACGCAGCGGTCGCTTTGGGCGTCGATGTGTCCACGCTGGCACGGGACGCTGACTCGGTGAGCTTTTGTCTCTCCAAGGGCCTGGCAGCGCCCGTAGGCTCACTGGTATGTGGCTCGGCGCATTTTGTGAAAAAGGCCCGGAGGCAGCGCAAGATGCTTGGCGGCGGCATGCGCCAGGCAGGTATTCTTGCAGCAGCAGGTATCGTGGCTTTGGACACTATGACAGAGCGTCTCGCCGAGGATCACGCAAATGCACAGCGGCTGGCGCGGGGGCTGGCAGAATCAACCGGCATCCTTCTAGATCCAAGACAGGTACATACCAATATTGTTATCTTTGAGATGGCGCCAGGGCAAATGACACCTGGAGACTTGGTTGCCGGGCTCGCAGCACAAGGAGTCAAGCTCAACGATATTGGTGGACGGCGACTGCGTGCCGTAACCCATTGTGACGTCGGGCACGAGGACATTGACTATGCTCTTTCTGCCGTCCGTGACGTGCTCGAGTGTGCCGGCTAGCACAGTCCAGGCGACGTCCTTTGGCATACTCGGAGGATGCCTGACACGACCCGTGGAGACAGAACTCACCTGCTGAAGCTGCCATATAGCGGCAACCGTAGAGCAAACATTGAGCCACTTCGGAGAAAGGAATAGGTTTATGACACAGGAACTGCGCAAACGCTTGAGGATCTCTGAGGGTCAGTTGGCAAGGATCAATGCCCTCCTGCTAGATCCCAACTCCCGAACCATCAGCGATTTTCTGCAGGTCATCGAAAAGCACGGCACTGTGGAAGAGATCAATGCAAGGGCCAAAGAGGCCCGCAGCCTGTCCAATCTTATGAAGCGCCTAAAAGGGGAGAACTCGCCCTATTTGGACGATCTAGAGTGGTTGATCGAGCAGCGAGATCGGGATGCCTTTATCAGCATCGCCAACTACCGCCGTAGGGTGCTGGGCACCGAAGCTGACACCATGACGTTCATGGATGACTTGGCAGTGACCCTAGAAATCAGCGCCCTTCAGTACTTTCCCTTTCTGATCACCCAAGCGAAGCAAGCGATAGAAAAGGGAGAACTCATGCCTGGGCGATTCATACGTGTGCGCATGATGAAGGAGCAAGAACGAGATCAAGGCGACATACTTGCTGTGGCAGCAGCAATGCAAATCGTCGGCGCCAGCTATGTCGAAACACTGGACACGAAAGGTACTGACGGATCTAACGTCCATCTGGGTGGGCCAGAGACGATAACCGGGTACTTTGGGGGCGTCGGGCAGCCCAACGAGTACGCACTGAAGTGGCTTGATGAGTTCTTGTACTACTACACCACGTACGGCATCAAGCAGGTCCTCAATGTCAACCCAGGAACCGTCCTTCTCGGCTATCTACTCCACAAGCTAGGCATCGATATCGAGTTCAAGATATCAGTATTCATGGGCAATGACAATCCCTACGCCGCCCTGTGGACCTTGATCGGGGCCAGTCTGTTCAGCCGTGACGATAGCACTACATCCCTAGTCGGCTTCAATTGGAGCAACTCGGTCAATAACGAGACCATAGAAATCACGGCTCAGGCGCGCAAGTCGCTGGGGTTGGAGGAGATCGTCCGCTTCGAACATCATATCACAGAAACATACCGAGACATCGTTCGCCAGCCATACGATCGCACCGACGAATTGGTGGAACTGGGCGGGCGAGTCGCCAACATCTCTGCGAAGCACGAAGGCGGCATTCCCGAGATCGACTCGGGAAGAGAGCACCCATCCGACATCCTGGACTATTTCCGCCCAAAGAGCGAGATAGAGGATGCGGGCGACATGCCCGCACTTGAACGCAACTACCTTGATAAGCACGATGCCCTTAATCGTACTGCCCGCGCGCTTACGAAGAACAGGCTGTCCTTCATTGCCGCCAGGAACCTGCACAGATAAACCTGGCACTCAGTAGGTCAAACTCAACGGAGAGTGAAGAATGACAACCAAGCCTTTTCGGCCAAGCGGTGTCAACCCCGCCCTTGTCACACCCTTTGCCAGGGATCAATCTGTGGATGAGGAAGCTTTTCGTTATCTCATCCGTCATGTGCTCCATGATGTGGACGGACTGGTCCCTTGTGGCACCACCGGCGAATTCAACTACCTGTCCATGGAGGAGAACAAGCGGCTGGTCCAGATCGCTGTGGAGGAAGCCGGCGAAAAACCAGTCATTGCAGGAACCGGGAGCGCCGGCACCAAGCAGGCTACTGAACTCGCTCGCAACGCCCAGGAGGTCGGGGCACAAGCCTGCCTCATAGTTTGTCCCTACTTTTTCCATCCCTCGGACAAGGGTGTATTCCAGCACTACTACAGCATTGCCAAGGCCCTGCCAGAGATGCCCATTATTCTCTACAACATCCCCCAGGTGGTGGACGCCTATCTACCTCGCCGTGTGGTGGAGGATCTCGCAGACATACCGAACATCGTCGGTCTAAAGGACTCGTCCGGCAATTTGACCTACACCATGGAGATTCTCGAGTACGCCGGTGATCGCATCAATGTGCTGGTGGGTCATGACGAGGTTGTCCTGAATGCCTTGGCCGGCGGCGTCAATGGCATGATCCTGGCCTCAGCACAGGTGTATCCTACCATCTGGCAGGCAGTGTTGGCAGCCATGGACAGGGGCGATCTTGACACAGCCCGCCGCTTGCAGCGACAGGTCCAGAAACTCTCCCGGATCTTTTGCCGCTACGGTGGCGGAGTCGCCGTCAAACAGGCGCTCAAGATGATGGGGGTGGAAGTAGGCAGGCCCCGTAGCCCACTCAAGGGAGTAGGAGGGGCACTGCTCCACGAGGACCGGGCAGAGATCCAGTTGGAACTGGAGAAACTGGGTATGATCCCCGCCTCCCCTGTCGAAGCTAGCATGCCCAAGGGCTCGCTAGCATCACGGTTTGAGGCGGTGGGTCTCACTGCAGAGGCTATAGAATCGGAAAGCATGCCAATTGGCACAGCGGAGGCCGGGCAAGGCGTCGAAAGGGTGCAGATCGAGCTAGTCTGCGGGACAAAAGCTGGGCCCATGGGTGAAGCATGGGCCTACCAACTCACCTACCCCCGACATGGGTTTGAGGCACTCACCGCTATCCTCGAGCCCAATCTTACAGTTCGTCCCAGCGCGCTAATCGTTCCGAGCAACGAACTGAAGGACCTGCGCCAGGCCAATATGGTTTATGGGCCTGTTCAGAATGCTGTGGCGAAAGCCATCGTGGACAGGCTGGCTAGCGGCCTGATTCCCGAGCAGATGGCCTACACGCATGTCATGTTCGTCCAGGCGTCTGTTGATCCCCAAGCTCTGGACAGGCGGATCCTGCACCGCAACAGCTATGAGGCGACCTGTGACGCCCTTGAGGGCGCATTCGCGGAGGTTGAGTGACATGAAGAGCAAGATGGTGGGGTGGTTCAGAGGCATCTTTCCAGCGCTGGTCACTCCTTTCACTCCGGATGACCAGATCGATGAAGCTGCGTATCGCGAGTTGATACGGTTCGTGCTGCCCAACGTCAATGGCATGGTTCCATGCGGTACCACAGGCGAGTTCAGCTCGATGAGCATGGACGAGAAGAAGCAGACGATCCAGATCTGCATCGACGAGGTTGCAGGCCAAGTGCCAGTTCTTGCGGGAACAGGATGCCAGAGCACCAAAGAGACACTGGAGCTTACTGGATGGGCAAAGGAGGCCGGGGCTGATGGCGCGCTTGTCGTCGCCCCCTATTTCCTCAAGCCATCCTACAACGAGGTCTTTGACCACTACAAGCAGGTAGACCGAGTAGGCCTGCCGCTGGTGCTATACAACATCCCTCAGTGCGCGGGCACCCACTACAGGTGGTGGACGGCAGAGGGCATGGGCTTGGCCTTTGACAACGTCATTGGCATGAAGGACTCGTCCGGTGATATGCCCTTCTTCATGGCAGCGCTAGAGAAGCTACGGGGCTCGATTGGTCTGTTTGTCGGGCACGACGAGGTTGTCGGCGCAGCATTGCTCGCGGGAGCCGATGGTGCAATACTGGCCTCCGCGAACCTTGTACCCGAAGTGTGGCAAGAGATCTATCAGGCAGCCCAGCGTGGCGACATGGAGTTCGTGCGGAAGCGTCACAAGGAGATCCAGATCCTCACGCGCCTGGTGGTACGAAAGGGTGGTCCCCAAGCTGTCAAAGAAGGCTTGCGAATGATGGGTGTGACCAGTATGAGCAACGTTCGCTTGCCCATGATCCAGGGTGGCGAATTCGAACGCGAGGACTATGAGGATCTCCGTTCGCAACTGGAGAACCTGGGCAAGATCAGCACCCAGAGAGTGCGCCTAGATGGCAAGGAGGTTGAGTACGCACTACCAGCAGATCTCGCTCCAGAATTGCAGGATCTCACCTTGTGCGTGGGAGAAGGCTTTGCCGGCCCTCCATTCTCCGAGGTAGCTCATGTCGACCTGCTCCTTGGCAGGAAGGACGGGCCTATCGGCCGAGCTCTTGAACGGGCGAGGCGCGAAGCACGCCCAGGTCACGAACTGGCAATCATCTGCGACCATCCTCTTACCATGATGGTGCCCACCGTCACGGTTCGTGGCGCAAAGGCCCGGGAGTTGGTGTACCAAGAAGCCGCTGGCGGCATAGGTCTTGCCCTAGAGCACGCAATCGCCAAGCGCAACCTGCCACCAGAGATCCTGGACGACATTTGTCTCATTGCCAACGTTTTTGTGCATCCGGCTGCCAGCATTCGCCAACGAGTCAGGATAAACAACTACAAAGCAATGCGAGGGGCAATCCGCAAGGCATTGGAGGGAAGACCGACACTCGAGGAGCTGATTGCAGAGAAGGAGGCAGCCCGCCATCCCTTCCGCTATGCTCCCTGAGCAGTTCCCTGAGCAATCAGGTAAACTCCCGGCCCTGAGGGCGTCCAGGCATTCTGAGAGTAGTTCTGATGGTGGATGAAGCGTCGAATATCTCATATCAATCTGCTGGCGGCGTTGTCGTCACGGCAGCAGATGAGGTGCTGGTCCTCGTTCGCGCCAAGCGATTGGGACTAGATGATCGGCCTGAGATTCGGCTGCCAAAGGGACATATTGAGCCGGGTGAGAGCCCACGGGAGGCGGCACTGCGCGAGGTGTGTGAGGAGTCAGGACTCACGCATCTGGAGGTCTTGGCAGAACTGGGTCACCAGCAGGTGAGATTCACATGGAGAGGAACTCGCTTCATACGCGATGAAGTCTACTTCCTGATGACTGTTCCTGCTGGAATCGAATATGGGAAATCAGAGGCGCAATTCGAGCGTCGATGGCTCAACTGGGCCGACGCCCTGACAGATCTCACATTTGAAGCGGAGAAGGAGTGGGTTCGACGAGCGCGGACCGCGTGGCACAGCAGACTACAGGATATCTCCGAGCAGAACCCCGAGCAGACCGACCAACACGCCCAAGTGTAACAGAAGGTTGCCATCAGTGAACAAGAACAGGAAAAAACCGCCTTCGCCCGATCCGGATGTGAACGCATAGACCAGACAGCGCACTACAAAGTTCAAAAGAACCAGAGCACAGCCGATCAGCACTGGCAGGCCCTTCACTCTCTCCAGTCTGTCCAACCAANNGTGGGCAGTGCCGAGGACACTGCGGCTTGCTACACCGAGTCAGCTCTCAGCAGGCTTTGCTCCTCGTCCCTGAAGGACGGGTCAAGCTCGGCTGCCCGATCAAGATCACGGCTGGCCCTATCATACTCACCCTTGCTACCATAGGCCTGAGCTCGCGCATGATAGGCTGACGCCAAATTCGGATACAGCACCAAGGCCCGATCGAGATCCAGGATGGCCTGGTCATGTTGGCCGAGCTCTTCATAAGCTGCGCCACGACTTGCCAGACTCACGGCATCATCTGGATTGAGTTCCAGTGCATCACTATAATCCTCGACCGCAAGCCCAAACTCACTCACGGCAGCCCGAGCCTGCCCACGGGCACTATAGGCAGTGGACATTTTCGGCTCAAGCTCGATGGTGCGATCATAGTCTGCGATCGCAAGTTCATACTCCTCCATCGCCGCATAGGTATCTCCTCGGGCCATAAGAGCAGCCGAGTGTACCGGATCCATTTCTATGACACGGGTGAAGTCAGCCAGCGCATCTTGGTACATCGCCAGGTCATAGCGCACCAACCCTCGCTGGTAATAGGGCTCTGGCAACCGCGTGGCCAGCGCGCACCCCTTGTCCAGGTCACTAAGGGCCCACTGCGAGTCGCCGAGTGCTGCTCGTGCCCTGCCCCGTACTGTGTACGCCATAGCATGCTCACCGTCAAGCTCAAGCACACGGCTTTCGTCCTGGAACGCCCTGTCATATTCCTGAGCCCTCAGGTGCGCGAGACCGCGCCGATAGTACGCCTCTGCGAGCGAGGGCTCTTGGCGGATCGCCCTGGAGTAGCTCTCGTGAGCACGCCGTTCCTCGCCAAGTTGCTCTTGGATAAGGCCGCGGTACAGATAGGCCCATGCGCTCTCTTTCAGCTTTAACGTTCGATCCAAATCCTGCAGTGCTGCCTGGTTCCGGCCCAGGTCTAGGTTCACTACCGCACGGTTTATCAGTGCCTCGTGGTCGCCCGGTGTGAGTTCGATGGCTCCATTGTAGTGAGCCAGAGCGCGCTCGAACTGCCCGAGCCGATGGCAGGCACCGCCGAGACGTAAGAGCTCATCCACACGCCGCAGTTGCTGATGCACCGCATGGTTTGTGCGGACCGTGACCGATGTCACCATCTCGATGCGCTCCAGTTGGGAGATAACGCGGAGCCACTCACCGCGCACATCTGAAGGCATGTCATAGCTTCCAGGTGTGATCGAAGCGCTCCTCAGGATAGCATGCCCAACTTGTTCTCCGGTGTGCCTATCTTGGAGAGCGGGATCTGTTTCCCACTGCAACTCCTCAAACTGGACCCAAAGCCTCGTTCTCTCCTCGCGGATAAGATCCTCGCGCAGGTCAAGCTCCGCAAGCAATGCCGCCCGCTCTTCTTTCATGAGCTTGATCTCTTGCTCCAGTACCTCAACCTCCTTGGCGTGGGTTCTATCAAGCCGTCTCCACTGGCGCTCGACAGAGTCACTCTTCCGGCCCAGGTTCAATGCCCATACCAATTCGATCAGCGCAACTAGCAACAGCGTCGCCACAGGCCCCCAACGCCCGATATTGAGATCCACGACAAGATACGAAAACCAGGCCTCTAGCAGCTGCGACTGAGGCAGCCAACCCCCTACCCAGGGCCAGAAGACCACAACACCGAGAACCAGCAGGGCCACGCCCGCCAATCCTACTAGTAGTATCACACCCGGTCTCTTCATGACCGCTATGTTCCTCCCTGCTAGATCCAGTAGGCGCGAAAGCGCTCCAATAGGCGACGGGGCAGATATCCTTCCAGCACCGTGCCCTGACCGTCATGCGACGTCTTCACCACGGTACCCTGCTCATGAAACAGACCCGCCAGATCGCCTCGTTCAAACGGTACCTGGACCGTGACATAGACCAACTCGGCCGAGAGCAC
>JABAHP010000536.1_pt2 | contig 13762 bp, 21 predicted proteins | sample 7062081 | NCBI WGS metagenome assembly JABAHP01 (sample SAMN14534357, study PRJNA622989) | marine sediment metagenome | biome: marine biome [ENVO:00000428]; feature: marine pelagic biome [ENVO:01000023]; material: deep marine sediment [ENVO:00002113] | place: India: Gulf of Kutch | collected... | reverse complement strand
TAAAGCTTTTGGGATGAGTGAACAGGCAACTCGGATAGCAGCAGTAGCAGAAAAAACTATAGCTAGAAAAGCCGCAGTTATAAGCACGGCTAAAGGAGCGGCTAAGGCTCTGGAAGCAGGATTTCCGGTTGGTCTTATCAATGCGGCAATTATAGCAGCAAGAGGAGCAGTTGAAATTGGAATTATTGGTTCACAAAGTTTTGCCGTAGGAACTGATTTTGTGCCAAAAGATATGATGGCATTTTTACACGAAGGAGAAGCCATAGTTCCGGCAAAAGAAAATCAATTTTTGCAAAGTGGTAAATTAGCTTTAACAGCTCCAAATAATATTACAGAAAATACTAATAATGAAAATTCAACCGTTATAAATAATATTTTTAATGTTGACGGAATATTGATAGGAGATGTTGATGAATTAGCAGAAAAATTACACGAAAAACAGTCAAAGGCTATAGCAATGAATCAGCTTAAACCATTCCCAGTAGGAGCTCAATGATGGCAGAAGTTTTTAGAGGCATAACTTTTTTTGATTTTAATTATGCGTTAAAAGAATTTAATGGTTCTGTTACGGTTTCAAGCAGTGATGAGACTAAATGGTTCGCATTTGATGGAAGCAAAAAGACTAGATGGTTAACAACTGGAGAAGATACTGATGGAGATTCTGTTTCAATTGAACGAGATTTTGAAGCAAATCGTAGCATTCAAGTTTTATTTATCTATAATACAAATATCTCCAATATTGCATTTGAGTATTATGATGGTTCGTGGCATAGTTTAACGCATAGTTCAAATTGCACAATAATAAAATCATCAGATAATAAACATATATATGTTTTAATTGATTCAATAACTACTATGTCTAAGATAAGAATCACAGGTTCAAATACTATAACAGCAAATCAAGAAAAATATATTTATGAAATTTATGCATTTAAAAAAATTGGAACTTTAGAATATCCTGTTGATATAGAAGGTTCTGATGAGATAAATCAAGATAAATTTAAAAAAGAAGATAGTAAAGCAACGTTGATAAATAAAGGAATAAGCTGGGATTTTACTTTAAGATTTCGGAGTCATATAAATCAAAACGATATTGATTTATATAATACATTAAAATCTCGTGAAACAGAATTTTATATATGGGTAAATGCTGGACTTGAATCGCAGTTTAAATATAAATTTGAACCGTATCGGTTTCAAGATATTTATAAGGTAGGACGTGACCGTGGTGGAAGTCCAGCATTAACTGATAACTTATATTGGACTGGATTAAATGATATTCTTAGATTGATTGAGGTTTCATAATGGCCTTAACGAATAAACAAATTTGGGAACGATATAATCAGCTAGAAATTTTTGAAAAGATAGAAATAAAAAGACGATTAGCTGAAGGAATTCCTACTGGGTCTAATCTTGTAACAAATGGAGATTTTTCTACTGATACTAATTGGACAAAAGGAACTGGATGGACAATTTCTGCTGGAACTGCAAATGCTGATACTGTTAGTGGAGCAACATTATCACAAGATATTTCTTTAAAAAATGGATTTTTATACCAAATAAATTTTCAAATTTTAGAATATGCTGCTGGAACTTTACAGATTTTAGCGGGCGATGAATCTATAAGTGAAGACATTTCACAAAATGGTTTATATTCTATAACATTAAGAGCATTAGGAGATGGTATTTTATATTTTAAAGGATTAAATTCTTTTACAGCAAAATTAGATAATGTTTCCGTAAAATTGATAAAAGAATATGAAGATAATTGGTATGATATTTCTCAGTATTTAATTGATAAAAGTTTAAGCTCAATTAAAATTGGAATTCCAAATAATTTTTATGAATTTGGGGAAGTCAAAGTAGGAAATGCAAGATTTAATCTTTTAAATTTACACGGAGAAGTTTCAGATGAAACGAATTTTAATTCTGAATTTAAAAATTATATCAGGCATAATTCATTGATACGCGTTATAAAAGGATATGTTGATAAATATACTGATGCAGAAAATCCAGAATCTATAAGGTCTGAAATTTTTCAAGGTTTTATTGATGACCGAAGTGCTCAAACAAATGACGATAATACAGAAACATTTTCTGCAAAAAGTTTATTAAGTATCTTGGAATCAGTTACAATACCAGAACTTGGAAATTTAACGAAGACAAATGTTAATGAATTAGTATTTGAAATTATGAATCGGGGTCAATTTACAAATTTTTTTAACGTAAATGCTGATAATATCAGAGCTGGTTATAATACTACGAATTTAAATTTATCTTTAATTGACCCAGATAAAAATGTGCTTCAAATTTTACAAGACCTTGCGTTTGGACATTCAATATTTTTTGTAAAAAATGGAGAATTCTTTTTTCAACCTGCGGCTTCAACATCAGTGGTGCAACACGAATTTTTAACTATCCCAGAGAGAAAAATAGCCGTATATGATTTTAATCAGGGTTCTCAAAATGTAATTGAAAAATGGTTTTGGGAAGGAACTTCAATTTCATATATTAGTGAAAATGAAAAATTTGGAACTAAAAAAACTATTGATATAGCATTTATAGATAATACAGCACAACGAGAAAATTTAGTTGAATTTATAGGAAAACGAAGTGAAATTCCTAGACTTAATTTTAAAGTTGATTTGCCATTTTTTACAGATGCAAATATATTTGATTTGATAAAACTTCGTAGACTTCAATTATTAGATTCTAAAGGTGGATTTACTTTAGATGAAAGTAAACTTGATGAGGATATTTTAGGACTCGTGATAGGAGCAGTTAAAATTTCTCAGTATGATTATTATGTAATTAAAGAAATTAACCACGCAAAGACTAATAAAACAACTTTATTGATTGAACTTATCAATATTGACGAGGTTCCACTTTTATTAAATGATATTTCTGATAATTTTTTAGCCTTGAGCACCAAGCTTTTAACTGATTTTTATTCAGGAAATTCTGTAAAGATTCGTAGAAATAACTCTACAGATACGGCCACGGATACGGGAGCAGATGATGAGCTTGATTTCATTTATCGTAGAAATTTTATTGATATATATCTTTTAACTAAATTTTTAGATGTAAATGATTTTATAAATGATACTTTAGAAAATGATAGCTCTGATACTGGTTATGTTACTAAGATGTATGACCAAAGCGGAAATACTTATAATGTAACTCAAGCAACAAAAACTAATCAGCTAAAATTTAGTTTGAACTCTAAACTTTTTGAATTTGATGGAACTAATGATTATGCAGAGAGAACTGAGTTATCTGAGATTGACCCATCAAAAGATTTTTCTATCTTTGCCATCATAGATTTAACTGATGTGACTACAGGTCAAGTTATTCTACAAAATATGACATCGGCTAATAATAAATTTAGTTTAGACATTTTATCAGGAGTTATACGAGCAGAGATGTATAATGGAATTACATCGTATAAATCATCAGGCACTATTACTACAGGGAAACATTCTATCTTAGTGCTTTATGATGCTGTAAATTTAACTCTTAAATTATATATTGATGGAATTTTACAAGTTGGAACGACATCTGCAAATTTACCTACAAATAATGGATTTATCATTGGAGCAAAAAAAGGAACTCCGTATTCTTTATTTTATAATAATAAATTAGATACAATCTTAGGATTTGAAAAGGTCTTAAATGAATTTGACCTTGATACTTTAAATAAATTTATGGAGCAAATCAATGGCTAAAAGTTCAACATATAAAATATTTCAAAATTTAGAAAAACTTGAAAGCACCGCGTTAAATCAAGTGCTTTTAGACTTGGGACTTGTAGATGTAGCAGTTCCTTATGATTCTGCTACAGGAAATTTAATTACTGATGGTTCATTTGATATTGGACGCGTAGCAAATCCATTTGGTGATGTTTATTTAGAAGAAAATAGAAAAATAAAATTAGTTAGGATAGGAACTCCTAACACGGTTATCGGTGAAGTTAGTTTAACTGGTGGGATAAGTTGGATTCAAGTTACAAAATCTTATACTGATTTTTCTGCTGCTGCAACAACAAACACAATTGACCTTTATACTCTTCCAACTAAAGGAGTATTGCATAATATTTTTATGAAACATTCTGCTCAATTTCTTGGAGGAGGAATCACAGCATATACGATTGGAACTGGGATAACTGGAGATTTAAATAGATATACTTATGATTTTGATGTTTATCAAACAGTTGGTGATAAAATATTTGGTCAATATGTATATGGAGCAATTGAAGATTACGGAAATGCTACAACTATAAAAATAACTGCAAAATCCGTGGGAGCAAATTTAAATGCTGCTACTCAAGGTTCTGCAGAGTTTCAAATCTTTTTAAGTGGTTTGACATAATTTAGGAGGAAATATGGGTCAAGATATTGCAAATATGTTAGGTGGTGGTAGAATCTTTGCTGAAGTATTTACCACGAGTGGAACTTTTACCCCAAAACCTGGAGTTGATTATTATAATGTCATTTTGATAGGTGCAGGTGGAGGCGGCGGTTCAGGAACTGGTTTATATGAGGCAGCTGGTGGAGGTGGAGGAAACATTGTTAAAAAATTTGGAGTTAAATTTACATCAGCACAAACGGTTACCATTGGAGCTGGAGGTCCAGGAGGTCCTTCTCAATCAAATCCAGGAAGTGATGGTGGTGATACGTCAATAGGAAATATCTCTGCAAAAGGCGGAGAAGGTGGTGATGGTGGTCAAGCAACAATTTATGGAGGAGATGGTGGTTCTGGGGGTGGTGGTCAAGGTTCTGGAGCAAAAGGAGGACAAGGAAACGATGGCGGAGGAGGAAATGGTGGTAAAGGAACTATTCCCGTATCATCTCCTTATTATGTTGGCTATGGTGATTATGCAGAAGGTGGAGATGGAGCTGGTGCAGCAGATGGGGGTGGTGGAGGTGGTGGTTTAGCTTTTGATACAGGAAACGGCAAAGGTGGAGATGGAGGAGTTGATGGCGTATCAGCTCCTCAAGACGGAAATAATTATGGAGCAGGTGGAGGAGGTGGAGCTGATAGCTCTTCTGATACATATAGATTAGGCGGAGATGGAGCTAATGGACTTGTAGTGGTTTACTGGACACGTTAATCTTGGAGGATATTATGGGAGTTTATTGTTTGATAAAAGATGGAAAAATTAAAAATGTCATAGTAGCAAGTTTAGAGTTGGCAGAAAAAATAAAACAAGAAAAGAATTTTGATTCAATCAAAGAACGAAAAAATGGAGAAGCTTATGGTAAAAATTTTGTATATGATTCTGAGATTGAAAAGGATTATATGCATCCAAAAATTTTAGAAAAGCGAGATGCTGAAATATAAGGAGGAATAAATGGACCCAGTAACACTAGGAGCAATTATCACAGCTGGAGCACCGATAGTCACCGGTTTATTTAAAAAAATATTTAAAACTGGTGAACTTGATAATGCGAAAACAGTTCATCAAATACTCCCTCTTTGCGTTGGTTTAATTGCTAGTATCATTAACAATTATGCAACCAATGGAGATTGGAAGACTGCAATTCTAACAGGATTAGCAGGTGGTGCTGGAGCGAGTTATATCCGAGATTTTGATAAAAATGTCTTGGGACTTGCGAATGGCTTGATAAAAATATTTTTTAAAAAATGAAAATCGCCGGGTGAAATTCCCGGCACAGTTTTACCCATAAATGATTGAGTTATTTTTTATGGGTAAAAAAGGAGAATAAAATGGAGAAGGAACTAAAAGAACTGCTAGAAAAAATTCTAGCAAATCAAGAGCTGATAATAAAAGCTCTTAAGATAAAACCGGATGGCAATTTAAAAGATGACCCGCCAGACGAACCTCCACCGAATTAAAGATGATTAGATACGCATTAAGAAAATTATCAGAGATAAAACAAGACTTTTTTCATTGGGGTCAACGTTTTATCTATAAATTAAAAATGCGTATAAATTCGGTGTTAATCAGCATTGCCGCTATCTTAATGTTTTCTCCTGTTTTGACTTATTTTAAAATAATCTCAAACAGAGACGGTTGGTATTTAAGAGAGATATGCCGTGATATTTCTATCTTACTGCTAGTGGTAGTCTATTATAGAAAATCAGAGCTGAGAGGTAGCGGCAAAGGCTTTTATTTTTTCTTATTTTGGATTATATTACTTGGAATTTGTATCATCAACTGTGTTTTAGGTTGGATTTTTAACATTCATATTCATAAATTTGTCACTGCCTTACACTATATCTGCTTATCTTATATTGCTATAAAATATTATTTTGCTGAATCGGGGAGTAAAAATGACTATTAAAGAAATGTGTCAAGATTGTAATTTACAAGGTGTGGTTCGTGAACATCAAAAAAAATTAGAAAAAATAGTAAATAGCATAGAATCAATTAACATAGGAATTCACGGCACGTTTGAAAAAAAAGGAATAAAAGGTCGTGTTGATATGATAGAACTTGTTATTTCAAATATGCAAAAAGGAATAGACCAAGCAAATAAAACGGCCAGTCGGTCGTTAAATATCTTAATAGCTATTGCTATAACATTGATTAGCGGAGTAGGATTGGCCGTTATCACATTCTTATTTAATCTTAAGAAGGGAGGTTAAGATGCCATATTTCGGAAAACATAGTTTAATCTTATTAGAAAATTTACATCAAGATGGTCAAATCATAGCAAAACAAGCTATCACGGTAGGACTTGATTTTTCAATAATTGAAACTGCTAGAGATAAAGAAACTCACGATTATTATCTTAAGAAAAAATTATCTAAAGTTCCTTATGAGAAGACAAAACATCGGATATATCCTGATAATTTTTGTAGAGCATTTCACGCGATTCCTTATCCGATTATGTGGCCAGATAAACAAAAAAGTATTGATAAGAAAATTTTAGCTTTAAATCGGATTTTTATCTTAGCTGGGATATTATTTGGAATTTCTACTAAACTTAGAAATGATGGGATAATACGTCATAAGCTTAGATGGGGTGGAGACTGGGATAAAGATTTTATTTTTGATGACCAAACATTTTTTGATTATATTCATTTTGAACTAATCGAGTAACTCAATACTATGAGTTCTATCAACAAACAATTTTTTAGGATGTTCTAAAAAATAATAATATCTTGTCTTACTAGGATTATGATAAATCATTGCATAAACACTTCCACCTGCTTTATCAATTTGTTTCATAACATTTAGTTGTAATTTTGAAAAAAGTCCAATAACATTTTTATATGTTAAATTTTTATGATTTGATATTTTATATTCTATAAAACTAATCTTACCATTTAAAATAATAAGTGCATCAGGAAAACCTTTAGAGAATTTTTCGCATATCTTTTTGTAAAAACAATGCGGATAATCTCTTTTAAATTCTGCTTTAATCGTTTGTTCAAATTCTTTCTCTATCATTTTGACTCCTATATAATTTAGTTTTTATCTCTTCAAGACTAATCTGTGTCATTGGAAATTTTAAAAAATCTACAGTTCGTTCTCTTAATTTATCTTCGTATACGTGTATATAATAAATTTCCTTGATTCCAGCATTTAAGCAGAGTTTAAAGCAATAGTAACAAGGAGAATGAGTAGTAAACATTATAGCATTTAACGTGCTAATGCCACTCCGTGCAGCATTGATAAGCGCATTTTCCTCTGCGTGTGATGCTCGTATACAATGGTTATGTTGTATAATACATCCTTCATCTATGCAATGTGGAAGTCCCCGAGGAGCTCCGTTATAACCAGTTCCGATGATACAAGAATTTTTAACAATAACAGCTCCTATCTTTGCCCTGTTACAAGTTCCATTTTCTGCGATGGTTAATGCTATCTTTAAATACATCTTAAGATGTTTGAATTTCATTTTTTATTCTCCTCTAATCTTTTTTTCGCGATATCATAATACTTTTTCTCCTTCTCAATTCCTATAAAATTCCTGTTTGTGTTCATACAAGCAACGCCCGTGCTTCCGCTTCCCATAGTAAAATCCAATACAGTTTCATTTTCTTTTGTATACGTTTTTATTAAGTATTCTAATAATTTAATAGGTTTTTGGGTAGGGTGAAAAATAGCTTTTGAAACCTTATTAAATTTTAAAATATTTGTTGGGAATCTATGAGTTAATTTTATTCTTTTTTTATTTATTTTACCTAAAGGTATTGTTTGACTTTTTGAAACAGCCCAACTACCATTTATTATTTTTTCTCTTTGTATCATTTGAGGATAATAATTTATTCTATTTTTTCCAAATATGCTAATTAATTCAGTTGATATTAAAGGACGGTATTTAACTATTTGAAAACCACTTCCTTTTTCTTTTTGCCAAATCCAATCAAATTTAAAATTTTTTAAATTACTTATTCTTAATAAACTTGAAAAAGGTTCATTTCCAAATAAAACAATTGCTGCATTATCTTTAACTAACTGATTTATATTCTCCCATATTTTATTAAAAGGTAAAGTAATATCCCATTTACATTTAGTAGTTCCGTATGGTAAATCAGTTAAAACCATATCTATACTTTTTTCTTTTAATTTTGGCAATATATTAAGACAATCTGCTTTATATATTTTATAACTCATATTATCTCTCCCCAGTTTTTATTTTCCTCTAATCTTTTTTTCGCGATATCATAATACTTTTTTTCCTTTTCAATTCCAATAAAATTTCTATTTGTATTTATACAAGCAACTCCAGTTGACCCACTCCCCATAGTAAAGTCAAGCACTGTTTCATTTTCTTTTGTATATGTTTTTATAAGGTATTCCAATAAAGCGATTGGTTTTTGAGTTGGATGTAGTCTTTTTTTTGATACTCTTGGAGCTTGAAAGGTAATAATTTGTTTAGGATATGTGCCCTTATTATTTGAATAATCTATTTTTTTAATACCTTCCTTAAAAGTTCTAGCCAATTTATATTTTAATCTTTGCTTACTTGACTCTGAATATTCTCCAAATATNNTATAAAAAATACTTATATTTTCGTGAAAACAAAGTGGTTGTTTTTTTATACTTGAAAAATTACCACAAAAATTTTTTTGCCAAATCCAATCATATTTATAATATTTTAAATTAGATAATCGTAACTTACTACTAAAAGGTTCACTTCCAAATAACGCAATTGCTGCATTATCTTTAATTACCCAATTTATATTTTTCCATACTTCATCAAAAGGTAAAATAATATCCCAATAATTTTTAGTTTTTCCATAAGGTAAATCAGTCAAAACCATATCAATACTTTGTGGTTTTAATTTCGGTAAAACAGCAAAACAATCATTATTATATATTTTATAACTCATATTATCTCTCCCCAATCTTTTTTGATTATTGTTGTATCAACTTTTACAGGAACATCAAATTCAGGAAAATCAGTCATACATTTTTCTACGATATTTTTTATCTCTTTTAAATCTTTTTTCTTACATTCCCAAGCAATCATATCGTGAACTTGACAAGACATAAATTGGTTTGTCCAATTAAGTTTTTTTCCTATCTTAACCATCGCAAATTTTGCAACATCTGCAGCCCAAGATTGCACAAGTCTATTTATTCCAATATATTCTTTATTTGGTTGAATATAAAATCTTCTTCCAAAATAATTTTTAATTATCCTATCTTTTCTTTGTTTTATGACATCTGAAACTTGATACGAAAATCTTTGTATCTTAGGAAATTTAAGATGATATTGATTTCTTATCTTTGCAGCTTGGTCTAAAGTAATTTCCTTTCCCGCATATTTAGATAAAAATAACGCGAGTTTTGCCTTACCACAACCATAGATAACTGCAAAATTCATACCTTTTGCTATTGACCGTTCAACTTTAGAAATTTCTTTTTTTGGTTTATTAAAAATAATTGATGCAGTATCGGTATGTAAATCTATATCATCACGTAAAGCAGAAAGCATCCTGTCATCGCGATTATACCAAGCTGCTCCTACTATCTCAATTTGACTTAAATCAGATTGACCCATCACAAAATTTTCTTCTACTAATAAACCTCGTAAGATTATTTTATCTTTCATTATTTGTTGAAGATTAGGTTCATTACAGGTAAATCTTCCTGAGATTGCTCCATTTTGATTAAAATTTGCGTGAAGTCTCCCATCTATCTTTGAATGTTCTAACCAAGGGATAACAAATTTTGTAAGATATGTTTCGTTAAGCTTATATTGTCTAAGTTCTTTGATAGTAGGATATTTAATATGGCTTAATGCTTCATCATTTACTGATGCAGCTCCTTTATATGTTTTAAATAAGATAGGAAATTTAAGCTTGTCATATAACAGCTCAGATAATTGTTTATCAGAATTAAAGTTAAAATCTTTATTTACCTTAAAAGATTTTTGTAGGGTAAAAAGTAATTTTTTATTTTTCATTTCTAATCTGCTTTGCAGTTTTTCTAAATAAATTCTATCAACTAAAATCCCTCTTTTCTCCATAAATAAAACATATCTTGTAAGTTCCATCTCATTATTATATAAAGATTCTAGCTTAGTATAATTTTTTAATTTTGGCTTCATTAAATCAAATAATTGTCTAGTTAAATTTAAATCTTGTTCTAAATAAGGTAAAATTAATTTATCAGGTAATTTCCAATATTCTTTTTTTCTAGCGTTATTTTTGTTAAACCATTCTAAAACTTTAGTCTCATCTAGCTTAGCAGCTTCTCCAAAAAAACGTTCTCCGATTACTTTTAACCTATGAGGAAAATGCTCAGGATGTAATAATTGACTTAAGGTTATCACATCGTGAAATTTATTTAATGTTTCACAATTCAACCAATCAAATCTATGTAAATCAAATTTTGCATTTGCAAAAATAGGTTCAAGCTTATTCTTATTAAATTCAATAAGATAATATTTTATAATATAATTAAAACTTGAATTTGAATCTCTAAGGTAAAAGCATTTTTTTTGTTTAGTTCCAAAACCTACCATAAATGCTCCTTCTTTCCAACCAAGCCCATAAGTTTCAGTATCAATTGAAATATGCTTATCTTTGATAAGTTTTGCGAGTATTTGTTTATAGTTTTTATATGTTATTTCTTGCATCTTTTTTTCTCCTCCAATTAGTTAATATTTTTATAAATTCTAAAATTAAAATGTTTCCTGAAAATCCATAATGATTTAAAATTTTATCAATATCATTACATCTATATCTTATATGAATTTCAAGATTATGCAATAAAGACCTAATCTCATATAATTTAATATGTTTATTTTGTTTCGGCCAAGACCCGTATAAACAATCATCAACGATAATTTTTTTAGCCCATTCAAAATCTGATTTATAAAGATGTAAACTGCCAACATTATGCACGTAATAACCTAACGGATAATCTAAGATAGATGCGATTATTTGTTGAATCAATGTAAAAGTTGAAACATCATAAGGAAAACCAAGAATCAAATCATTTGACCTCATATAAACATACATATCTAAAACATAACTCTTTTTAAAATAATCATATCTTGTCATAAATTGAAATGAGATTGTGCACGGGATATCTTTACTTTTTTCTGGATTTTGAATCCATATTGTCATAATTGCTTGTCTTGAAAATTTATCATTAGTTAAAGTCTCTATAATATAGTTAAATTGTTTTTCAATATGTGGCCCATAAGCCCCATATAAAATTTTTCCATCATCAGAAAATTTTGCCATATTTTTATTGTAATATTTAATAAATTTTAAATCATTTTTGCCTAGCAAATACCAGATAAATTCACCTACCGCAAATGCAGGGTTTAATTTTCTTGCTGGAATCATCACACGAGAATTTCTTGGATTTGTTAAGATAAATCTTACTGCCATAATTTCTTTAGTTTCAAATCCTCTAGGATTTCTAAATTCTCCACGTTCAAGGCAATTTCTTAAAAATACTTGATATGCTTCTGAAATGTTATCTGATTGAAAAGTAAGTCCTATCATTTTAAATTCTCTAATTGGTTTATAAATAAATTTTGTTCTTTGTATTTAAATCTTATCACATATTGAGGATGTGGAAGTTTTGCGATATGATTAGATTCAAAATATTTTTCTGCTATTTTATGTGCTTTTTTTCCTAATGCGATTATCGTTTTAAATTCAACAGGATTTTGATGCACGATACTAAATTGATATTTATCTTTAATTTCATCTGCATTTACAAAATAACAATCCTTTTCATATATCTTAGCTTTCTCTAAAGCAACAGCTAAAAAATGACTACATCTTCCATTATCAAATGGAAGACCGAGCCAAGTATTATTTTTGTTTAAAGATTCTCCGATAATAAGATATTTTCCTAAAATGTTACCATATCCTGGAGTCTTTTTTTGAATGGTATTTTGCTCAATAAAAAAATTACTATTAACCATTGCAACAAATCTATTTCCTAAAATAAATGAATCAGCTGAGTTAGGTCTTGCTGCATCAAAATAAAGTAAATTATCAGTTAATTTTGAGATATGTGTTTTAAATAGTGTATCAAACATATAGATAGATTTTGTATGAGATTTATTATCTATTATTTCTTTATTACTTTCAAGAAAACGTTTTTTATTTAATTTTATATTTTTGGTTTTTGCATATACGACAATGCTTCTATTTTTATTTAACCATCTCATCAATACTTTTAATTGAAATTTTGAGATAGTAAATTTATCTCTTAGCAATGGCCCATAAATGCATTCTCCAAATAAACATCTATCAAAAATTATGTTTTGTTTTTTCATTATCATCTTAGCATATTCGTTAGCTGGATTATCTGTTTTAGGAATTTTACAATGAATTATCTTAGTATGTCTAAAACAGCATTTAATCTCATCAGTAAGTCTTAACATAGATTCTATCAATGTTGATTTTCCTGATTTATCTGGACCTTCTACGATGATATGCATCTTGCTTTCTCTCCTCATAACATTTTTCTATTATCTTAATTGCTTCTTTTTTTGTTTTAATAATTTTGCATTTAGACATAATTTGACTTACAAAGAACCACCAAATAAGAATTGCACAAACAATTCCAAATAACATAATTATTTTCTCGATAAAATCCAAATGCAATTTCTACTCGCTGCCGAATATAGTGGTGCCATTAAAACAGACATCACATTACAATTATAATATGCAGCTAATTTATTATACGTTTCAATATCTTGTTTATCAGCTACTTTCATAAAATCATTTTTGCTGATAAAAGTTCCAAATGGTTTTATCTCATATCTTTTAAAACTAAGATGTAATAATGAAAACATCTCTTCAAAGGTAAATTCTTTAATATGATTTTTTGATTTTGTAAGCCCGTTAAAACACGGGGTAGATAAGATAAATAATCTTGGATTTAATTTATCAATCTCTTTAAGGATTGGACCTACAGTTTTTGGTGGGATATGCTCTACAAATTCTAAAGCAGTTATCACATCTGGTTTATAATCATATATCTTTTTTGAAAAACTTTTCGTTAAATCAGCACATTCAAATATTACCTCAAAATTAGGTTTAAAATTCTGCTTGTTTTTTTCAATTAAAGTTTTTCTAATATCTATCCCATAATATGATTTGGGACCCATCATATTTGCGTATAAACTCATCGCAAGATTTCCTTCACCACAACCAAGGTCTAAGATTTTATCTTCTTTTCTTTTTACCAATGTTATAATATGTTGGTATCTTAGCCAATGAGCAAAAATATCTCTGTGAAAAACTCCGCGTTGATACGCTATTGGCACATTTAAACTAGTTGCATTGCAACCGTGCTTTGAAACATTTG
>JABAHP010006032.1_pt1 | contig 13774 bp, 12 predicted proteins | sample 7062081 | NCBI WGS metagenome assembly JABAHP01 (sample SAMN14534357, study PRJNA622989) | marine sediment metagenome | biome: marine biome [ENVO:00000428]; feature: marine pelagic biome [ENVO:01000023]; material: deep marine sediment [ENVO:00002113] | place: India: Gulf of Kutch | collected... | reverse complement strand
GACTGGGAGGATGTAGTGATCATGCGCAAGCTACCCGAGTTGTCATAATGCCTCGGCTGTCCCGATTCGACATAATATGCTGTAAACTGCTATTGCTGCTTGCGGGGATGCTGATCGTCGTTGCCGAGCTTTGCTTGCTGCTGCACGAGCTGTATACCGGGGCCAGCGGGAGTAACGTCGCCTGGGCGCGATGTCTGTTTCTGGTAGCAGGGCTGTTTATCCTCGTGTTTGCGCTCAGAGTAAGGCGGCGATAGAAAGGAGGCGCCGACCACCATCCCTCATAAAGCCACGGACATCGACACAATACTATATCTCACAGGTAAGCCGGGGCCTGGTCAGCCCCGGCTTTTGTGTTTTGCTTGACCATAAGGTTTTGAACTTAATCATTATTAAGTTCAATTCGTGTGTGTCGCGGCAGGGCGCTACTCCTCCCCCACCGGCTCGATCACAAGGTCGACGCTCACGGAACCCCTGATCCTCCAGCCCCCCGTTGGCAGCGGCGGTGTAGGCTCCTCGACTTTGACCACCTGAAACCAGCAGTTCAGGTGCCGGTGGTCCGTACCCTGCTCCATGCCGATACCAAAGAACCCGTCGCTTGGATGCCCTGGAGCCAGAATCCACGTGCCATAGGGCCCGATCTCGCCCCGGTCTGGATAGTATTTGCCGTCATCAGACATCGCAAAGCCAACCACGCCCTCGGCGTTGGTCGGCCCATAGTCACCCCGAGGCTCCCACTCGCTCGTTGGCGGCTCGATGTCGGGCAACCCTGGCGCAGTCGAGTACCACCAGGCCGCATTGATCCCGCTCACAGGTGCACCGTTTATGTCGAGTAGATGCACGTTACAGTTGGCCGCCGCGAACTGCTCCCGCACCTCGACCAATCTCACGACCTGTTTGCTCCCGTCCGCCATCTGTACCGGCTCGGCCAGTCGCACGTCCAGCGGCCCAAACTCCAGCACGACCCAGTCCCAGTCCTTGAGTGCTCCGCTTTCATCCCTCACGATTATGTCCATATCACCCCCGTTTCCCCCGTTGCCCGGGTCTCCGTATTCCTCGTATAGTTCCTCTGTCGTCCCGTTGTACACGTCCAAGCAGGTCCTGTTGGGCACCCCCGGCACCTCGGTGCCCTCGTTGGTCCACTGCCAGAATTCCCATTCGTTCCACAGCTGCGGTATGATCGGTTCCAGTGCCGGATCGTGCCGCCAATGCGCCACCCACAGCTTGCGCCCCACCGCCCACAGCCCCTCGTGGTGGTTCATGAAGTTGGGGTTGGTGTAGATATCGACCCTACACTCCTCCAGCGGCAGACCCTGGTCCATCAGCCGGGCGTCCACCGCCTCCAGGTGAATTGCGCACTTGTCGTCAGTGAGCTCCATATTCTCCAGATCGCTCCAGTAGCCCAACTCCAGCTCTCGGCCCGCGACCGCGTCCACCACGAAGAGCTTGGCCTGGCCGCCAAAGCCGGGTACCAGCCCGTGGTAGGCGCCCCGCAGCAGTCCGGCCTCGCCTGCGCCGGCATAGTTGACCGCGAACATCGGATCCACCTCCACCCCGGTGCGGTCGTTGTTCGGCCCCGAGGCCCGGATCATGGCGAATGAATAACCGTCAACCCTCAGCGCCTCCCAGTTGATCTCCCCTTGGTAGCGGCATACATCCAGGCCCCGGGCCCTGTCGGTGGGCGGTGGAGGCGGAGGAGGTGGAGGCGGTTCCACCTGGGCCAGGGCCCGCGCCAGCTCCAAGCTCTGCTCCCGGTCCAGGGAGAAGCTGTTCCAGTTGGTCACGACCGAGAATACCGTTGCCGCTACGACGTCGGGGTCGGCCTGGATCTGGGCCTCGTACCAGCAGAGCTGCTCGATGTAGGCCTGCAGGTTGCCGTCAAGGATGATCTTCCAGCCCGAGTGGCCAAAGTCCGGCCCCGGCGTCCTGTCCAGGCCCAACTCGGTGATGTGTACGGGCGGTACGGTCAGGCCCAGGCTGCGCCAGTAGGCCACCGTTTTCTGATAGCGCATGGCGCAGAGGCCGGGGTTGGCCCGCAGGTCAACTGGGTCGTACTCGTGGAATGATACCCCGTCGGCCCCCTGGATGGCCCGGCCCACCACAGCGCTCTGCCCACCCCCGTCGTCCTCGGGCAGGTAGGGCCAGCCGGTGTTGATCTGGCCGGCCATGATCGGGAACCCATCGGCGTGGTAGAGCTCGATCAGTTTTTGGTAAAAGTCGTAGAACCCTTGCAGGACCCAGGCCTGCCAGATGCTGACTTCGTTGGGCCCTTCCCAGATCGTGACGTGGCGGTTCTTGTCCATCTCGGGCCGCACCCGGTTGTAGAACTCGACGGCCCCCACCTCGCCCTTGGAGACCATCACATTCGACTCTTCCTCGGGTACGTGGACCCGCCCGATGATCCTGGCCGGCACCTCGGGGAACCAGTTCACGAACTTGATCCACCGGGCCCCGCTGGCTGCCAGATATTCAAGGAGCCACGGGTCCCAGCCCTGGGCGTGTAGGCTTGTTTTTGTCATCTCTCCGTCACCTTCTCGTCACACTAACTATAGATGTCCTGTCGGCACCGCAAATCCGTGGGCCACATATAGGATCGTCCCCGGTTCACATAGTCCACCGGCAGGATCTGGCAGCCGGCCCCTGGGGTGCCGTCGTTTTTCAAGACCAGTCCGCACAACGGGTAGGCGCTGCCGTCTGCCCCGTGGTCCCACGGTGACGACTGGCGGAAGGTCACATTGTCTATCCAGGCCTCGGCCTCGCCAGGTGTGGCGAACTCATCCCCGGTGCCGTGCAGGTAGAACGTCCAGTCCGAGGCGCTGGGTTCCTCCACCACGGCCGGCAATCGCAGCTCCAGCAGGAAGAATTGGTAATAATCGGCGGTGGTGAAGGCCACATCCAGGTTGACGCTGTCCAGGCTGGCCAGGTCTGCGGTCAGATCGGGCACGGTGTAGGCCCGTTGCTCGTAATCGTCCCAGATGACCCAGCCGGGGTTGTAGCCCAGGTAGGTCCTGCCGCCCCGCACGTGAAGTTGTTTGCTCGGGGGGCAGGTGGGCGCAACCCGCAGGGCATAGTAAGTGTCGGAGGGTACAAAGCCCCCCATCCGCTGCTGGTTCCGCTGCAACTTGCCGCCCCTGCCTGCGAGTCCAGCCCATACGTCCCTCATGGAAATATCCCACCCTGGGACCGGGCATCCCTGTAGAGATAACTGCGTCCCCGGTTCACCTTGTCGATGGGTTGGATAGCAAAGGGTACATCGGTATACCCGTCGTTGCGCAGCACCACGCCCCAGATGGGCAGCCGGTAGTAATACCACTGGGTGTACCCATTAAGGAATGTGTCGATCTGGGCCTCGGCCTCGGCTGCCGTCTCGACCTCGATGCCCGTCACGCAGTCGAACACTGGCTCTTCGTACCCGCTGATGCTGCGATAGGCTACCCAGTCGCCGTAGAAGCAGAGCAGTAAAGGCAGGAACCAGTTGGCATTGGAAAAGATGAGCTGGAGTTGGGTCTCGGTCTCGTTCTCAAAGTCGCACACCGTGTCAGGGATAAAGTCGTCTTGCGTAATCGCGCCCCACCGGCCACTGAGGCTGGTGACGCCGCCCCGGATATGGATCCGCTTGTCTGGAGGGCAGGATGGTGCGGGTAGGAATTCGTACCAGATGCTGGGCGGCTCGTGGGCCGCAGCGACGGCCTCCTGCTTCTCCAGTTGCGCCAGCCTGCGATGCAGGGTAACGTCGTAGCTCATCCCATCTCCCACCCGTACCGTTTGCCGCCGAACAGGTACGACCTGCCCCGGTTGATGGGGTCGACCTCCATGTATTGGTTTTCAAGGTCCGTATTGCCGTTGTTGCGCAGGATCACGCCGCCGGCTGCGATCCCATAGTAGGCTGCCCGTTCGCCCACAATCTCCCACAGCGCAGCCTCAGCCTCGGCTGCCGTCTCGAATTCCTCCAGGTATGGAGAGCTGGCAATCCCGCGCAGGTAGAGGGTGCCGTCTGGGGCGGTGTCCGGCCACGGCTGGGGCGCGTTCCACATGCCAGATCGGGAGATGGTGACGATGCAGGGTGCGTACCAGTAGGAGTTGGTGAAGGTGTAGGTGTAGCCAGAATAGTTGAGCCGCACCGAGACCTTGGCCGAGTCGGTCAGGTCCACCTCGTAGGACGGGATGAGGATAGGGGTGGGATAATAGGCGTACAGGGGCCACCAGGCCAGGCCGCTGTTGAACCGGATGCTGGTGGACGGCGGGCAGGTCGGTGAGAGCTTAAACTGGTAGGCGTCGGTCTGCACCGACCCTGCCCGTCGCGCTTGGGCCTGTTCCAACCGCTGTACCTGGCGGTCGAGCTGCACGTAGGCTTGATAATCCCGGAGGCTGCTGGGCATCACGCGCTCTCCTCCCGGGTCCACGACTCGGCATATCCCTCGATTTCCTCTTCGTTCTCTCCGCTCAGCCGGCCACTGGCGTCGATGATGCGCACGTCCCACGTCCGGTCGAACGCGATCGCGGTGCAGAGGTCACCCATCTGCCAGTGCCCACCAGGTGGGGGTCCATAGAGGCAGGCGTTGGTCTGGATGAGTTCAAAAGTCAAGATCTCCTTCTTGCCGTCATCCTCCAACTTCTGTCTCAGATAAGCCTCGATCACGTCGGGCTGGGAGAGGTCCCGCAGGTCATAGAACTGCTCCCGCCGGCGGTAGGGGCTCTCGGCCAGAGCCTCGGCATTGGTCTGGGTATAGATGGGGCGCTGCATCCCACTGCCCTGCCAGCCGCCGATGGCCACCGTCACCTCGCCATGCCTGATGGTGCGCAGGCGGGGGTTCTTCATGTTCTCGTGCTCGAATGAAAATACCGTCGGTTGGTTGCCCTCCGCGTTGCCCACCCTGCGGTCGGTGCCCTTGAACGGGCTGTGGGTCTGGAATTCGTAGCCGCCGGCGACCCGCACCACGGCAAAGTCGCAATCACCGCGGGATCCGTCCTCCCCGATGGTGTCCCGCACGGCGTCCAGCAGCCGCACGTAGGCCCCCTCATAGCAGTCAATGGTGCCGGCCGAACTGTTGCCCTCGACGATCATATTGGCAAAGTTGCGGTCGGTGTCGGGGGAGCTGACCATCGACTCGGCCACCATCAGCTTGACCACGTCGTCGGCATAGCCGTGGGCCCACCACTTGTCGTAAAAGGCCCAGTTGTCGTTGCCGATGTTCATCAGGGGCTGCAGAAGCGGCTGGTCGATCAACCACTCGGGGCTCTGGCCCATGGAGGCCCAATAGTGCTCATCTACCTGGTCGCCCTCGTACCACTCTTCATCGTCCAGGTGAAAGCCCACGAACTCCTCGTACCAGTCGGCCTCATTCCCCGTGGCGTTGCGCTCGATGAGAACTTGGTAATCTACGGTGAACTCGTCCTTGGTCGTGGTCTCGGCCACCAGCTCCAGACGGAACACGCCGGGGTTGTTGAGCATGTGCTGCCAGGTGATGTTTTGGAAATCGTCGCCCGGGAACAGACGCACAACCTCGTCGGTGTTGTGGTCCAGGAGTTTGATCCGATAGTCGGCAAATTGGGGCATGGCACCTCAGCAATCAGCGGTGAAACGCATCTCCACCCCGAGCAGGCGCACCGGAGCCAGGAAGTCGTCGTCGGGCTGGGCGCCGGCCCGGTACACCAGCACGGCCAGCGGCTTCTGCTCGATGACGTTGACCGAGGCGATAAGCTGGTCGGCGTAGATCCGGCTCTCGAGCCTGGCCTGTTGATCGGCCAGGATGCTGGCATTGTCGGCAAGGTTAAATTGCACGTCCTCGTAGCCTTGATAAACGTAGATATCCCAGTGGACGTTCTCGGCCCCCGCGCCCAGGCCGTTGACGTCGGGCACGCTCCAGACGTAAAAGTCGACGGTACCCCCCACCAGCGAGGGAGGAGGCCAGAAGTAGGCCCACAGGCCATCGGTCACCCCGTCGGCCATGCGCCAGTGGTCGTATGCCGCGCCATAGATCCCGCCCGCATCGATCCACTCGCAGCCATAGAGGCTCTCGTCCGCGGTCTCCAGCTTGCCGGCCCCCCGGAACTGGTAGCGGGTGCGGTCGGGGATCTTGGCCGGCGTCACGGCCCCCGCGTCATAGTGCTCCGAGTCGATAGTGGCCGCCGGCCAGTCGGTGCCGAACGTGCAAAAGTCGCGGGTGTCGGTCAGGGTGATGACGCCCGAGCTGGTAATGGAAACCGTGGCCAGGGGGATGTCGTAGGTGGTGCCGACTGTTTGCACCAGGGCCGTGACCAGGGCCACCCGGCAGGTCTGGGCCGCCCAGGACCGCCGCACCACCACGTAGTAGGTCGAGGTGCCAGAGGCCGGCGCGGCCACGGTCACGCTCACCGCGGCGTCGGTTTCGTAGACCATGCCATAGATCACGGCCCCGCCGGTTGCCACGCTCAGGGGACTAGTCGTACCAGTTACCTCCAGGCTGTTCAGCCAACCCTTGAGCACGCCCTGGTTGCCGGTGCCGTTCAGCACAGCCCGGAAGAAACGGTCCATTAGCTCCGACTGGGTATAGACCGCCCCGTCCCCACCGCCCGTTGTGTTCCAGAAATACGATCTTTCGGTCATATCAGCTATCCGCCGTATACGATAGCTCGATGGCCATCAACTTGATTGGTAAATTGATCGTGTCTGCTGCGTCGATGCCGTCCTTGACCACGTTCAGATGCACCACGTCCCCGGCCGATACGCTCAGGGTCGCTATCAGATCCCGGTACATGTAGGGCGAACCGGGCAGTGAGGCATCGGTGTCGGTGCGGCCCGCATTATCAACCGTCGTGGTGCCTGACTGGGCCGCGAATGCCGCCCCACTGGCCCCGGCCCAGGCGAACCAGTCCCATACCACGCTGCCGGTGGTGGCCCTGGGGACAGGAGAGTTCCAGGCGGTGACGTCGGGCGTGTTCCAGGCGTAGACGTACAAGTCCCCGGTAAAGTCCTCGGGCACCCGCTCGGTCAGCCACACCCCCAGGTAGCCGCCCGTGGTCATCCTCCAGGCGCAGTTCATGGGCGACCAGTAGGGAATGATATACGCCCCTACTGCAGCCGCAGGATCAAAGTCCTCCATGCGCCACTCGGGGGCCTGAGCCGCGTTGGCATCCGGTTTCAGCATCCCGGCCCCATGCACTCGCCAGCGGGTCTGGTTTTCCAAGATGGCCGTGGTCACGGCGTCTGCCGCCAGGGCAGCCGTGGTCACCGAATCATCCCCCGGCTCGAAGGTGAACTCGCACCATTCGCGGGTGTCGGTGATGGTCAACGCCCCGGCCCCGTCCACGTCTATTGAAGCCAAAGGGATGTCATAGGTTACATCTGGCGTCTGGGTCAGGGCCGCCCCCGGGCCGGCGATGCGCGTGATCCTCGCTGTCTGGGCCGCCCAGGACCTGCGCACCACGATTAGGTCGGTCCTGGGCCCATTGGGCACGTTGACGTTGAGCGCGGCGTCGTTCTCGTAAAAGAGGCCGTAAACGATGCCGCCCCCGGTAGCCACCGTGGCCGTATTGGCCCCGCCGTCGGTCACCTCGAGCTCGTTGAGCCAACCGCGCAGCACGCCCCTATTCCCGGTGCCGTTGAATAGCATCTGGAAATAGCGGTCCATGAAGGTGTCGTCGCCATAGGAGGCCCCGTCCCCCGTTGTCCCATCCCAAAACCACGAACGTTCCGTCATGGTGCATATCCCGTGTAGGCGAACTCTACGCCCAGCAGCCGGCCCCGGTCGGTGCCGCTGGAGTTGTATTCGCTCACAAAGTAGTAAACAAGATCGCCGGCAAGCAAGCTGACAGGCGAGGCGGCCAGTTCCCGATAGGCCTGGTCGACCACCTTGGTGCCGGTGAAGTAGTTGCTGTGGTAGGTGCCGTAGTAGCGCACCGCCCCACTGGCTGCCCAGACCTGGTATGCCGTGCGCCAGTAGTAGGTGCAGGAGGCCTGCAAGGGCGTATGCCAGAGGTAAGCGGTCAGGGCTGTACCGGCCAGGTTGTGGGGCACCTTGAAAACCGCCGAGGCCGCCGAATACAGGGTATTGGCGTGGGCGTTGAGGCCCGGTGGCGTCTCCCCGGTCCAGTCCATCTCCCAGGTTGGCTTGATATATTGCCCCGATCCCGAGTAGTAGGAGAAGGCGCTATCATAGACCACGTCGAAGGGCTCAAAATCCTGGGCCCCGATGAAGAAGCTGTCGCTGCGGGTGCTGCGCGCAGGCAGGTCCGCGCCCTCGGCCACCAGGTGGGCGGTCTCGATGGTGCCGTCCCCGGGCACGGTGGTGAAGTTGCAGTATTCCCGGGCGTCGGTCACGGTGATATTGCCCAGGGTATCCACCTCCAGGGTGGCCAACGGGATATCGTAGAGTCCCGATCCGCTGGGGGCTGGACTCTGGGTCATGGCCGGGATCCCACCGCCCTCGGTGCCGGCGATGCGCGTGATCCGGGCCTGCTGGGTACTCCAGTTGCGCCTCACGACGATCCGGTCGTAGCGGGTGGCGCTCACAGGGGTCGGGACCGTCACCGTGACCGCAGCGTCGTTCTCGTAGCACAGCCCATAGATCACAGCCCCGCCGGTATTCACCGACACCGGACTCGCGGCCCCGGTCACGGCCAGGGCGTTCAGCCAGCCCAGGAGCACGCCGCGGTTGCCGGTGCCGTTGAGCACCATGCGCATGACAATGTCCACCCAGGGACTGACCACGGTGGGGTTGCTCATGTGGTAGCCCACCCCGTCGGCGGTGGCTACGCACCACTCGTTGGCGTCCCCGACCGTCACTCCGTTCCAGAAAAAGCTACGCTGTCCCATCTAAGTCCCCAAGATCTCCGCGTACCAGCAGACCTGCACCTCGGGCTCCAGCCAGTAGAGACCGGTGTCGTCGATATCGGCGCACCAGAATGATAATGTGTTGCTGCCCGGGTCCAGGACAAAGCTACCAATGTCGCCGCCCACATAACTGGTCAGGTCGTCGCCGGCCCCGTTGGTTGCCGTCTTGTCCGGCACAGAGATGGTCACCACTTCGTCATCTGCGATCACGTACCCGTCCCACGTGATCTGCTTGCCGTTGGTATCGTTGGTCAGGCTCCAGTCCGACAGGGGCCCGGTAATGGTAATGACCGGCTTGGCCGCCCAGGTGCCATTATTGACCGCCGTGATGGTGGCCGTGCCGATGGTCACCCCGAGCAGGAATGGCCCAGTGAAAGGCACGGTCAGCTCGTCCTGAGTGGTGAAGGTGCCGGCGGTCACACACACGCGCCCGTCGCTGTCCCTGGTCTGGCCCGACTCCAGGTCGACCGTGGTCCACTTGAAAAATGGGTCGTTTATGACGAGCTGGATGGTGCTCATCTGCAGGAACGGTGGATCCTGGTCACCGTGCCGGAAGTCAAAGCCCGAGTTGTACCAGACGTCGTGCAGCTCAAAGGTGTGGCGGTCCTCCCGGTACAGGCGCAGCTTGTGCGGCCCGTTCATGGGATTGAAAACGTCGACAAAGTCTAGGCGCTTCTTCCAGAACTCGGTGCGGCAGTCGGTGTCGGTGAGGAACCCAACGTTCACTACCCGCGGCTGGAAGGCATAGCCCCAGTGCGATCGCCCCTGCTGGAAGGGAGCCCGCGTGGTCCAGTGCCGGATGGGCGGCAGGCCCAGCCCGCTCATCTCGGTCACGTGCCGCCAGGGGTGCTCCAGCGGGTAGGTGTTCCCGTTGGCGTCCTCGATCTCGAATTCGATATGGTCAAACAGGGCCACGGTTTACCCTCTCCCCGGCATACTGCGCATCGCCATCTGCAGACCCACGATATCATCCCGCAAGCTGGCCTCCGACTGGGCATTGGCATAGTGGGCCGCCACGTCAAAGCGGTACTGAGGGCTGTTGGTGATGGTGGTCGAGGTGGATTGCTGGTTATAGACGGCCGGTGCCGGCTGAGCCACGCGGCCCATACCGCCCTGGAAGGCCTGCACCGCGCCCAGGTAGTTGTCGAAGATCTTCTCCGCTGGGAAGCCGGTCTCCAGTGCGTCGGTCAGCCCCTCGGCAAAGCGCAGCATCCAGCGCGATGGTGAATGGGACTCGAACACGTTCTCCCAGTCGGTGCGGAAGTTCTGGGCCTCCTCGATGGCCCGGTCCAGCCAGCCGGCGATATTGTCCTGCACCATGGACTTCAGGGCTTCATAGGTCGAGCGGTCCACGTTTTTCCAATGCTCGGTCCACTCGCCCATCTGTAGGGCCAGCTTGGACTTGATCGCCGCCTTCTGGTCGTCCAGGCCCTGGTCGATGGTGGTGAGCTGCTCTCCGTAGGCCTCCTCCAGGTCCCGCTGGCGTTCTTGGTAATTCTCCCGCTCGGTGGCAAGCTGCTCCTGGAGTTGCTGTTTGCGGTTCTCGGCCGCTTCGGCCAGGCGCTGCTGCTCCTCCCTGAGCCGCGTTTCCAGGTCGGCCAGGCGCTGGGCGTTATTCTCGCGGATGCGGTCCAGCTCCTCGGCGTGCTGGCGGTCCAGGTCCTGCAGGCGTTCTTGGTAATCCCGGTGCCGCTCCTCCTGGTCCCGCTTGAGGGCGATGGCCAGGTCCTCCAGGCGCTGTTCGTGTTGGCGTTGGCGCTCGTCCCGCCGCTCCTGGTAGGCCCGCACGTCCTCCTCGATCTGGGCCAGGTAGGCATCATTGCGCTTCTCCTGCTCCGCCTCCAGCCACTCCTCCAGCTCGGAGAGTTCTTCGCCCTTGCGGTCCTCGAGGGCGTCCAATTCGGTCTCTTTGAGCTCCTCCAACTCCTTCATGATCTGGAGCCGGCGTTTTGCCTCTGAGCGGCTTATGCCCTCCTCGCCCAGCGCCTTGGTGAGCTCGTCGTATTCCTGCTGCAAGGCCTCGCGTTGCTCGTCGAAGCCGGGAGGCTCGGGTTCCAGCCGGTACTTGGCTGTGATCTCGGCCTCTTCCTTGGCATATTTCTCCTGGAGGGCCAGCATCCGGTCGGCATAGTCCTGGGCCAACTCCTCCATCTCGGCATAGTAGTCGCGCCGGCTGTCCTCCAGGTCGGAGAGCAGATCCCGCTCCATCTCCTCCAGGTCGCGGGCCAGGTCGCGGTTGAGATCCTCGATATCCTCGGCGTACCGCCGCTCCAGGTCGGCCAGGCTCTGCAGCAAGTCCCGGTGGGCCTCCTCGCGCTCCCGGGCCAGGTCCTGCTCGGCCTTGGCGATATCTTCGGCGTACTGCTGCGCCAGGGCTGCGCGGTCGGCTTGATAATCCTGCTCGGCCGCCAGCAACTGTTCCTGCAGGTCCTGATCGACCTCGACGATGCCCTCCATGATGTCGGCCACCCGGTCGGCGTGGTCCTCTTCGAGGTCCCCCAGGGCCTTCATCAGTCGTTTGCGCGCTGCCTCCCGCTGCTCGTCGGCCCGTTTCTCGGCGTCCAGGATCCGTTCGGCGCTTTGGCCGGCTGCCGCCTCCAGGAACTTGGCCAGTTCACCCCGGGCCTGGGCCAGCAGTATCATCTGCTCCTGCAGGCTGAGGTTGTTCTCGTCGATCATCTTGGTAAAACTCGTCGATGACGGCCCCGGCGCCCAACATCCCGCCGGCGTAGTAGCCGACATTCTTGCCTGCCTGTTCCAGGTTGTAGTTGTAGGTCTCGAGCATCTCGGCGGCGTCTTGTTGTTCCTGGCGTAAACGCGCTTGGGCACGGGCTGCCCCAGTCATAACCTGGACAAATGCCTCTGTTTCAGCCCGGTTGTAGCCCTGCATCTGGGCCAACTCGCGCATGGCATCCACATCCTGCATCACTGCCAATGTGGCATTGGAGAATGTGACCACCCTTGCCCGCATGACCTCATCCAGGGCCTCCATATCGGCTTTCAGCCTCGGTAGCCCCTCCAGCAGATCGTCCAGCCACTCGATGCCTGTCAGATCGAAGCCAAAACCCTTCTGTAGCTCACGCCAGGCCTCGGTGACCGTCAGGGCGTCCACGCCCTCTTTGGCTGCATTGGCTCCCCTAGCCACCTCCCAAAGACCTTCAGAGACGACATAATTTATCAATCCTGCCTTTTCAGCCTGCCTCACATACTCCTCATAAGACTCAGAGGCGTTGAGGATCGCCGCCGCCTCCTCGCGGTGCCCTTCCTCCAATTCCTTCAGGTAGGAATAGACCCCCACACCAATGATGGCTGTCAGAGCCGCTACCAGGCCTATAGGTCCAAGGATGGCCAGGGTACTGCCTTTCAGGCTGACATTGAGGGCTTTGAGGGCAATGGAAATCTGGGCAATCTGGGCTCCAAAGCTGACCATGGCCGAGCCGCCCTTGAGCAGGCCGCCGGTCAAAGCCCCTACTGCCGCTGTTGCTGCCTTCCATGGCTCGGGCAAGCCCATGAGCGTTTTGGTCAGGTCCTTGGCTAAAAAAATGGCCTCTGAAAAGGCGGGGAGCAAGGCCTCGCCAAAGTCCTCTTTGAGCTCCTCGATGTACCGCGAAAAACTGCGTATCTGTTTGCTGGCGGTACCCATTGCACTTTCGTATGTTCCAGCAATGCTGGATCCCTGGGCGATAACCGCCTCAAGGGCGATCATTTGCTTCTCGGCGCTGGTGAGGGACTGGACAACCCGCCCATTGGCCTGGGCCCACTTGGTGTACTCGCCCTGGAAGTCAACGATGATACCCCGATACCGCAATAGCTCGGGCTGCAGGGTCAGGATGCCGTGCAACATTCCGGCAAGGGCCTGGCTGGAGTCCTCCATGGAGATGACAGCGGCGTCCTGGGCAAGGCGGGCCAGTTCTGAGGCCTTGGTGAGATCCAGGTTGGAGCGCACGAACTGGCTCACCAGGTTGGAGGCCACCGCAGTGGTAATACCCTGCTCCTTGATGGCCTTTACCTGCTCCCGCATGGACGCCGCTGAAAGATCGTTCTGCTCGGCCAGGTTGGCCAGGACAGCGTCGAGCTCCTGGGCCCGCGCAGCGGTCATGGTGGCCTGCTTGGCCAGTCCGAGCAGTTGGCTCCCAATCTGCCCTGCCGTGCCGGCCNNCCAGGTTGGCCAGGACGGCGTCGAGCTCCTCGGCCCGGGCTGCGGTCATGGTCGCATCCTTGGCCAGCCCGATCAGTTGATTTCCAATCTGGCCCGCTGTGCCGGCCACCTGCTGGAGCGCACCCAGGCTCATCAAGGCCAGCATCTTTTGCCATGCGCCAGCCGCTTGGCCGGCCCCATCCGCTACCTGGCTTGCGGCAATCTCGACCCGGTCGGCCCAATCCTCGATCGCGCCCCCTGAGTCCAAGAATTCCTGCTCCATCTCGCGCAGGACCCGCACGATCTCGGGGCCGTACCGCCGGGCAATGTCGGCATAGGCCTTTTCCAGCGCGTCGGTCGCTTGGGCGGTGCCTTTCTGGCTGGCCGCCGCCATAGCGTCCAGCTCTTCGCCAATCTGCCTGTATGCGGTTTTGACAACGCCGGCTCTGCGCTTGAATTCCTCAAAGCCCTCGAGGACTACATCAAAGCCAACGTCTGGCAGGTCGTTGCTCATCTATCTGCCCCGAAAAAAGCCGATTTTTGGGAAAAAACCTTGACAGCTATCAGGCCCGTGGTATAATGCAGGAAACGGGAAAGGAACTGCGAAATGGCCAAAGAGATCAAGTTCATGAAGGTGGCCTTGGGGCGTGACAAGGAGGTCCGGAAAGCAGAAGAGGAGCTTGCCGCACTCCTGAGTGCGGGATGGCGGATCGTGTCCTCTGGAGGGGGTACGGGCAAGGCCGTCACCGACGTGGCCGGCTTTGTGATCCTCGAGCGAGAACGACAACCCGCGTGACCCACCCCTAGATTTTCAAACATCGCCCTCG
>JABAHP010005305.1_pt1 | contig 13782 bp, 12 predicted proteins | sample 7062081 | NCBI WGS metagenome assembly JABAHP01 (sample SAMN14534357, study PRJNA622989) | marine sediment metagenome | biome: marine biome [ENVO:00000428]; feature: marine pelagic biome [ENVO:01000023]; material: deep marine sediment [ENVO:00002113] | place: India: Gulf of Kutch | collected... | reverse complement strand
GGTCGCGTGACCCGTCCCGGCGGGGGGTACCAATCCTGGAGCGCCGCTAGGCGCGACGCGAGGCGATAGCCCCGCCTACTTGTTGTATCTCATTGTGAATCTGCTCGGCCCAGCCTGGGCTATCGCGCCTAGGGGTGATTCATTGATACACGACCAGGTCGGGTCTTCTCCTGACCCTCCTCTCCAGCTCCTCCACCGCGTCCTCTCCCAGGAACTCGAATGAGACGAGCCATGGCTTCGAGCCCTGCTGCCCTGATACGTCCTCGTAACGTGAGAGAGCGAGGATATTCTCGCCGGCCAAGACCTTCCGCTCGGTCCGAGAGACCTCGGAGTACTGTATGAAAACCTCGTGATTGTATTGCACCCCGTTCTCGTAGAGGCCAGGAGCGGGGGATCTCCCGACCTTCCTCTTTAGGTTCCAACATACGGGGAAGGGCACGAAGATCGTGAAGATGCCGATACAGACCAGCGAGAACACGAGCCGGTCCCTGTTGAAGTCCTCAGGAAGGAACATCCACGCGACTACGGCAACGACGAGCAACAGTGCTCCCAAGGAGAAGAAAAGCCTGAGTACGCGCCGGTTGACCCGTTCGAGGGCCGCCTCGAACCGACGTCTCCACTCGTCCTTGGTGTGGACCAGCATCTGCCCCCTTTCAAAGCCCTCGTCGGGCACCATCTTTCCGTCGAGGAAGATCTTGGATGCCACGGAACCCCTCTGGTGTTCAAAGGGTCGAGGGCGGATAAAAGGTTTGACCTGGAGTTCGTCATTGCCACCGCCGGTGCCCTGCTCCCTCCCGGCCTCTGCATCATCTGCGCGGATGGGTCGCGCCTGCGGCGCTCCAGGACAGGGTCCCCCCTGCCGGGACGTGCCGCACGGCCCGTCCCGATTTGCTACATTTATATCCGAAGGAACCAAATGTATGAGAAATATCAAATTCAAATGCACCCTGATTCTTATATATCGAACACAACAATGGAAATAATAGAAGACATCTCAATACGGTGGTGTATCCAAGTACTTCGTTGTATGCGGTGGCACTCAATGGGGAAAAAATATATGTCTTTATCCACCATTGCGCATCCTGGGCCGGGTAGGTGGCTACTTGGTCCCGGGAAGGTAAAGAAAATCAGCGGTGGCGAGGATGGAGACCTAATTAGACAGGCCTGACCCTCGACATCACTCAAAATCGGTGAAAATATGGCGGAAGAGGATTATGAGCTGATTGGTGCAAATGTGGTCCTTTTAGCTCAATCTCACAACCCGTCAATTGTCACAAAGGATTGGATAACGAATAATGAAATTATTGAAGAGGATGTGTCAAATTTTGTCAATACACCCGCTTTCTCACTTATCGAGACACCATCTTTTAACTTAGCTTTGGATACAAATCGTCTCCAACTATCTTTAAAAAGACCTCGGAAGAGTCAAGTCCAGAGACTCACGAAATCGATCAAATCGTATGTTGAGAGACTGCCAGAAACTCCGTATACAGCGGTAGGTTTGAACTTCGTATATAGAATCCCTGAAGGAAGGAAGATCCGAGAAAGATTTCTTCCAGANNTTGACTGGTTCGGAAACTCATCGTGGCATGAGGTTGGTATTTAAATATACAGTGTTCAAAGTGCAGATGGATCTTCGTCCAACTGGTGAAGTACAGCACGAAGTGCATTTCAATTTTCATAGGGATGTTGATGGTGCAAATCAAATAGCTAGCACTGTGCGACGCCATAATAGTGCTATCCGGAAATCTGAAGGGATATTAAGAGGGATTATCGATGGCGGGGGATGAAGTACTACCAATGGAGTGTGACACTTCCGGATGGTCTCTGGAAAAGGTTGAGAAGGAGAGAAGTCGAGTAACTCCATTACTAGCAGCGGCTCAAGACGCGATAGGTCAGAACCCTTCCTGGACTGATTTTCACTCAGATATTTCCACCGAGACTACTGATCAACCCTTCAATCCAGTTCTGGCAAGTTTCATTGATAGCACGTTGAAGTCTGTTTGGGCAAATGGGAATGATGATGATTGTGTTCCACACAATGCAAGTTTGAGTTTAGCCACCGCCAGAGAGCACAATCAGAACTTCTATCAGAGATACAAAAACGAAATAGCACAACGATATAAGGGCATGGTTGTCGTAATTGCCGACGGTGCTTTGGCAGGAGTTGCTAGTGACTTCGAGGACGCTGCATCACTCGCCGTTTCTGCTAGCCACAGATTCGTTTTCAGGGTGGGCGATGAAATGGTTTCCGGAGGCAAGATGCGTTGGCCGAAATCGAGGAGATAGTGTCCTGGTCATTTGATACACCCCCAATCATGAGAGTGTCCTTCCATACTCCTATGGGGAATCGACATCCTAGACGAAGAAATCGTTTTGAAAACGCTGTTATCGATTCTGGCTACGATGGGGATGTCTATTTACCACGTGCAATCTATCAAGCATTGGAACTTGAACTTTGGGAGCTACCTGGTCGAGAATTCTACAACCTTCCAGATGGCGAAGAGATGGAATGTAACAGAGCAACAGTAACAGTCCATGTCTCTGAAACAGATATGGTATTCCATGGTGTTGTCGTAGCATCCCCTGATGATGATGATTATCCTGACGATGAAATACGACTGGGATCTGTTTTTATGAAGAGAATGAGACTCCTTTTCGAGGGAGCAAGGGAAGATCCTAGAATATCAATCCTTCAGAATTGACCTTCGTTGTCCGCGTTATCATATATAATGACATGCCCCCACAACGCTTATCCCCCTCCCCCGCCCTCCTTTCCCCCATGAAGCACCCGCCCTCCATCGACCCTGCGGCCAAGATAGCCCCCACCGCCATCGTGGACGAGTACCACCCCTCCCTCGGCACCCGCGTCCCGCCCACCGTCATCCAGGCGGGCGCCTCCGTCGGCCACCACTCCATCGTCTACGCCTCCGCCGACATCCACGCCAACGCCTCCGTGGGGGACCGCTGCACCCTACACACCCACTCCACCGTCCGCGCCTCCGCCGTCCTCGGGGAGGGCTGCGTCGTCGGCGAGGGCGCCGTGGTGGGCGAGGACGCCCGTCTCGAAGCCAACTGCCACGTCGGCCCCGACTGCGGCGTGGGCACGGGGGCCTCCCTGGGCCCGGGGGTGGTGCTGTGGGAGCCGCCTGGGTAAAGACGTGGTAGGGGCGGGTCGCGTGGCACGCCCCTGCCTTTCCTACGCGCCGCAGGCGCGGGGACGTCAGTAGTGACAGGAGAACTTCGTCAGCAGGGTCTCGGGTTCCAAGTTGTCAAGGAAACGGGCTTGGAAGTTGAGGATCCACGTCTTCTCCACGGGGGGTGGGTGCTGGGGAGATATGAACCATCTGAACATCCCAGGGGAGTGCCAGTCCCCCTCGTCATCGATCACGGCGCTCGTGTAGAACCTGCTGTAGACATCCAGGTACTCCTCGTACGTGTCGACGAACAGCCTATCGATGAATTGAGGGTCCAGCAAGGTCTCCGCGGCCCAACATTCGATCAACCCCATCCTCGCGTGCTCCCTGAGGTGCTCCCAGTCGATATCACAGTAGCGTCCCTCGGCCTCCCACGCCGGCTCTAGCTCCCCCCGCAATGGTAGCTCCCGGCACCCCCAGTAGTCCGTCTTCCCCCTGGGGTTGACTGTGCTGACGACGTCACCATTCTCGTCCCTGGGCATCTGGTCGCCACCGATGTAGCTGGTGCTCCAGTCGTAGTACTCGTCAGGGGTCATCTCGACCTTCTCCAAGTAATCCTCCAACACTGAGTCGAGGTTCCTGGTGAGGTCGACCTTCCAGAGAGTTCTTCTCTGACGCCTTATCCACCTCTGCCGGGATCTCGCCCGCTTCGAGTGGCGTTTGACCACGTGGGGTTCCACCTCCCTGTCCTCGGCGAAGACCTCCACCTTCTTATACGCATCATCGCCGATGACCAGCAGAGTGAACCTTGCCACGGACCCTTCCCCTTCCCATTGAGCACTCAATCGAACACGCTGAGACCCGCAGTGGGTCAGCCCGCTGGTTGGGATTGATCCATGGGTAAATATTATTTATCGAGGACGTGCGTTCTCGCTGGGAGGGTCATGTCCTGGACCATAGATGGTCTGATACTCTTACCCGCTGTCAACCTCACAGAAGGGCGGTTCTCGACGTTCATGTCTCAACTGGGGGTAGAGACGGACTCCTGGGTCCCCGAGTGGACGCCCAATCTCCCCGACGCTCCTCTTCTCTCCACGGTCTTCTATCCCCAGGCCAGACTGTCCGGAATCGAGCTGGGCTTCGATTCCTCGTTCTCGGGTAAAAGAGGCGTCTCAGTGGAGCTTCCCGATGGACTGGCCTACCTGAGGGTCTTCGCCGACCAGGGTCAGTTCGTGGGTGACCTTGGGAACCAGAACCGCTTCTACAAGCTCTTGAAACAGTTCTTCCTGGAGTTCGGTGGGATCTACGGGGTGGTGGACCACGAGTTCCTATTCGAGGACCGGCTCACGTTCCGGGAGTTCATGAAGGTCCAATGCGCCATCCACATGTTCTCCTCTGAACTGGTCGACGCCGTCGGTCACGAGGAGTTCGAGTTCCCAGACAAGTTCGGTGACGGGGGGGACCCCAGGTGGCTGAGATCCGCAGAGGACTTCTACAACGGACTGCCCACCCACTTCGTCTTTAGGCTGCAGAGGCTCCTGGGACTGGTCCGCGAGAGGTATGACTTCACCAGGTTCGGGGGAGAGGACGGGTGGGCCGAGGAAGATATCGCCTCGCTCACCGAGGAGAGGGAGGAGGTCCAGGGACGCGAGGCCCCCAACAAGTTGGTGGTCGCGGACTGTTGGAATCTGTTCTTCGTCCTCTTCTATCCCGAGGAGAACCACACCGAAGTCAACTGCCGGGAGTTGGTCACGGGGCTTGTAGACGAGGAGGCGGGGACCGAGAAAGGTAAGGACCGATTCCCCATCAAGGTCACGAACCTGTTCCACGGTTACATGTCGATCAACCACAGTTTCTACGACAAGAAGGACCCACCCTTCCGCACCAGGAACCTCACGGCAACCTGCCTCACCCTGTCCGGGACCGGTCTGTTCAAATTTTTCGGTCCGGAGTTCCAGTGTGATGGGCACCGTTGTATTCTCATACTGACATCCAAGCGTGGTACCGTCCCGATGGTCGAGTACGAGCGGGACTTCCTCGATGTGATACAGAGGTTCTCCAGGACCTTCGGAGCGACCTTCGGCTTCGGTCACTATCACTACGAGGACTTCGCAAGGACCTACGAGGAGTTGGGGTCGTTCACCGATCGATTGTGGCCGATTAACCTGTTTTCCGAAGAGGGGGGAGGACCGGGGGTGGTGTCAGGAGTTGAACGCTTCGCCCGTCTCTCGGGTGAACGCTGGAAGTGCGCACCCTTGTCCGATACGAGGGCGATACTGTCGTTCGAGCCCATCGACGTGAGACCGGAGATGATACCGGCCAGATGGAGACAGATGCTGCTGGAGGAGTGGTCCGATGAGCTACCACCTTGAGGTCGTGTTCATCGTCCCCTCAGCTCGCCTGACCGAGGGGAGGTTGTCCAGTACGTTGGACGCCCTGAGGGCGTTGCCGAACTCCTCGGTACCGTCCTTCGCGCCACTGGACCCGGGAAGGCCCCTATCCCACGCGCAAGTAGGCCTCCTGTCCGCGGACGTCAACTCGCTGGAGATCATCGCCAGCTCCTCCCTCGCGGAGGCAGAGGACGAGACCTTGATACTGCCCGATTGGTTGGATTACATCGTTCTCTCGGTCCCCGAGGGGAACCTCCTCTTCATCGATGGCCAGCACGACCGTCTCCTGGAGGTCATCCTTGCGGTTTTCGAGAACATGGGTGCGCTTTACGCAGTGACGCTTCACGAGCTCGCCCTGGCGGTCGAGCGTTTGAAGTTCGACGACCTGAAGAGGGAGCTGGGCGGTGTCCACGTCTTCTCGACCGAACTGGTCGAAAGGGTGGGAATGGACAGATTCGCGTTTGATGGGAAGATCGGGGAGACCGGCGGTGCCGTGTGGCTCCGGTTCGGGAAGGAATTCTTCTACGGGGCCCCCACGGAGTACCACGAGGCGCTGGAGAAGCTCATCGGTGACGCCTGGAGGAACCTATTCGAGGGGGAAGTGGTCAAGAAGCCGTCGGTGGACGAGGCAGACCTGGACGACGTCCCCGACGAACCCACCGATCCTAAGGAGGAGAAGGTGGTGGTCCGGTTGGACGCAGGTGACTACTCGGTCCTGCTTCCCTTCCGGTCAGCTGGCTTCTTCTTCTGGGCCTACTATCCTGAGGAGAACCACACCATGGAGCGGATGAGGGGCTTCCATCGCGAGCTCTTGGGGGGCAACGTCGGCAACGAGGAGTACTTCGAATCGAGGGTGAGGAACTGGTTCAAGGGGAGCGCCGACTTCGACTCCGTGGGTTTCCCCGTCGGCGACCCCCCCAGCCACTTCGTCTACACCAACATCATGTTCCACATCACCTCTGGACGGGAGGGCCTGATGTCCAACGGCCCCGGTTTGACGCGCGAGGGATGCGTGGGGGTCATCATGAGGACCCAGGGGGACCTGGGAGCATTTGAGGACCCACGGTCATCCATGGCCGTCATAAGGTTCATCGAGGTCTTCACGAGACACTTCGAGCCCGTCTACGGTTTCGGTCACGGGAACTACAACCAGTTCTGCCACAGGTACCAGATGCTGCCCCCCCACGAGGAAAGGATCTGGCCCATGAACGTATTCGACCTGGACAGATATGATAGGACATTGGAGGAGAGAGCGAGAGAGTACTGGATGGAAAACATCGAGGACTGGTGCCTCAGGAAAATTGCAGGTCGATGGATGATGCTCCATTCGTCGGAGCTCTCACTGCCGGAGGAAAGGGTACCGTTGGATGTAACGGAGAGGGTCCTGGGCTCGGCGGAGGACAAGCTGACCCCTAGGCCGTGAGCGCGCTGCCTTTGTGATGGGGAAGAAAATGGGTTTCAGGCGGGGAGGTCGGGTCCTGGACAAGGCGAAGGCCATGCGGTCCAGGGGCCAGCATGACAAGGCGATACGGTACCTCGAGGACGCGATGGAACGGGAGCGCAGGCGAAGGAACCCTGAACCACTAATGATGGCCGCCTACCAGAACGAGAAGGCATGCATCCTCTACAGGGCAGGGTCGACCGAAAGGGCGGCAGAGGAGATTCAGGAATGCCTCGACCTCATTGACAAGGGGGGCATCGACAACGACGAGTTCCATGCCAAGGTGCTCAGGAACCAGGGGGTGTTCCTGCGCGAGTTGGGACGTTTTAAGGAGGCCAGGAGGTCCCTGAGAACCGCACGCTGGATTGACGACCGGAGGGGGCCTGAGGGAGCGTACGACTCCGCAAACGACCACTACCAGCTGGGATTGGTCCTGTCGGGCCTCAACCGGCATGGCGAAGCCCTAGCGGTCTTCGAGGAAACGCTCACCATGTACTCCGACCTCTCAAGAGGGCCCACGAAGGAAATGGGCCTGACGCTGAACAACATCGCGCTACAGTTGTACTCGTTGGAGGACCTTGAGGGGGCGATCAGAAACGGGATGGAAGCCTACCAGGTCCTTAGCGGTCTGATGCCCCATAGCGATCCGGACCTCACGAACCAGATGTTCAACCTTGCCAGGTTCCTATGGAAGGACGGGCAGCTTGACGAGGCCGAGAGACTGACGAGGGAGGTCATCGACATCGAGGTGCAGCGGGGCGAGGAGCGGTCCGGGCCCCACGCGCACAGCCTGGTACTGATGGCACAGATAGAATACGCGAGGCAAGAGTACGACAAGTCCGTGAAACTGATGTCCCGGGCCCTGGAGATCAACCGTGGACTGCACGGACGCCACTCGCGGCCAGTAATCGACAACCTCCATATGCTGCGAAAAATCGAGTATCAAGGGAAGGGCGACCTCCGTCAGGCCGAGAGAATCCAGAAACGGATTCTCGCGAGCGAGCAGAGGGTCTCCGGGTGGAACAGCGAGGCGGCCCAGGAGGAGGCATTACTACTCAGGGAGATAAGCGAGGGGTTGTCCCCCGTTAAAACGAGGGCGGCCGAGGACAAGAAGCGAAAGGAGATCGACAACGTATTCAACCAGGCGAAGTTCTGGATCTCCGAGTTCGACACCTCGGAGAGGGAACGCCAGGAAAGGATCGTGGAGAAGGTCAGGACAGGTACCGCCTTCCTCATCGAACACAAGGAGTTCGTAAGGGCGGAGCGAATAGCGAGGGAGGTGGTCCGTATGGACCGAACGCTCCTGGGCGACACTCATGAACAGACCATGAAAGACCTGAAGACCTACATGGAAGCACTGAAGCAGCAGGACAAGGAGTTCCGGGGCAAGGATTTAATCAGCCAATTGGTCACGAGCTATCTTGACGATGAGACCGTCGATACCTCCAACATGATCGAACTCCTGGCCTTGCAGGGCGTGGCCTATAGGAAATCGGGTATGATCGAAGAGGCCCAGGCAAGTCTCGAGGAGGCCGTTTCGGTGGCTCGAAGAAAAGGGGACGATGGGATGCTGGCGAAGAGCCTTAGCGACCTATCGAGAGTCCACACATCGTACGGACAGTTCGTTGCCGCGGAGAACCTGTTGAGGGAGGCCCTAGCAATGCTCTCCAGTGGGATTTGGCATGGAAGCTATATACACTTCGATGTGCTGAAGACCTACTCGGAGCTTCTCGAGGAGCAGGACAGGTTCGAGGATGCAGCCGACGTCACGAGGTACGCCCTCAGCCTCATCTTCAGGACTGAATACTCGCTCACAAATACGAGGCATGAGACGGTCACCAGGCTCCTTCGCGAGCTGAACAACATTTATCAGTTGCCCGGGGTCCACGAGGAGGTGGGTGCCATAAGACGGCTCCATCTCATGCGCCAGAGTCGTGTTTCACCAGGAGAAGGACCTCCGGCAGAGCTGGAGATCGAGGACCTCATCATTAGCGTTGGCAATCTATTCGCCATCGAGAACATGGTCTTCTGCACCTACGAACAACGTGTAGGTGCGTCGAGGGAGCGCCTCAACCCCCTCCGTGCCTACTTCTGGTGGAACCTCTCCCGCATCGACCTCCATATGTTCGGGGCCGATTCCATCACCTCGGAGACTCTCGTTCGGAACGCGATACCAATCATCAGGGAGATAAGGGGAAGCGAGGATGTGTACTATGCCAGGATGCTGATGCACCTTGGTGAGGTCCTTGCGGCACGAAACGAGCTAGAGGGGGCTGAGGAGATCACGAACAAAGCGGTGAAGCTATTGGTTCACGAGCATGAAGATCCCACCATCCACGCAGTTCGCGCGATGCTCGTAAGGGCCAGTGTGATGGGAGCACGAGGCCATCGGGATGATATGGAGGAGATCATGGGCAAGGCCATGAGCTCGAGCGAGGCCTTGTCAGGCCAGTTCCCGCAAGCCCTGCCCCAGGTGTTACACCATTTGTGCGAGATGGCGATGATGTGTGAGGATTATGAACGGGCACAGGATCTGATGGGTCAAGTGTGGAGAGAGAACGCAATTATCTACAAAGAGGGTCACCCGATCCTAATGAGGGACATGGTCACAATGGCTCGGATCCAGATGGAGTTGGGGGATCTCGAGGCCGCGGAGCGCTACGTTGGAAAGGCATTGAGATATCACGAGGAGAATGTGAAAAGGAGGCATGTGATCGAGGCTGACGCCCTTGTTCTGCTCGGTGACGTGCAAATGCGGAAGCACGATGTCAACGGCGCCATATCTTCGTTTGGGAGAGCGTACAAGGTTTCAAAATGCGTACGAGGGGGGCACAATCCGATAACTATCTCCATAGAAGATCGTCTCTCGAGAGCCATGGAACAGACGTGAAGCGACGGGACGATTGGACCACCCAAATCGCCAATCCCCGCGCTCTGAGCAACATGCTCCCCTACGGGACGAGGAATTGTTAGACGGTTACCCGCGCCTGGGCAGCCCCCACCCGGGGTAGAGGACGATAACGTGCGCCTCGCCGACGGCTTGGCGTCTTGGGTGCCACAGGCAACGCCCGGGGCCAGGCGATGGGGGGTGCGTGGGAATGCCGCAGCGGGACGGGCCGTGCGGCACGTCCCGACAAGGGGGATCCAATCCTACGCGCCGGAGGCGCATCAGCGGTACCTCGACAGGATATTCTCCCGTACTCGACAAGGGTATTTGTCGAGTACAAAACAAGTGGATCCAGAGGGTCTGTTTATGGGTCCTATATTATTCATTGTCATGTACGCCACAAGAACCATTGTCGAGTACGATCGCCAGCATCAGCCATGAGTAAATGCCTAAGAATATATATCGGGCCCACTCTATTTCACCAACAAGAGGGGTTTGATGAGTGCCACCGAACAGGTCAAGGGACTTCTCCGTATCGAGAGGAAGATGTTCCAAGGAGGTTCGGTCGGCGACCTGGTGTTCTACATGCTGGGTATCTTTGTACTCACGGTGTTCACCTTATTCGCTATCCAATACGAGACCGGTTACCTATTTTGGGGGATCATTTCCCTCTTCTACCTTGCCCTCTTCGTTGGCTTGTTACTCTTGACCCTTGACGTAATGAGGCGTTCTACGATTATTGTTAGTAGGGAGGGCATCGAAGAGATAGTCGGTAGCAAGTTACGGAACTCAATCCGATGGGGACCGGATGTGCAGGTGAGGGTGGAGACTGAACCCGTCACCAACAAGCGTCTACTCCTGCCGCTGAAAGGGATCGAGATCTTTGGTAGCAAGGGTAAGATCATAACGGTCAGTGTCGATGATGGATGGACCTTTACTGATGTAAGGACGTTGGTCATAACCATAGCCAAGCTGACCGATGAGATGGATATCAAGATGGACAGGGAATTGATCGCCTACAACGCACAACTTGCGAATCGTGCTATCGATAGTCCTCATTGAATGGAATTATTTGGAAATCGATTTCCGTACTCTACAATCGGGATTGTCCCGTACCCAACAACTGGAGCCAGAGGTGTCAATCTCGAACGATGGATCCCAATCCTTTGTTATTAAAATATGCGTTAGTAATGCAAACTTTATATAGAATGTTTGCATTTGTATCTCTGACTTTCATGGGCTCGATGACGGGAGTGATAGCTGAGCAGGCCGAGGAGCGGGAAGCCCTCTTTCGGGACCAGAGGCTGATCGAGCGCGAGGTCCAGACCCACTGGGCCCGCTTCGTGGACGACCCGCTGGTCAAGGTGGCGATGGGCGTCAGGCGCTCGGGGAAGACGGTCTTCACCCACCTCCTGCTGAGGGGGGAGGAGTACGCCTCCGTCAACTTCGACGACGAGAGGCTGGCCTACATGGACAGCGAGGACCTCAACGAGGTTCTGGAGGCGCTGTACGAGGTCCACGGGGACTTTCGGAACCTGGTCCTCGACGAGGTGCAGAACGTCCAGGGGTGGGAGCTGTTCGTCAACAGGCTCCAGAGGGCAGGCAAGCGGGTGTTCGTCACCGGGAGCAACGCCAACCTCCTCAGCCGCGAGCTGGCGACGCACCTCACCGGGAGGTACGTCCAGATGGAGGTCCATCCCTTCTCCTTCCGGGAGTTCCTGCGATGGAACGATGTCGAGCTGGCGGTGGAGACGACCAGGGATAGGGCCAGCGCGAAGCGGATGCTCGAGGACTACATGTCCACGGGTGGCTTCCCCGAGGTGCTGAGGAACCCGGACCTCGCTGGGACCTACCTCCACGACCTGTACTCATCGATACTGGCCAAGGACATCGTCGCGAGGCGTCGCGTCAGGTACGTGAGGACGTTCCGCGAGATGGCCCTCGACCTCGTCTCCCACTACTCCCAGACGATGACCTACAACAAGCTGGGGAAGGTCCACGGCCTGAAGAGCTCCCACACAGCGAAGGACTACACTGGACACCTGGTCGAGGCCTATCTGGTGCACCTCCTGGACAAGTACTCCCCCAAGCCGAAGGAGGTGCTGGCATCGAAGAAGAAGGTCTACGTGGCGGACACCGGCCTCGTCAAGGCATTGGCGTTGACGTCCTCGGAGGACCGGGGGCGGATGATGGAGAACATGGTCTTCCTGGAGCTGGCGAGGAGGCGGGCCATCGACCCTGCTATGGAGCTGTACTACTGGAGGGACTACCAGGAACGGGAGGTGGACTTCGTTGTCAAGCGGGGGCCGAAGGTGGAATCGCTGGTCCAGGTGACGTACGCCTCCGAGATGGACGAGATTGACAGGAGGGAGGTGCGTGGCCTCATAAAGGGTCGCGAGCTGATGAGGAACGGTAAGCTCCAGGTCATCACGTGGGACGTGGATGCCGTGGAGGATGTTCAGGGCAGCACCGTCACCTTCATCCCGCTTTGGAAGTGGCTTCTCTCCGATGGGTATCACTGACACCCTCGATGGGCTATCACCCCATGCCGATACCCCTCACCGGTGCACGTTCGCCACCGGCCAGTCCCCGCCCAGGGTCATCTGCACCCCCTCCAGCAGGTTGCCCAGCAGGCCCATGGCGTCGGCCATGGCGCGTTTGCCCTCAGCGGTGGTGACGTAGACCTTCCTGGGAGGGCCCTCGTGGGACTTGACCATCCTGTGCCGGACGAGTCCGTGGTTCTCCAGGTTCTTCAGGATGGGGTACAGGGTGCCAGCCTGGATGTGGACGCGGCCGCCAGTACCCTCGTCCAGCCCCTTGGTGATGGCATAGCCGTGGATGGGGCGAGGGGCGGAGGTTATCATGTAGAGGGCGAGGAGGGAGAATATGCCGCCCTTCATCTTCGTGCCCACGATGTCGATGTACTCCTGCCTGGTCATGGCGAGGCCTCCTCCCGTATATTGGGTCGCCATGTATTAAGGTGTTCGGGGCCTCACCTGGGTCCGCCGGATGGCACCGGCCTCCGCGGCACCCGCTCGTAGACCACGTGCACCACCTCGTCGCCGTCCATCACGGAAAGACGGTCCCACTCGGCGTCCTCTACCAGCTCCTCGCCCTGCCACCAGCCCCTCTCGCACGACGGACACCACAGGACTGGCTCGTCGGCGCCCTCCTCGTCCCGCTCCCACACGGCGGTCCTCTCCACCGCGGGGCCATCGCAGCGGGGGCAGGGGAACGTGGGTTCCCTACGACGATGGGGGTGCTCCACGATGTTACGGTCCGGGTGGGTCCTCCGCACGTAACCCTCCCGGGAGAACCTCTTGCGGGGCATGCGTGGCGATGGACGGAGGCGGATATCAAGGTTGAGGCCGCAGCGGGACGGGCCGTGTGGCACGTCCCGGCAGGCAGGTGACCAATCCTACGCGCCGCTAGGCGCGGGGGGCGGGCCCCTAGCCGCCCTCCTCGCCCTCCACTCCAGGGAATGGGACGACCCGGTCCTCGTTGTCATCCTTCTCGCCCTACTCGCCTCCTTCGCCCTCTTCGTCTGGGCGATGCTCAAGGTGGAGACCCAGCTCAACGCCGAGGGCGATTCCCTCGTCTACCCGTGGCGGGTGCCCGCCACACGCCGCGAGGTCCGCCGCGTGGACGGGGTGCTTGGAACCAGCATCCGGCGCATCATGTCGGGGGAGGACGAGGCGGCCGTGCTGTCGACGCTGAGGCTGCAGCTGGAGGGGAGGTTGAGGGGCGAGGCCGACCGCCACTACGTGAGGGCGAGGGAGAGGCTGCTCTCTGCCTCGAGGAGGGACTGGGTGTTCGACGCCGAGGGGAGGGAGGCGGACCTGGAGGCGGCGGTGAACGAACTGTGGAGGGCGCGGGCGGAGTTCCTCCGGGGGTTGATATGATGGAAGCGATGGAGAACGTGTGCGT
>JABAHP010007669.1_pt3 | contig 13797 bp, 14 predicted proteins | sample 7062081 | NCBI WGS metagenome assembly JABAHP01 (sample SAMN14534357, study PRJNA622989) | marine sediment metagenome | biome: marine biome [ENVO:00000428]; feature: marine pelagic biome [ENVO:01000023]; material: deep marine sediment [ENVO:00002113] | place: India: Gulf of Kutch | collected... | reverse complement strand
TGTTGCGCCTGCAGCAGATCCTCTTTTTCAAGGAGCTGGACATGCCGCTGGATCAGATACGCCAGATCCTGGACGATCCCGGGTTCGACCAGATAGCAGCGCTGGAGCATCACCGCGGGATGCTCCAGGGGCGCGTGGAGCGGCTGGCGCGCCTCCTGAACACCGTCGACAGGACACTAGATCGACTCACGGAGGATGATATGACCTTGACAGATGAGGAACTCTACGAAGGATTCAGCACCGAGCAGATCGAGCGCTACAAGCGCGAGGCCCGCGAGATGTACGACCCGGCCCTGGTGGAGGAATCGGAGCGGCGGGTAAAGGGCATGAGCCGCGAAAAGTGGCAGGCGGTCCAGGCCCAGGGCCGGGACGTCACCGTCGCCATCGCGGGCTTGATGGACCGGGACCCCGGCGACCCGGAGGTGCAGGAGCAGGTGGCCGGGCACCACGCCTGGATCGAGAACTTTTACCCCTGTTCGGCCGAGATCTACCGGGGGCTGGCCCAGCTCTACGTGGAGCATCCCGAGTTCCGGGCCTTTTACGAGAAGGTCCGCCCCGGGCTGGCCGAGTTCCTCTCGGCGGCCATGGTGGTCTATGCTGATCAGGTGCTTGGCCAGGCGTAGGCGCAAGGATGGCGCCCGGTCGCGGTTCGCTGCGGCCGGGCGTTTCTGTTTCTGCCAACCACCTGCATCCCTGGCACTCCGCCTGGTTCTATGGTAGAATGGGCGCATCAAACCCGAGGGGGAGACCTATGGATTGCCTGCGAGTCGTTCTTTCGGTGATCATTCCGCCGCTGGGCGTGTTTTTCAAGGTTGGCCTGGGCCTGCATTTCTGGATAAACATCCTGCTGACCCTGCTGGGCTACGTCCCGGGGCTGGTACACGCCATCTGGATCATCGCCACGCGCTAGTCCCCTGATTCCATCTGGAGGCTGGAAGGTTGTCCCCACCCGGTCAAGGTGGAGGAGGTTCTGTGCTTGCGCCCGTGAGAGCTCGACTGGGTCCAGTAGGTTGCCCCGTGGCAGAGATGCGGTAATGGACCGTGATTGACCGGTACCGGTCTTTCGAACAGAGGTACAACATAGGCAGGTACTATGATGGCCTGCTGTCGGTTGGACTGTTACTCCTCAGTCTCATCGTCTACTCTTCCCATTGGTTGACCGCGCCTCCGGGCATCAGCGGCGATGCGAGCAGGCTGGGTCTGTACGCGTTTGACTTTTTGCAGGAAGGGCTGGCCCCGTTCTATATCTACCACCAGTTTGCACCCCATCCCTTGATCGTCTACCTACAGTCACTGGTTTTCGGCACGCTGGGATACACCAATGCCGCCCTGCGCGGGGTCACCATCGTGGGGGGCGCCCTGGCTACCCCGGCGATCTACTGGGCCGCACACTGGCTGTTCAAGGACCAGGGGAGGGTCTTTGCCCGGCGCGTAGGCCTGATGGCGGCACTGGGGCTTGGGCTCTCTACCTACTTTGCCTCCTATTCCAGGCTGGGCCTCGAGTCCGCGCTGATGCCGCTTGTGGAGCTGCTGGCCGTCATCTTTTTATGGCGCGGACTGCGCCGCGGGGGATGGGGCAATTTCCTTCTGGCCGGTGTATTCGCCGGTATCAGCCAATATGTCTATATTGTGGCCCGGCTTTTCCCGGTAGCGCTGGCCCTGGCGACCGTTGGCGCCCTGCTGGCCGATCGCCGGTTGCGATCCCGCTGGCGCGGGCTGCTACTGGCGGCGATTCCCGCGGCCCTTGTCGCGTTGCCCCAGTGGATGCTCTTCGTCACCCACCCCCGCACCTTTACGGCCCGCACCCACGGGACGGCCGCGCCCATTGTTTTTGAGTCGCCAGAGCCGGTTCGCGCTATCCTGGCCAAGGTGGCAGGCCAACTGCGCATGCTTGGCTGGTATTGGGAGAACGAATACAATCCCTACTCCTTCAAGTCCCTGTTGACGCCGATCCTGGCTGCTGGTTTGCTTGCCGGCGGCGGTGTCACTCTCTGGAAAAGGCGGGCAGCGCACCTATTCAGCCTGATCATGATGGTGCTCATGCTGCTGCCGGATCTGGTGACAGGCAGAGGAACATCCCCATTGGCCACCCGGGTGGCTCCCGCGTTCCCGTTCGTGCTGATTGTGGCTGCTTTGGGGGTCACCGCCATCTGGGGCTGGATCGAAACGAGGCCGCGCCTGCCCCGTTGGGCCGGGTACGTCGTCCCGATACTGGTCCTGGCCTTTGGCTTGTACCGGCAGTGGGACTATGCTACGCGGGTCAAGCCGTTGAGCCTGGCTGCTGAGGGGTTGGAATGGCGGGCCAGTCTGGTAGAAATCGCCGAGGCTGAGTATATCGCCGGTCATCTTGACCGGCCCATACTGCTGCCTTCCAGCGAGTACCAACGCGCGCCGCTCACCTTTCTCTTGGCCGAGAACTTTGCCGATCGCACGAGCGGATTGGATGCACTAATAGGACCGGGAGAAACCGTCACGGTCATACAACCGCTGGAGCCCGACCGGCCTACGACCGAGGGGATTCCCTCCGGCTATATCCCCGACGAGTGGGTATTGCTCAAGGACCAGACGGCCTATTTCTTTCCTCCCATGCCCGATGCCATCGAGCGGCTGGACGGCGAGTCATCGTCAATCGTTGCCGGCAACGGTGTCCCGGTCGCCGAGGTGTTTCCGGCGCGCTGGCAGGGTGCGTCCCCGCAGATTGTCCCCCTCGGCGCCTCTTTTGCCAACGGCCTGGACCTGGTTGGGTATCAATGTGGCGATTTCGCAGCGGGGCAAGACCTCGTGGTGACCTTCTATTGGCAACCGGCACAAGAGATCGAACACGATGTCGAGGTGTTTGTGCAGCTTCTCGACCAGGACCAGCAGGTCGTCGCCGGGCTCCATAGCTGGCCCCTACATGGCGCGTTCCGTTTACGCGCCTGGCATCCCGGCGCCACAATGCCCCTCAGTTACAGCCTGCCGGTTCCCGACGGCCTTCCCACCGGTGCGTATCGTCTGATGGTGGGCATTACGAGCTTGTTGGACAACGAACGCATTCCCCTTTCCACCGGGGAAAGCACCCGGCTCGTGGAGACGCTCAAGATTCCGCCGCCCCCGGATGCTCGCACACCGGAATCCTCCGCACAGGCCAGCTTTGGCGAGATCATCGCGCTCGAGGGCTATACGCTGGCCCCCACCGGCGACGGGCTGGCAGTGACGCTTTTCTGGCGCGCCATCGATTCTCCATCCACCGACTATACTACCTTTGTGCATGTCGTCGATGCCGCCGGCGAGATTGTCGCCCAAGCGGATGCCCAGCCACTTCATGGGCGGTATCCAACCTCAATCTGGTCTCCCGGCGAAGTGGTTGTAGATGAGTTGGCCTTCGAAGCGCTGCCCCCGGGTGAGTACCAGATCTACGTGGGATGGTACCGGTGGGATACGCTGGAGCGGTTGCCGATCGTGTCAGGCGAAGCGGAATCTACAGATGGCCGCTACTGGCTGGGCGCAGTCGAGTTACCCTAGGCCGCTGGCAGAAACGGTCCCAGCGCGTCCGGCCCGGCGCGTTCATTGCTCTCCAGGTCAGGCGCTTCTACGACAAGCGGGTGGTTGATATCGGGCTAGAGCTGGAGTGCGATCGTGAGGATTAGCTGGCAGCAGCTTCCACGCCCCACGCCGCCACGCCGATTGGTTGTGACGTCTTGGGGTCTGAGCCAATGAGCTCAGGAGTGCAAGTTTAGGTTTTCGGTCAGAAGCCCTTCAGTCTGGGCGAATGTGAGGAGTCTGTCGTCTGCGGATAGGAAGACGGGCTGTGGTAAGGCTACATCAACCAGCGTCTGGCCTGCGACTAGAGCTGAGGCAAGTTGTACCGAATCGTAGGCGCGCAGCGGATGGCGCTCGAGCAGTTGCCCGGCCGCCTCCAGCACCGGTAGTTCGGCTTCTACAAAGAAGTATCGAGTGAGGCAATCCTCTCGGAAAGCGCCGAGCGCATCAGCGTGGTGCTGTGTCGAGATGGAGGCTTCTCGTCTTCGGCGCGCTAGCGCACTCCACACTTCTACCATCGTGAGCCTGGAGGTCAATAACATCACCTCATCGGTCCGAAACACCTCGGAATCAAGCCAGGCACTTCCAGCTTCGGCAACATAGCGCTTGATGAGTGCGCTGGTATCGAGGTAGTAGGTTGTCATCGGTCGTCGCGCTCGGCAATGATGACCTCAGACAGCGGACCTCCAGCCGCATACAGCCTGGCAAGTTCAGCACGCCTGGCGCGCGAAACAGGCTTGAGCTCGGGTTCGGGACTCGTCGGCCTTACAAGCCCGGCTGCGATCAGGGCAGCCTCAGCTCGGCGCAGGTCACTCCCAGGCTCCTCTTCACTCAGGATCGCCAAACGGACCCGGGCCTGCTCTGGCAAGGAGACCGGGGTCAATAGGCGCAGTACCCCATTTTCGTAGATTGCCGTTGCTTCTGTATTCATGGTCATCTACTCCATTCCGCATATAGTATAGCACGAAAGAGTGGTGTGACCAAATCACCGGGATGAGCGTGGCTCTCGGGTTCTTGTCAAAGACCCTGATTCCCGCGCAGGCTTCATGAGAGCAATTGCCTATGCAGTCGGCCCGCCTACAGCCAACCTGCTCAGCCGTCGTTCTCGGGCCGGACCGTCATCCATTTTGTGTTCAAATTGCTCCCCGGCTCAGGTTGTGGTAGAATGTGACCCGTTGCCGTCCGGCGCGCTGTTCGTCGCGGGCGCGACAATTCCACACAAGGAGAGAGCACTATGCTAGTTCAACGCATCATTGGCGCGTTCACGTTCCGCAAGGGCGTCTACGCCGAGGTCGAAGCGGACACCAGCTTCACCACCACCGCCTGGATCCTGGTGGCCGTCATCGCCTTCCTCAACCAGCTTGGATCCGCCGCGTCCAGGAACCTGGGCGATTGGCTGATCGGCGCCATCCTGGGCACCATTTTTTCCATCGTCGGCTTTGCCCTGGCCACTTGGGTGATCAGTTGGGTGGGGCGCACGCTGTTTGACGCCGACGTCACCTTCGACGAACTGGTCCGCACCCTGGGCCTGGCCCACGTCTGGCAGATCATAGGCGTCCTCGGCATCCTGGGCGTCATTTCCGAGGCCCTGGGCTGCCTGGTGGCACCGGTCATCATCCTCGCCGTGCTGGCCATGATCGCCGCCTGGTTCATCGCCGCCAAGGAGGCGCTGGACCTGGAGTGGGGGCAGACCATCGTCACCGTCATCGTCGGCTGGCTGGCCCTCATCATCGTCTCCATCGTCATCGGCGGACTGGTGGCGGGTGCGATTGGTTTGGGCGCCGCTGCCGGAGGCCTGCTGGGCGCCTAGCCCTGGCTGGCTGGCAAGATCGAGGGCCGCACCACTGTCCTAGAGGCGACAGATAGGCAAGTACCCGGATAGGCACCAACGCCCGGCTCCCAGCCGGGCGCTGGTCGCTTTCAGATCCCCGGCTGCGGCCCTAATTCGAGGAAGAGTCCATGAAAGTCCTGGTGGTCTACTATTCCGAAACCGGCAATACTGCCAAGGTCGCGGAGGCGATCTGCGAAGCTGTATCTGCCCGCGGTCACGAGGTCCATCTCAAGGCCACTGGCGACGTCACGGCGGATGCCCTGGGCGCCTACGACCTGGTCTTTCTGGGATCCGCCTGCCATGATACCGATCTGGCCCGGCCGGCGAAAGCACTGTTGGAGCAGATGCCCGATTCACCCCTCTTCAAGCTGGCCGGTTTCGTCACTCACGCTACCTACTCCCCGGAAGGCGGCGACAGGAAAGAAGAGTTGCACGGAACGTGGGCCGCGCGATGCGCGCTCAGCTTCCGGGAGGCCAGCCGGGACAAGAGGATCGAGTTCCTGGGCTACTATGGCTGCATGGGCGCGCCGTCGCCTCCCATCGAGCAGTTCATCCACAGCCAGATCGTGACCGACGAAGAGGAGTGGAAAGGGTATGTGGAGGAGGTGCGCAAGCATCCGGACGAAGAGGACCTGCGGCGGGCGGCGGAATTCGCTGCCCAGGTCCTGGCTGGGTGCTGGCTGGGTCGTGGCGAGGTCCTGGCCAAGTGCGCAATCTGATCTGTCCTCGCGGTTGAGCAGTCTTCTGACAGTGGAGAAAGGAGTGTGGTAACGATGAAGGCAAAAGGTACAAAGCAGATCCTGTTGTGGAGCGTGGTCCTGATCATGCTTGGTGTGCTGGCTTTGGTGAACATGGCAGTCGAGCTGAGCCCCTGGGTGTGGGCCGGCTTCCTGGCCGCGGCCGGGTTGGTTGGCCTCTTTTTGTTTTGGCTCGACACTTCCGATTTGATGGTGCTCTTGGCCACCTACATTCTCTGGGCCGTGGCCCTCCTGGTCGGCCTGGTCGCTACGGAGATCTTGCAGGATGAGGCCGTTGCCTTCTACGTGCTGATCGCCATCGCCCTGCCCTTCCTGGGTGTCTACTATCGGAACCGGGCCCTGTGGTGGGCCCTGATCCCGGCCTATACCATGCTGGCCGTCGTGGGCGTGATCGCCCTGGAAGAGTTCGGGGGTGCCGGTGACAACCTGATCACCGCCTATGTCATGTTCGCCATCGCCCTCCCCTTCTTTTTCGTCTATGTCCGGAACCGCGCGCACTGGTGGGCGCTCATTCCCGGCGGGATCCTGGCCGCCATCGGGGTGGGCTTTCTGCTCACCGAGGGTGCGGCCGCCATCGTAGGCGCCGTGCTGCTGATCGCTGCGGGTTTGTGGTTTCTGTTCCGGGCCGTTACCCGCAGAGGGGCCGCGGGCGGAGAGTGAACAGGGCGATCCTCCGCTAGGCGTAGGCAGCCCCGCCGGTCCGGTGGCGTGCCCAACTCAGGCGGCAGGAAGTTCGATGGTGAACCTGGCTCCCTGTCCTGTGTTCTCCGCCCAGACCTGCCCATTATGCCGGTCGGCGACGGCCTGGACAATGGCCAGCCCCAGGCCGCTGCCGGGATAGGCGGCAGCGCTGCGGCCGCGGTAGAACCGGTCAAACAGGTGGGGCAGGTCCTCCTCGGAAACCCCGGGGCCTGTGTCCTCCACCCATAGAATAGCCGAATCCTCCTGCTGGCGGCAACCCAGCCAGATCTGGCCCCCTTCTGGGGTGAACTTGAGGGCGTTGTTCAGCAGGTTGGACAGGGCCATCATCAATTCGCCCTCGTCCCCCAGCACCGAGACCGGCGCCTCGGGCGTGGACAGCTCGAATGCCAGCCCCGCCTGCTCGGCCCGCGAGGCATAGAGTTCGCCCGCCTCCTGCAGCAGCGGCATCAACGACACCGGAACGAGCTGTGGCGCCTGGACCGGCGATTCGAGGCGCGACAGCTCCAGCAGCCCCCCGGTCAGCACCTCCAGGCGCTCGACCTGGGCCTGGGCCGCGAGCACGTGCTCCTCGCTCCCTGCCGCAACGTCCCGCTGGGCAAGCTCCAGGTTGGTGTGCAGCGCCGTCAGCGGGGTGTGGATCTCGTGGGCCGCGTCAGAGACAAAGCGCCTCAGGCCGATGACAGTTTCCTCCACCTGGGCGGCCATCCGGTTGAACGACCGGGCCAAGGTGCCCAACTCGTCTTTCCGATCCACATCGGCGCGGGCGCTCAGGTCTCCACCGGCCATCGAGGCCGTGACCTCGCTTAGCGCTACCAACGGCGCCGAGATACGACGGCTGACGATCCAGCCCACCACAGCAGCCACCCCTATTGCCACCGCGCCCGCCAGCAGCCAGCCGCGGGCCACGCTGTCCACGATCTCTTGCCCGTACGCCGGACCTTCTGATAGCTCCACGTACCCAACCAGATCGGCGCCATCGTAGACCGGCTGCATCACAGCCAGACGGGATCGCGTCGCCTCGGTCCCGGGTTCGCGCCTTTGGTCCGGGGGATCATCCCGCGAGGCAATGGGCAGCAATCGGGTCCGGAATGGACCGAAAGCATAATCCCCTTGGCTTGGTACGAACAGGACCCGGGAGGGAAGAGTATCGGTCGCGGTGACCGGCACCGGTCCGATCACGCCAGAACGTATGGCCAGGATGCCCTGCAGCCTGTCTTCCGGCCCAACTCTCTCTGCTGGCAACCAGAGTTCGTCCTCCGGCATGGCTGCTAGCGAGATGGCAAAGGGCCCCGGAGCGCCCGAATCGGCCAGGGTGGATCCCTGCGGGTCCAACAGGCGCACGCGCGTCTGGGATAGGAAGGATAGCCCGAGCACCTCGGCTTGTAGCATCTCGGCCTCGCCCTGGAGCACGGGGGCCAGCGTGTAGCTGAAGCCCAGGGCGCTGCTCTCCAGGTATGCCTGCTCGAGCTGGCGGTAGTAACCGCGCAGGGTGAGCAGCAGAACCGCTCCAAGCGCCAACGTCGCCAGCAACGCAATGGCCGCGTAGCTGAGCGGCAGTTCCCATCGAATGGACCGGCGCATATCGGTTTACCTCCCACGTCCCTGTCAGTCTCTAGCTTACCCAACCCTGGCGATCTGTCAAGTAGGGGCAAGGCATTCCAGGCAACCGCCTGTAGCGGAGCAGGTGCGCGTCTGACACGGCTTGTGAGGACAACGCTCTTGTCCCCCGGAATGCCTTGCTCCTGCAATTGGACTGCCCCTCAGCGATTGACCACCGGCGGCCGGGTATAGATCAGCACGCTGGCGATCAGGCGATCCCCTCGCTTTTCGCCCCAGGCCCGGACGTAACTCAGATCGGCGATCTCTTCTATCGTGCCTGCCCCCAGCTTTTGGTAGAGCTTGCCATCCGACAGCGCCTCGTCGATCTGCTCGTTCGTTGAGTCAACATAGACGCCCGTCTCGCCGGTGACGACCACTTCGTGGATCTTGCCGGTGGTGTTGGTGATGACGAACGACCCGCTCTCGTCCTGCGAGATATGGAATCCATCCTTGGTTTCGTTCACAAAGACGCTGTTGTCCTGCCGCCGGTCGAAAGCGCCCGCTACGTTCGGGTCTGTCGTGGGGTTCTCCTCGGCCCGTACAAATACAACTTCGGTGAGCGGACCCTTTCCTTTCCCGATCTTGATCGTCGGGCCGTCTGTGTCACCTGTCTCCGGGCCGGCGCCAAGCAGCCGTCCGGCCATGTACGCCCCGCCAGCCAGGAGCAGGACCAGGGCCAAGATGCTGGCTACGATCACCAAAATGCGTTTCATGGTTACCTCACAATCACCGGCGGACCGGTATAGACCAGGATCTCGGCCACCAGACGCTCGCCACGCTTCTCACCCCAGGCCATGACGACGCTGTTCCGGCCGATCTCGTCCACCTGTCCCGGCTCTAGCTTTTGCTCGATGGTTTGCCCCGATGGCAAACCGTTGCCCAAGTCCTCCTGGGTCAGGTCCTCGTACACAAACGTCTCGCCGGTGACCACCACCTCTACCTCTGTGGCATCCCCTGCGCTCGTCACCTCGCCGTCCAGCGTGTACATGATGCCCTCGTTGCTACTGCTTACAAAGATGCGATTGTCCTCCCGCCGGGTGAACACGCCGACGGTATCGGGCGGGCGTTGGGGCAGTTCCCCGGCAGTTTCAAGCTTTGCGATCAGGGTGGCGCCCTTGGATTCTCCGCCGGAGGAGATTACGTGTAACGCCCCTATGGAGGTGCTGCCCGGCGCTGTCTCTGCGCGCCACATTCGCCCGGCTACAAACGCCGCTGCCGCAAGCACAACCAGCACGGCCATGCCACCGGCCACCAACAGGATTCGTCTCATGGTATGCCTCCGTCCTACGTGTGTATCGTGCACTGGAAACCTGGTCCGCACCAGATCCTACTCGTACCGCAACGCCTCGATCGGGTCCAGCCGCGAGGCGCGCAGGGCCGGATACAGCCCAAAAACCACGCCGGTCAGCAATGCCACTCCCAGGGCCAGCGGGATGCTGCTCGGGTCCAGCACGGCCATGCCCTGGTTGAGGGCCGCAGCCAGGGGAATGGCCAGCACACCCGCGGCGATGCCCAGCAGGCCGCCCGCGGCGCTCAGCAGCGCCGCCTCCAGCAGGAACTGGCTCACCACGTCCCGCCGCCGCGCGCCCACTGCCAGGCGGATGCCGATCTCGCGGGTGCGCTCGCTGACGCTGACCAGCATCACGTTCATGATGCCGATGCCGCCCACCACCAGCGAGACGACGGCCAGGGCGATGAGCAACAGGGAGAAGGTGCTCGCTGCTTCCTGCTGGGCGCCCAGGATGTCCTGCTTGGTGGTCAGGTGAAAGTCATCCTGCCACTCGCCTTCCTCGTCCTGTTCTACACCGTGGCGCTCGCGCAGGAAGGTGGCAACCTGGAGTTTCGCCTCCTCCATCCAGCCCTCGTCGGTGACGTGGGCGGTGACATACACCGACGGCGCATCCTGCCCGGTAGGATCTGTACCGTACAGGTTGCGGATGGCCGTCCCGATAGGCAGGTAGACGGCGTCATTGGGCTTGCTCCGGTAGCGATCTTGGGGATCGGTCGCTTCCAGCTCGGCCAGCACGCCGACTACCTGGCACCGCTCGCGGTTGATCCAGATCGTCTCACCCAGGGGATCGTCGCCCTCGAAAAGGTCCTCGGCCGTCTGCGAGCCCAGGACGCACACGTCCGCGTCGGCGGCCACCTCGGCCCCGGCGAACATGCGGCCCCGAGCCAGGAACGCCTCTTCCGTCAGCGGCTCGCCCTCGGGCCAGCCCACCGGCTGCACCTCGCCAGACGCGATTGCCGATTGCAGCGTGTCGGCGGTGACGCCGGTGACGTTCATGTCCAGGGCCACCCGCCCGCGCCGCACCTTGCCCTCGCCGCTGACCGACATCTCGACCCGGTCCACCAACTCGACCGCTCCGGGCAGCAGCAGCCCGTCCTCGTAGGTGAGGGGTTTGCCGTAGGGTACCAGCGCGCCGTCCTCCAGCGCTTGCCTGACGCCGATCTGGATCTGGTCCGAGCCGAGGAAGCGAAAGCTCTCCTCCACGGCGGCCCGGGCGCCCTGGCCCAGGGCCAGGGTGGCGATGACTGAGGCCACGCCGATGATGATGCCCAGCGCGGTCAGTGCTGCCCGTAGCTTGTTGGCGTTGAGACCGTGTAGAGCTGTCCGAAATGTGTTGAATAGTGTCATGCTCTCACCCACCTGCGTCCCAGCGCACGATCTTTCCGTCCTGCATCTGTATCACACGCTCCGCATGGGCAGCCACCCCGGCGTCGTGGGTCACCAAGAGCAGCGTGCGCCCGGCTGCGTGCAGGTCCTCCAACAGGCGCAGGATCTCCTCGCCGGTCCTGCTGTCCAGGTTGCCCGTCGGCTCGTCGGCCAGCAGCAGGGCCGGCTCTGCAACCAGCGCCCGCGCGATGGCCACCCGCTGCCGCTCGCCGCCCGACAGTTCGGTGGGGCGGTGTCCGATCCGGCCGGACAGCCCAACCTGCTCCAGGGCGACGGCGGCCCGTGCCTTGACATCCGGCACGCGGCCCTGGTACAGCAGGGGCAAGGCCACGTTGTCCAGCGCGCTGAGCAGGGGCAGCAGGTTAAAGGTCTGGAAGACAAAGCCGATGCGGCTGTTGCGAATCCGGGCCCGCTCGTCGTGAGACAAGTCGCTCACGTCGCGGCCCTCGAGCCGGTAGCTGCCCGCCGAAGGCGTGTCCAGGCATCCCAGCAGGTGCATCAGGGTTGACTTGCCGCTGCCCGATGGTCCCATCAGGGCCACGAACTCGCCTGGCGCGATGCGGAGGTCCACCCCGCGCAGTGCCCGGACTTTGGTGTCGCCCAGGTGGTAGGTACGGGCTAATCTCTTGGTTTCGATGACGGGATCTGATGATGATTGAGCGGTCATTGGGTCACCGCCTGGTCGCCCTCACGCAAACCGTCCAGGATCTCTACGTGGATGTCGCCGCGCAGGCCGGTCTGAACCAGGCGTTCCTCGATCTCGCTGCCGGTCCAGACCTGGATGGTAGCCGTGCCATCGGTACGGGCCCGCACCAGAGCGCGTGGCAGCCGCAACACGTCGCTACGCGAGGCGATGACGATGGAGGCATCCACAGTCATGCCCGGCAGCAACCCCCGGGGCAGATCGGGAACGGTGATGTACACGGGGTACAGCGGGCGGTCTCCGGGCAACCGTTGCGGTACGATGCGGGAGACCTGACCCTGTAGCTCGGCGTCCGGCCGGGCGTCGAAGAACAGCTGCGCGGCCTGGCCCACCTGCACCAGGGGCAGGTCCTCCTCGATCACGCTGGTCTGGACCTCGACGGCAGCGGGGTCGGCCAGCACCACGATGCCCGCGCCGGCGGCAACCGTCTCTCCCGGCTGCGCGCGGACCTCCAGGATGACACCATCAAAGGGCGCCGTGAGCGTGGCTGCTGCCAGGTCTGCCTCGGCCCGTTCCAGGGCCAGTTCGGCCGACCGCACGGCTGCCCGGGCCTGGGCCAGTTCTGCTCGCCCGGCACCGGCATCGAGCTGGGCCAGGTCTGCCTCGGCACGGGCCACCTGCATTTCGGCCAGCCTCAGTTCCTCGTCTGATGGTCCGGCCTGTAGCTGTGCCAGAGCTGCCTTGGCCGAAGCTTGGCGGGCCTTTGCGGCTCTCAGCTCGGCGGGCGTCGCCGGGCGGTTGGCGGCCTCCAGCGAGGCCAGGGCGGCCTCGTAGGAGATCGTCGCCTCCTGGAGCGCGCGGCTCTGCGGCAACATACCCACGTCTGGACGTTCCTTGACCTGGTCGTAGGCGGCCTGGGCCTGCTCCAGCGCGACCGCGGCGCGTCTCAGCTCTGCCTGAGCCCGGCTCGCCGCGGTGGGATCGGGCTTTGCCTCCAGGTAGGCCAGATCTTGCTGGGCCGCGGCTACGCTGGCCTGGGCCGCTGCCATCGCCGCCTCTGTAGGGCCCGCCAGGAGCTGGCTCAGGTCAGCCTTGGCTTGGGCCAGCGCAAGTTCCACCGCGGCCCTCGCGGCGGCGGTGGGGCCGGTCTGGAGTTGAGCCAGTTGGGCCTGGGCAACCTCCAGATCGGCCTGCGCTGCGGTGACCGCGTCTTCCAGTGGCGCCGCGGCGATCCAGGCCAGCACTTCCCCGGCCTGTACCTGCTCGCCGGGCAGCACATTGACCCCGGCAAGCTTGCCGCCAACGTCCAGCGCCAGGGTGACCTGGCCCGTGCCCACCAGCTTCCCCGGCGCGGTCACCGTCTGCTGCACGTCGCCTCGCGTTACCTTGACCGTGTTCGGGACCTCGACAGCGGGCTCGGCCCCCTGCTGCGCGCTCCGCGCTCCCAGATAACCCGCGCCGCCGACCATGAGCAGCGCCAGCGTTACACCCAGCACAATCATCCACCGTTTCATGCTCCATCCTCCTTGCGATCTGCTCCCATCCTAGCTTGTGCAGATTTCATGGAGGTTTTGGCCTGGTTACAGCTCTGTAACCTGATGGGAAGGGGACTTGGCTCTCGGCACGGCTATCGCGGATGCGGACAGAAACCGGGGGTTCGGCTGTGGTTCAGCATCTTGGCATGCGGGTCAGACTGGAGCTAGATGGCTGAACGCTGCCGGGTGAGGAAACCCCCGGTTTCTCGCGCTCGTCAAGGGATCGATGCACCCCTTGTAGGGGGCCCTGGTCCTTGGCGCAGCGCGTGGGTGTCTTACTGGTTAGTGCTCTGTGGGGAGGACAAGCTTCCCGCACCCGTCTGCACGAAGGCAGGCTCCCCGATTTCTCGAGGACAAGCCTGCGCGGGAGCAGGTGAGGGAATGCTACGGGCTATTGGCTACCCGGCCAACCGGTAGCCGATGCCCGGCACAGTGAGGATTAGCGTGGGGCGGCTGGGATCGAGCTCGACCTTTTCCCGCAAGCGCCGGATGTGGACGTTGACCACGCGCTCGCTCTCCACATCGGCATC